>Ga0160472_100463_pt1 | contig 28678 bp, 25 predicted proteins | sample HID1973M_E11MG_FD_108267 | JGI IMG/M metagenome (GOLD analysis project Ga0160472, IMG submission 108267) | Enriched mosquito-associated microbial communities from UW Madison campus, WI, USA - HID1973M_E11 MG | ecosystem: Host-associated > Arthropoda: Insects > Digestive system > Unclassified ... | reverse complement strand
GGAAGATCTTCTCGCGCAGAATGAAATCTTCCAGCAGCGTCGGTCCGCGCGCCCCGGCGCGCAGGCTGTTCTGGTTGTCCGAGATCGGGGTGCCGTGATTGGTGGTGAGAAGCGGCGTGTCCGTGGTTCCGACCTGCTGGGTCTCGCCGCCTTCGCCGGTGGTCTGATCGTAGGGATGTGCCATGTGCTCGCCTTCCGTATCGGTAGGTCAGGGACGAGCGCCCGCCCGTCCGGCTCCGGGGAAAACGTCCACGGCAGGGCAGGGTTCCGGCGCCCGCGCCGCGCGGGTTTCAGAAGGTGAGGTGGAAATGCTCGCCGATATCGGGCTCGTCCCCGGTCAGCCGCGCCTTGGCGACCTGGAAAAGGAAGCCGACCCCGCCGGTGGTCGGCCAGATGTCGGCCTCGGTCAGGCTGAGCTTCAGCAGGCGCAGGTCCGGGTCCTTCCTGCCCTCCTCGAACCAGGCCGCCGCGACGGTGTTCCAGATCTCGTCGAGCTTTTCGCGATCGGCGGAGAGTTCGAGCTGCCCTTCGATCTGCGCCCAGAGCCTGCCCGCCGCATCGCCGATGACATGGATCGCGGGCTTGCCGCCCTGCGCGAGTTCGCCGACCAGATCCGTCCCTTCGGCGGTGATGAACCACAGCGCCTTCGCCTCGGCATCGGCATAATGCGACATCGGCACCATCTTCATCCGCTCGCGCGTGCCAAGCATTCCCGCATTGATCCCGGCAAGCCGCTTCCAGAAGATCTGTTCCTCTTGCGACATGGCACGCTCCTTTCCCTGTATCGGTAATGGTCATGCTTCGGCGGGCAAAATCGGCTCGCCCGGCTCGGGGCTGAAACGTCCCGGTCGCGTCGCGGTTCCGAAATCCGGTTCCGGCAGGGCTTGCCGCCGGAACTCGAGCGGAGTGTGGACGGCGGCGCTGAAGGAGACGGCTGCCTTCCGGCGATCCGAGGAGGCTGGCCTCGATGGGCTATCCGACCCGAGGCGGCAGTCAGCCGCCGCCCAGCCGGGGCGCGCGAAACAGCCGGGTCCGCGCAAAGATGTCCTCGAGCCGGTTCAGCCGGTCCTGAACCTGATCGGCGCAGTGGCTCTGCACCCGCTCCAGCAGGGCCTCGACCACCACCATCATGGTTGCGGTCGAATCCCATGCCGCGGGCATCTCGATCCGGCAGGGCAGGCTATGACGGGCATGGGCCGCGGCGGGCGACATCCAGCGGTCGGTGATCAGGACGACCTCGGCCCCCTGCCCGGCGGCAAGCTCGGCCAGATGGACCGCATTCGCCTCATATCGGCGGATGTCGAAGATGACCACGACATCCCCGCGCCGCAGGTCCAGCAGCATCTGCTGCCAGTCGGTCTGATGATCCGAGACATGGACGACCTCGGGACGGATCACCCGCAAGAGGGTCGCCATGTAATCGGCATGGGCATGGGTCAGGCGACCGCCCATCACCGCCACCCGCCTCGCGGGATCGGCCAGAAGCGCTGCCGCTCCGTCGAAATCCGGGGCGGGGATCTGGTCCAGCGTCGCTTCGATATTCGCGATGACCTGCGCGGCAAAGGACTGGATCGGATGACGGCGCGGTCCACGGGCGCCATCGGTCAGCGACAGGGGCGCCGCCAGCAGGCGCCCGACCTCGGCCCGCAGCGCGGTCTGATAGTCGCCATAGCCACGAAAGCCCAGCTTCTGAACAAGGCGCACGACCGTCGGCGCCGATACCTGTGCGGCGCTGGCCAGCATGGTGATGGAGCCAAGCGCGGACATCGGGAAATGCGACAGGATATGCGTCGCCACCTGCCGCTCGGCGCGCGTCAGCTCGCCCAGTGAAGCGCGCATCCGTTCCTCGATCATCCCGACCATCCGATTGCTCCCGCAAGAGATGAAACATCTTTAACAGATAATCCAACTCAGAAAAATTCTTGACAGAATCCGCCGGGCCGGATGACGCTGAACAAAAATCAGGGAGATGACACGGCGTGGCACGGCTGCTCTCCAGGCGCATTTTCGCGCGGGATTTCAGACATGAACGGACGCATCGCTGATGCCCCGTGCCGCCGTCGCCTTCGTCCGCATCGTCGAGACCATCAATTACCGCATCGGACGGATGGCGATGTATCTGCTGATCTTGCTGGCGCTGGTGCTGCTGTGGTCGGCGATTGCCAAGGCCTTCTTCCAACCCTCGCTCTGGACGCAGGAAATGGCGCAGTTCACCATGATCGCCTATGTCGCGCTTGGCGGGGCCTATTCGCTGCTTCTGGGCGCCAATGTCAGGATGGACCTGCTTTATGGCCGCTGGTCGGTCAGGACGCGCGCGGCGGTGGATTGCGTGTCGATCTTTGCCCTGATCATCTTTCTGGGCGTCATGCTGTGGGGCGGGATCGAAAGCACGATCTATGCCTTCGAGATCGGCGAGCGGTCGCGCACGATCTGGCGCCCCTACATGGCGCCGATCAAGATCGTGATCTGCACCGGCGTCGTCCTGATGCTGCTGCAATCGGTCGCCTTCCTGATCCGCGACATCGCCACGCTGCGCGGCACCCCCCTTCCGGAAGGCCCCGTCTGATGTCCTACGAGATGATCGCCCTCGCGATGTTTCTGGGCATGATGGCCCTGCTGCTGACCGGGCAGAGGGTCTTTGCCGGGATCGGCTTTGTCGCGGTCATCGCGGCCGTCACCCTGTGGGGCGACCGGGGCGGGCACGACATCGCCTTCACCAGCGCGATCAAGCTGATGAACTGGTTTCCCATGCTGACGCTGCCGATGTTCGTCTGGATGGGCTATGTCATGTCGGAAACCCGGCTGGCGGACGACCTTTACCGGATGTTCCATGTCTGGTTCGGTGCGGTGCCGGGGGGCCTCGCCATCGGGACGATCCTGCTGATGGTCCTGATCTCGGCCATGAACGGGCTGTCGGTCGCGGGCCTTGCCATCGGCGCCACCATCGCCCTCCCCGAGCTTTTGCGCCGGGGCTATGACAAGGTGATGGTCACGGGCATCATCCAGGGGGGATCGTCGCTGGGCATCCTCGTCCCGCCATCGGTCGTTCTGGTCCTTTACGCGATGATCGCGCGCCAGCCGGTCGGGCATCTCTGGCTGGCCGGCGTCCTGCCGGGCCTGCTGATGGCGGGGCTGTTCATCGTCTATGTCATCATCCGCTGCGCCCTGAACCCGGCCCTTGCCCCGCGCCTCCCGGCGGAGGAGCTGGCCCGGATCACCTGGGCCGAGCGCCTGAGCCTGCTGCGCGCGGGGATCGTGCCCATCGTCATCTTCGTCTCGATGATGGGGCCTTTCGTGACCGGCCATGTCAGCCTCGTCGAAAGCTCGGTCATCGGGGCCGTCATCGCCACGCTGGTCGCGGTGGCCAAGCGCCGGCTGACCCGCAAGGTGTGGGAGACCTGCATCACCGGCACGCTTGGCGTCACCTGCATGTTCATGTGGATCCTGCTGGCGGCGCTGGCCTTTGGCGCGGTGTTCGACGGGCTGGGCGCGGTGCGCGCGATCGAGAGGCTTTTCCTCGAGGATCTGGGGTTGAGCCGGTGGGAAATCATCATCCTGATGCAGGTGTCCTTCCTGATCCTCGGCATGTTCCTCGACGACACAGCCATGCTGGTGATCGTGGCCCCGCTTTACATCCCGCTGGTCCGGGCGCTGGAGTTTGACCTGATCTGGTATGGCATCCTCTATACGATCACCTGCCAGATCGCCTATATCACGCCGCCCTTCGGCTATAACCTGTTCCTGATGCGCGCGATGGCCCCCAACCACGTCTCGCTGGCCGACATCTATCGCTCGATCGTGCCGATCGTCGGGATCATGATCCTGACGCTGATCATCATCATGGCCTTTCCCCAGATCGCGCTGTGGCTGCCCGGGAAGGTCTACGGACAATGACAATCACGGGCGGCCCGAACCGCCCGGTTTCCAGCAACATGGAGGTTAGAATGACGACGACAAGACGTAAGTTCCTGACCACAGGCCCGCTCGCAGTCGGGGCGACGGCCCTTGCCGCACCCGCGCTCCACGCGCAATCCGCGCCGATCCGCTGGAGAATGCAGACCTATGCGGGCGCCGCCCTGGGCGAGCATGTGGTCAAGCCCGCGATCGACATGTTCAACAAGATCGCCGCCGGCCAGATGGAGATCGAGCTTTACTATTCCGACCAGCTCGTCCCCACCTCCGAACTGTTCCGCGCCATGCAGAGCGGCACGATCGACGCGGTCCAGTCCGACGACGATTCCATGCAGTCGCCCACCGACGTAACGGTCTTTGGCGGCTATTTCCCCTTTGCCAGCCGCTACAGTCTGGATGTGCCGGTTCTGTTCAACCAATACGGCCTGAAGCAGATCTGGGAGGAGGAATACGCCAAGGTCGGCGTCCAGCACATCTCGGCCGGGGCATGGGATCCGTGCCATTTCGCTACCAAGGATCCGATCAGGAGCCTTGCCGACCTGAAGGGCAAGCGGGTCTTCACCTTCCCCACCGCCGGGCGGTTCCTCGCGCAGTTCGGCGTCGTGCCGATGCAGCTGCCGTGGGAGGATATTCAGGTCGCCCTACAGGCGGGCGAGCTTGACGGCATCGCCTGGTCCGGCATCACCGAGGACTATACGGTCGGCTGGGCCGATGTGACGAAGTATTTCCTGACCAACAACATCTCGGGCGCATGGATCGGGCATTTCTTCGCCAATGCCGACCGCTGGGCCGAGGTGCCGGACAACCTCAAGCTCCTGATGCAGGTCTGCTTCGAACAATCGCATTACTACCGCCAGTGGTGGTATTGGGGCGGAGAGGCCGATCTGCGCGTGAACGGACCCAAGCTGGAACTGACTTCGATCCCGGACGCGGAATGGGCCACGGTCGAGGAACGCGCCCGCGCCTTCTGGGACGAGATCGCGGCGGAATCCGAGGTGAAGGCCCGCGTCGTCGAGATCTTCAAGAAATACAATGACGTGATGACCAAGGCGGGGCGGCCGTATCGCTACGGCTAAGCAATCCGGCCGCCGGGCCATGGCGTCCCGGCGGCCGCCTCGCGTGTTTTCCGAACGGACGAAACCGACATGCCCGCAAACCTGACGCTCGACACCCTGAAAGCCGCCTTCGACGCCGATGAAATCGACACCGTGCTGGTGGTCTTTCCCGACATGCAGGGCCGCCTGATGGGCAAGCGGTTCCATGCAGGCTTCTTTCTGGACGAGGGCCACGCCGAGTCGCATTGCTGCAACTATCTTCTGGCGCTGGACATGGAGATGAACACCGTCCCCGGCTACCGCAGCGCCGGGTGGGAGAAGGGCTACGGCGACTATGTCATGAAGCCTGACCTGTCGACGCTGCGCCGGCTGCCCTGGCTGCCGGGAACGGCGATGGTGATGTGCGATCTGCTCGACCACGAGACCCATGCCGAGGTTGCCGTCTCGCCCCGCGCGATCCTGAAACGGCAGGTGGCGCGGGCGCGCGCGATGGGTTTCGAGCCGATGATGGCTACGGAGCTGGAGTTCTACCTCTTCGACAACAGCTATGAAAGCCTGCGCTCCGGCGGCTTTGGCGGGCTGATCCCGGCTTCGGGCTATAACGAGGATTACCACATCTTCCAGACCACCAAGGAGGAAGAGGTGATGCGGGCGGTCCGGAACGGCCTCTACGGCGCCGGCATCCCGGTCGAGAACAGCAAGGGCGAGGCTGATGCCGGTCAGGCCGAGATCAACTATCGCTATTCCGATGCACTCGACACCGCCGACAACCACACGATCATCAAGCAGGCGGTGAAGGAAATCGCCTGGGCCAAGGGCAGGTCGGTGACCTTCATGGCGAAATACGACACCGCCAAGGCCGGATCGGCCGCCCATGTCCACCAGTCCTTGCGCGCGACCGACGGGGCGCGCGTGTTCCGCGATCCCGACGACCCGCACGGCATGTCCCCCACCATGAAGCATTTCGTCGCCGGCCAGCTTGCCGCAGCCGAGGAGATGATGGTGTTCCTCGCCCCCTATGTGAACAGCTACAAACGCTTCTGCGTCGGCCTGTTTGCGCCGACGAAGGCGGTCTGGTCCTCGGACAACCGCACGGCAGGGTTCCGCATCTGTGGCGAGGGGACCGGGGCCGTCCGGGTCGAGTGCCGCATCCCCGGCGCGGATGCCAACCCCTACCTCGCCTGCGCCGCCCTGCTGGCCGCCGGGCTGGACGGGATCGAGCGAAAGTTGCAGCTGGAGCCGGAAATGAAGGGCGACATCTATCATGCGGCGAATGTGCGCGAGGTGCCCAAGACCCTGCGCGAGGCGGCGGCGCGCCTCAAGGGCTCGGCCCTGTTCCGCCGCGCCTTTGGCGACGAGGTGGTCGATCACTATCACCACGCCGCCGAATGGGAGATCGCCGAGAGCGACCGCGTGGTCACCGATTACGAACTGCGCCGCCTTCTGGAACGCGCCTGACAGGACCCACCCATGAACGATATCGAACTCATCTCTCCGGTTGACGGATCGGTTCTGGTGCGGCGGCGGCCGCTGGATGCCGACGCCGCGCAAGCCGTCGTGGCGCGCACCCGCGTCGCGCAGCGGGAATGGGCCGCCCGGCCGCTGGAGGAGCGGATCGCCCTGATCGGCGCGGGTGTCGCGCGCCTGACCGAGATGCGCGACGCCACCGCCGCCGAGCTGGCCCTGATGATGGGCCGCCCCATCCGCTTTGGCGGCGGCGAGCTGAACGGCGTCAACGCCCGCAGCGACTACATGTGCCAGATCGCCGCCGACACGCTCGCGCCGCAGGTGATCGAGGACAGCGAGAGCTTTCGCCGCTATCTGGCGCGCGAGGCCCTGGGCGTCGTCCTGGTCATCGCGCCGTGGAATTACCCCTATCTGACGGCGATCAACACCATCGTCCCGGCGCTGGCCGCCGGCAACGCGGTGGTGCTGAAACATGCCAGCCAGACCTTGCTGGCGGGCGAGCGTCTGGCGCAGGCGTTTCACAGCGCGGGCATCCCGGCGGATGTTTTCCAGAATGTCGTGCTGGATCACCAGACCACCGAAAGCCTGATCGCCGCGCGCGCCTTCGATTTCATCAACTTCACCGGATCGGTCGCGGGCGGACGCGCCATCGAGCGTGCCGCCGCCGGCACCTTCGTTCCGCTGGGGCTGGAACTGGGCGGCAAGGATCCGGGCTATGTCCGCGCGGACGCCAATCTGGAGGCGGCGGTCGATACGCTGATGGACGGTGCCATGTTCAACTCGGGCCAATGCTGTTGCGGGATCGAGCGGATCTATGTCCACGAAAGCCTTTATGACGCCTTTGTCGAAAAGGCCGTGACCTGGGTCAATGCATTGCGGCTGGGCGATCCGCGCGACCCCGAGACCACGCTCGGGCCGATGGCGCATCTGCGTTTTGCGCGGACGGTGCGCGACCAGATCGCCGAGGCGGTGGCGCAGGGCGCGCGGGCGCTGATCGACCCCGCGAACTTTCCGCAAGATGACGGCGGCGCCTATCTCGCTCCGCAAATTCTGGTCGATGTCGATCACGGAATGCGGGTCATGGTCGAGGAAAGCTTTGGCCCCGTCGTCGGCATCATGAAGGTCGCCGATGACGAGGAAGCGATCCGCCTGATGAACGACAGCCCCTATGGCCTGACCGCCAGCATCTGGACCGAGGATTACGACACCGCCGCCGCCATCGGCGCAAGGATCGAGACCGGGACGGTCTTCATGAACCGCGCCGATTACCTCGACCCTGCCCTGTGCTGGACCGGCTGCAAGGATACCGGCCGCGGCGGCAGCCTGTCCTGGCTCGGCTATCTCTCGGTCACCCGCCCCAAATCCTATCATCTGAAGAAGGTGTGACATGTCGCACGAGGTTCCGAACCGCAACTGGTCCTATCCCACCGCGATCAAGTTCGGCACCGGCCGGATCGCGGAACTGGCCGAACATGCCAAGGCCGCCGGCCTGAAGCGCCCGCTGCTGGTGACCGACAAGGCTCTGGCCGCTCTGCCGATTACTGCCGGGGCGCTGGACGTGCTGGACTCCGCCGGCCTCGGCCGGGCGGTGTTTTCCGAGGTGGACCCGAACCCGAACGAGGCGAACATGGCCGCGGGCATCGCCGCCTACAAGTCGGGCGGGCATGACGGGGTGATCTGTTTCGGCGGTGGCTCGGCGCTGGATCTGGGCAAGATGATCGCGCTGATGGCGCATCAGCGACCGGAGCTGTCGGTCTGGGATCTCGAAGATGTCGACGACTGGTATACCCGCGCCGATGCCGCCCGCATAGCGCCGATCATCGCCGTGCCCACGACCGCCGGCACCGGCAGCGAGGTCGGCCGCGCCGGGGTGCTGACCGATTCCGCGACACATCGCAAGAAGATCATCTTCCACCCGGCGCTGATGCCCACCGTCACGATCTGCGACCCCGGCCTGACCGTCGGGATGCCAAAGTTCATCACCGCCGGAACGGGCATGGACGCCCTTGCCCATTGCCTCGAGGCCTACTCTTCGCCGCATTATCATCCGATGAGCCAGGGCATCGCGCTGGAGGGGATGCGGCTGGTTTTCGAGAACCTGCCCCTCGCCTATCGCCAGCCCGACAACCTGACCGCCCGCGCCCATATGATGAGCGCGGCGGCAATGGGGGCGGTCGCGTTCCAGAAGGGTCTGGGCGCGATCCATTCCCTGTCCCATCCGGTCGGCGCCGTCTACGGCACCCATCACGGGACGACGAATGCCGTCGTGATGCCGGCGGTTCTGGACTTCAACCGCCCAGCCATCGAGCCTCTGATCGACGCGGCGGCGGCCTATCTGGGCATCGCCGGCGGCTTCGACGGCTTCCGCGCAAGGGTTCTGGAATTGCGCGCCGATCTGGGTATTCCGGAAACCCTCACCGAGATGGGGGTCGAGGCGGATCGCCTTGACGAGCTGACGGCGATGGCGCTGGAGGATCCGTCCTGCGGTGGCAATCCGATCCCGATGACGCCGGAAAACACCCGGGCGCTGTTCGACGCGGCGATGTGAGCGGGGGCCACTTCGGGAAACGCATGGATGCTTAGCTGACCCCGCCAGAAGGCGGGGTCCTTCGTTTTCTGTCGCCATCCGGGGCGAATATCCTGTCCAAATCGGCGTCTTCCTCGGCGAAGAGCGCGACCCGGCAACTGCCCCATCCTCATTTCGACGACCAAAGGCTGGAGAGCGGAGCCGCGAACATCCGTTCGCCAAAGGGAACCGTCTGGTCGTGATCGTAGAGGACCAGCCCCTGAGCGAACCTGTCGCCGCAGGCTTCCGCAAGCTTCCGCATGCCGGAAAAATCGGCGCTCGACACGGTGGCGGATGACTTCACCTCGATCCCGACGATCTCGCCACGCCTGTTTTCGATGACGATATCGACCTCGTTCTTGTCCTTGTCCCGGAAATGGGAGAAGGAGCATCTCTGCTCGCTCCAGGTGGCGATCTTCTGCAGCTCGCTGAAAACGAATGTCTCGAGAACCGCACCGAAGGACGTCTTGTCCCTGCGAAGCACCTCGGGCGAGATACCGCGCAGCGCCGCCAGCAATCCGGCATCCAGAAAATGAAGCTTCGGCGATTTCGTCAACCGCTTCAGCTTGTTCGTGAACCACGGTTGCAGGGTCTGAACGATGAAGAGACTCTCGAAAACGCGCAGGTATTTCTGCGTGGTGACGTGGTTGAGGTCGATCGCCGCCCCGATGCCCGAGTAGTTGACGAGCTGGCCGGAATGCTCCGCCAGCATGGCCAACAGCTTTGGCATCATGGCAAGCTGCTCGATCTGGGCGATGTCCCGGACGTCGCGCTGGACGATCGCATCCACATATCCATGATACCAGTCCTGCCGGCGATTCCATCTTTTCCGGTCCAGCGCCTCGGGATAGCCGCCTGCCAGAACGATTTCGAGAAGATCGTCGCCGACGATCGGGATTTCGGCCTTCGGCGGCCGGCCCGCGAAAGCGTTGTCGATGAACGTCGATTTCACCCCCTCGATCTCGGACCGGGAAAGCGGCAGAAGCTTCACCACCTCCATTCGGCCAGCCAGCGAGTCCGCGACGGTGGGGATGGTCATCAGGTTTGCCGAGCCGGTCAGCAGGAACCGTCCCGGGCTTTTGTCCTTGTCGACCTCTGTTTTGATGGAGAGGAGCAGGTTCGGCGCGCGCTGGATCTCGTCTATGACGGCCCGTTCGAGCCCGCGCAGGAACCCGACCGGATCATCGCCGGCAGCCGCAAGAACGGTAGCGTCGTCCAAGGTGAAGAAGGGTCTGCCATCCCCGGCGATCTGGGTGGCCAGCGTGGTTTTTCCGGACTGCCTTGGCCCTGATATCAGGACAACACGCGTGTCCTGCAGCGCTTCCTGAATTCGGTCCTTTGCGAAGCGATCGTACATTGTGGATGGCCTTGGAGTGGTGACCAACTGAAATTACTACTCCGACCATTTGAAAGTCAATGAGCATCCATTTGAAATTATATGGTCGACTGATTGAAATTATGGTCTTGAGGGGAGAAGCCCGAATAATGCGTCGACCCAGGCATTACCGGACTTGATATCCCTGACGCGATGAGGGCGGTCCGACAGCTGCCGGCTGGCCACCGAGCCTCGCATTCGAACAAATGCCCATTTCCTGATCGTAGCCTGACGCAATCCCCGGATAATTTCCGCAGCTGTGCAAAATGAGGTTGACTCCAAAGGGGTGTCCGTCGGAAATGACGTGATTAATCGAGTAACCACGACAAGACTCCACGCTCATGCAGCCAGATCGACGCAGCAAGGCATCGATGCAGGACATCGCGGATGCTCTGGGCATCTCGCGTGCAACCGTATCGAATGCGCTGCGGGGCAAGGGCAGGCTTTCAGATGAAACCCGGCACCGGATCCAGCAGAAAGCGATCGAACTGGACTTCTCGCCCTCGGGGTTGGCGCGCGCGCTGCGCACCGGGCGCACGGAATCCTTCGCGCTGGTGCTGCCGGATTTCCGGATGCCGCTTTTCGCGGATTTCGCCCGCGCCTTTGCCATGGCGGCCCGGCAGCGGGGGATGGCGATGACCGTCGCGGATTCGCTGGGCAGCCTCGACCAGCAGGACGAGCATCTGCGGGACATGGATGCGCGCGGCGTCGATGCGGTGGTGCTGGTGCCGATGCGCGGCTCGCATGTAGAGGCGATCAGACTCTCGAAGCCGCTGATCGTCGTTGATGCCGAGACGAACCCGCTGAACTCTGTCTCGTCCCATCACCGGCAAGGCGGTGCGCTGGTCGCGGCTCATCTGGCGGATCTGGGCCATCGCGAGGTGCTGCTCTTGGGCGCTGCGGGCGGCTGGGGCGCATCGCGGGTGAACGACCTGCGGCTTCAGGGCATGCGCGACGTCTTCGCCGAACGCGGCGTGACGACGACCGAGACCGCCCTGCCCCCCTCCTATGAGGCCGCGCGCGACGCGCTGGCCGACTGGACCCCGGGTCCGGTGACCGCGATTGCCGCGGCATCGGATTCGCTGGCCGTCGGCGCGGTGTTGGCGCTGGCGCAGCGGGGTATCCGTATTCCGCAGGAAATTTCGGTCACCGGCTTTGACGATACGGTCTGGAGCCGGATCGTGATGCCGCCCCTGACCACCATCCGGCAAGACCTACAATCCGTCGCCGATCTTGCGCTGGCCCATGCTCTGGGCGAGCGCAAGGTGAATGAAATCGTGCCCGTCACCCTCGTCACGCGCGGCTCGACCGCGCCCGCCCCTCTCGTGCCATGAAGGAAACCCGATGAAACTTCTGCTCTCCGCCAGCCTCCTCGGCCTGATCGCCACCGCCGCCGTCGCAGAGGACAAGACGCTGACGATCTCGGTCTACGGCGTCTCGCAGGATGCCTACAAGGAAGCCCTCTACGCCCCGTTCGAGGCAAAATGCGGCTGCAAGCTGGTCATCGAGATGGGCAACTCCTCGGAACGGCTGGCCAAGCTGGAAGCGAATGCGGCGAAGCCGGTGGTCGACGTCATAGCCTTTTCGGACGCGAATGCGCTGGAGGCGGCGGGCAAGGACCTGATCCAGCCGGTCGATCCGGCCAAGCTGCCCAGCCTTGCCGATGCCTATGAGTTTGCGCGCGATCCGGTCGGCGGCAATATGGCCGTGGGCTATACCTTCTACGGCACCTCGATCGTCTACGATTCCGATGTCATCGACGGCGTGGACAGCTGGCTCGACCTCTTCAGCGACGAGCTGAAGGGCCAGGTCGCGCTGCCCAACGTCTCGACCACGCAGGGGCCGCTGGCGCTGCAGATGATCGAGACCGCGCTGGGATCGGACGACCCGAAATTCGGCAAGGCCATCGACATGGTGGCCCAGCATCGCGACGACATCGTGACCTTCTACGAAAAGGGCGGCCAGATCCCGCAATTGATGCAGCAGGGCGAGATCGCGGTTTCGGTCATCGGCCGCTTCGGTTGGGCGAACCTGTTGAAGACGGTCCCGAGCGCCCGCTGGGCTACGCCCAAGGAGGGCCAGTCGGGCGGCATGAATGTGCTGTCGATCGTCAAGGGCGCGCATGATCCCGAGTTGGCGCACCAGTTCATTGATTACTGGCTGTCGGCCGAGGTCCAGCAGAAGCTGGCCGAGGGACAGGTGGACAGCCCGGTGAACCAGAAGGTCACTGTCTCGGACGAGATCGCCGAGGGCCTGTCCTATGGCCCCGAGATGGCGGCCGCGATCAGGTTCCTGCCGGCGAAATCCACGCTGGAGAACCGCGATGCCTGGCTCGAGGCATGGAACGCCAAGGTCGCGCAGTAACAACGCAACCGGCCACGGCCACGGCCGTGGCCCTTCGACACGGGGAATGTCGCGATGTTTCAGGACCGCAGGCTTGGCCTTGCGCTGCTGGCTCCGGCCACGCTGTTCATCCTTCTGGGCTTCCTGCTGCCGGTGGCGATCCTGCTGTCCGGCGCCTTCCAGACGCCCGAAGGCTGGGGCTTTTCCAGCTTCACCGAGTTCTTCGCCAAGCCGCTGCATCGCGAGGTGTTCTGGCGCACCTTCCGCCTTGGCCTTTACGTCACGGCGATCTCGGCGGTGATCGGCTATGCCGTGGCGCTGTCGATCGTCGACGCCTCGGACAAGCGCAAGGGCCAGCTTGTCGCCACGCTGGTGCTGCCACTGATGATCTCGCCCGTGGCGCGGACCTATGCCTGGGTGGTGATCCTCGGCAAGACGGGCATCGTCAACCAGTTCCTGACCGGCACCGGCATCCTCGACACGCCGGCGCGGATCCTGTTTTCCGAAACCGCGATCTTCATCGGCCTCATCCAGCTGTTCTTTCCGCTGATGGTGCTACCGCTGATCTCGGCGCTGGAGAACCTGCCGCGCGACGTGGTGCCCGCCGCGCGGATGCTCGGGGCAAACTGGTTGCAGGTCTTCTGGAAGGTCATCCTGCCGCTGACGCGCGAGGGGCTGGTGGTCGGCGGCACGCTGGTCTTTGTCGGCTCGCTGACCGCCTATGTCACGCCCGCGATCCTTGGCGGGTCCAAGGTGCTGATGCTGGAAACCCTGCTCTATCAGCGTGTCTCGGTCGCCAATGATTTCGCGGCGGCAGGGGTGATCGCGGTCATCCTGATCGTCATGTCGATCGTCACCAATGTCGTGCTGAAACGCCTTGCCACGCGGAAAGGGGGCAAGTGATGCGCCTCGCCGGACAGACCATCCTGTTTCTGGTCCTCGCCTTCCTGATCGGACCGTTCATCCTGATCTGCGTCGCCGGGCTTTCCGGGGGCGAGACCCTCGCCTTCCCGCCCGAGGGGCTGTCGCTGCGCTGGGTCGCCCGCGTCTTCGAGGTCGAAAGCTTCCGCGCCACCTTCGCGGTCTCGATCACCCTGGGGATTGGCGCGACGCTGCTGGCGCTGCTGATCGGCGTGCCTGCGGCCTACGGGCTGGAACGCTACAACCCGCCGGGCGCGAATGTGATCCGCAACGTCCTGAGTTCGCCGATCATCGTGCCGGGGATCATCGTGGGCCTTGCGCTGCTGCGCCATCTGGTGATCCCGCTGGGCGTCGGCATCCTGCCGGCGCTCTTCATCGGCCACACCGCGCTGCTGATCCCCTATGCGGTCCGCATCGTCTCGGGCTCGCTGGTGAACCTGCGCGTCGATATCGAGGAAGCGGCGGTGCTGCTGGGCGCGTCGCGGCTGCAAAGCTTCACCAAGGTCGTGCTGCCGAATATCCGCAATGGCATCATGGCGGCCTTCATCATCGGCTTCATCACCTCGTTCAATCAGGTGCCGGTGTCGCTGTTTCTGACCGGACCGGGCGTCTCGACGCTGCCGATCGACATGATGGCCTATATGGAATTCAACTACGACCCCTCGATCGCCGCCCTCTCCGGGCTGCTCGCGCTGATGTCGCTGGTGATCGTGCTGGTGGCCGAGAAACTTCTGGGACTTTCGCGCTATGTCTGATGCCTTCCTTTCGCTGCAAGACCTGACCCTCGGCTATGGCGGCTCGGTCGCGGTCGAGGCGTTGAACCTCGACCTCGACCGGGGCGAACTCGTCGCCCTGCTCGGCCCCTCGGGCTGCGGCAAGACGACGACGATGCGCGCCATCGCCGGGCTGATGAAGCCGATGTCCGGGCGGATCACGCTGGACGGGCGCGACATTACCCGCGTAGCCCCGAACAAGCGCGGCATCGGGCTGGTCTTCCAGTCCTACGCCCTCTTCCCGCACCTGACAGTGTTCGAGAACGTGGCCTTCGGCCTGCGCCTTCAGGGCGTCGCCAAGGATGAAATCGCACGCCGGGTCACGGCGGCGTTGGCCTCGGTCGGGCTGGCAAGCTTTGCCGAGCGTCAGCCCAAGGCGCTGTCGGGCGGCCAGCAGCAACGCGTCGCGCTGGCGCGCTCGATCGTGGTGGAACCGAAGCTGCTGCTGCTGGACGAGCCGCTGTCGAACCTCGACGCACGGTTGCGGCTGGAGATGCGCTCGGAACTCAGCCGGCTGCAGAAGGAGCTGGGGATCACCATGATCTACGTGACCCATGACCAGTCCGAAGCGCTGGCGCTGGCCGATCGCATCGTGGTCATGCGGCAGGGCCGGATCGAGCAGATCGACACGCCGGCCAATATCTACGAGCGTCCCGTATCCGGCTTCGTGGCCGAGTTCATCGGGTTCGAGAATACCTTTGCCCTGAAACAAGGGGCGTTAGTCAGCGGCAAGGGCAGCCTGCCCGTTGCTGGCGCGCCTGACGCCCATGGCCTCGCCTGGCGTCCGCGCACGGTCGTTCTGGGTCAGGGCGCGCATGAGGGGCGGGTCATCGGCGCCTCCTATCTGGGCGAGACGGTCGAATACCTGATCGACAGCGCCGCCGGTCCGATCAAGGCCGAGACCCCGGCCCATGCGCCCCGCCACGCCATGGGTGAGAACCTGCGGTTCGACCTCCCGGTCGAGGCTGCCGCTGTCCTGAGCCGGGCCTGAGATGTCATCGCTCTGGATCGACACCGATATGGGCTTCGACGACCTCGCGGCCGTCGGCCTCTGTCTCGCGGACGGGGCAAAGGTCGCGGGGCTGTCGGTCGTCGCCGGGAACGTGCCCCTGCCCCGCGCGGTCGAGAATGCCTGCGCCGCGGCCGAGGTCTTTGGCTGGGACATGCCCATCCTTGCCGGCGCGGCCGGGCCGCTGGCCGGGCCGCTGCAGACGGCGGCCTATGTGCTGGGCGATGACGGCATGCCCACGACCGGCGCCCGCCTTCCCCCGCCGACGCGCCGGGCCGATCCCGGCTGCGGGATCGAGGTGCTGGCCGATTACCTGCGCGGCGGGGGCAGCCGAGTGCTGGCGCTGGGGCCGCTGACGAATATCGCGCATCTGGCGAGGCGGCATCCCGACCTTGCCCAAAGGATCGACCTGATCTGGATGGGCGGCGCATTCGCCCGTGGCAACCATACGGCGGTGGCTGAATTCAACGCCGCCGTCGACCCCGAGGCGGTCGATGTCGTGCTGCGCACGGGCATCCGCATGGTCATGGTCGGGCTGGAATGCTGCCGCGAGGTTCAGGTTTCGCTTGCCGATGTCGCGCCGCTGCGCGCGCTGCCGGGAAGCCGTGCCACCCTGCTCGCCGATCTCTACGAAGGCTATGTCCGCATCGCGGCGGACGGCGCGCGGCCCATGGCGCTCTATGACCCGGTCGCTGCCGCGCTGGCGATGGAGCCGGGGCTGGCCCGATATGCCGATGTCCATATCGCCGCCGAACTCGACGGCCGGCTGACGCGCGGCATGACCGTGATCGAATGGCGCGGGCACAAGGCCGCACCGAACGCGCGCGTGGCCATCAACCCGGACGCAGAAGAAATCCGGCGCCGTTTCCACGCGGCGCTGACCAGCATGTGCAGGGACACCGATGACCGATCCTTCTGAGCCGCAGGACCTGAACGCGGGCGAGTTGCGTGACCGCGCCGTGCGCGCCGCTCTGGGCGAGGCGCCTTTCGACATCCTGCTGACCGGCGGGCAGCTGGTGAACGTCGCCTCGTCCGAGGTCTATCCGGCCGATATCGGCATCGTCGGCGCGCTGATCGCCTCGGTCCATGCCCCAGGCAGCCGGTCGGATGCGGCACAGGTGATCGACTGCGCCGGAGGCTTCATCGCGCCAGGCCTGATCGACACGCATATGCACATCGAAAGCTCGATGGTGACCCCCCGCCGCTATGCCGAAACCGTAGTGCCGCAGGGCACCACCACCGTCGTCTGGGACCCACACGAGGTCGGCAATGTCGCAGGCCTCGACGGCGTGAAATGGGCCTGCGAGGCGTCGTCGGGGCTGGACCTGCGGATGCTTGTCCTTGCCCCGTCCTGCGTGCCCTCGGCCCCCGGAATCGAGCGCGCGGGGGCCGAGTTCAACCCGCCCGAGATGCGCGAGATGCTGTCATGGCCGCAGATCCACGGCGTGGCCGAGGTCATGGACATGCGTGGTGTCCTCGGCCGCTCGCCTAAGATGAGCGGGATCGTCGGGGCCGGGCTCGCCTCGGGCAAGCTGGTCTGCGGTCATGCGCGGGGGCTTACGGGCGCCGATGTGCAGGGCTTTGCCGCGGCTGGCATCGGCTCGGACCACGAGATCACGGGTGCCGCCGATTTCATGGACAAGCTGCGCGCGGGCTTCACGATCGAGCTGCGCGGCTCGCATGACTATGTGCTGCCCGAGGTGGTGGCCGCGTTGAACGGACTACCCCATGTGCCCCAAACGCTGACGATCTGCACCGATGACGTGTTCCCCGACGATCTGGACCGGGTCGGCGGCATGGCGGACGTGCTGCGCCGGTTGGTCGGACATGGCATGAGCCCGGTCGATGCCCTGCGCGCCGCGACGCTGAACGCCGCGATGCGGATTGGGCGTCCCGACCTCGGCCTGATAGCCCCCGGACGGCGGGCGGATATCGCGGTCTTCGCCGATCTCTCGGGCTTCGCGGCTCGGATGGTGCTGGCTTCGGGGCGGGTTGTGGCGCGGGATGGTGTGTGCCTGAGCCCCGGCGACACTGGCGCTAACGCACCCTTCACGGACACGATGAAGCTGCGACCCCTGCACCCCGAGGACTTCGAGATCATTGCCTCCGGTGCTACTGCGCGGGTGAACACGGTGGCAAAGCCGCGTTTTACCGAATGGGTCGAAGCGGAATTGCCGGTGCGCGACGGCAAGGTGCAGGTCCCCGCCGACATGCTGCGGATGGCGGTAATCCATCGTCATGGCAAGGCCGCCCCAAGCCCGGTCGTCGGGCTGCTTCAGGAATGGGGCTGCTGGTCGGGGGCGATTGCCACGACCATTGCGCATGACAGCCACAACCTGAACGTCTTCGGCAGCGACCCGGCAGACATGGCGCTGGCGGCAAACGCGCTGATCGCCTGCGGCGGCGGCATGGCCGTCGCCAGGGAAGGCAAGCTGCTGGCGCTCTTGGAACTGCCGGTCTGCGGTCTGCTTTCCGACCGTCCCACCGCCGAGGTGGGCCGCGCGCTGGACCGGCTGCGCGAGGCGGCGGCCGAGGTCGCTGACTGGCTGCCACCGCTGCGCAGCTTCAAGGCGCTGGTCGGAGCATCACTGGCCTGCAACCCCGGCCCGCACGTCACCGACATCGGTATCTGCGACGGTGCGACCGGCGAGATCCGCCGGACCGTGATCACTTGAGGCGAGGGGTCGGCGGGGCCGGCCCTGCCCTTCCTCGCGAGGAGATGTTGGTTTCGAGAGCATAGAGGCCGCGCGATCCGGAACCGCCTTTCTCGGCAACGAGTGGCAGTTTGATATGCGGCATTGCCGATCGATCTGATGCGCGGCAATGACGGGGCACGGGCACCCGTGATCCACCATGCTAATGTGGCTTACATTTCTTCCCGCGCCGGGACGAAATTCGTGCGTCTTTTCCTTCCTATGTCGTAACCGAGACAGATTTCCGGGTATGGCCATTGCGGTCCTGACCAAGGTTTGATTCAAGCTCGTATGAGCCCACTTTCGGACAATGGACCTGAGACGCTGCCTCCCGATGCTTTGCGCCGGCTCGTTGTCGATCTGCCGCAGCGGCTTGGCGCCCTCGAAGCACAGGTCGCCGAGTTGCGGGACGAGCTCAAAAAGTCAGAAATTACCCGCGCTACTCTGCGAGCCGAGAACCAGGATCTGCGCGACGAGATCGCACGGTTGAAGAACCTGCCCCCCCGCGACCGCCTTTCAAGCGCTCCGGCATGGACAAGATCACGGAGCAGGAGGTTCACAGGCGCTCCGGTCCACGGTGACACCGCGGCCCGAAGCACGACAAAGACCGCGTCACCCGCGAGGAGGTTCTGTCGGTAGTTGCCCCCTCGGGATCGCGCTTCAAGGGATACGAAACCATCCTGGTTCGTGATCTGGCAATTTCGGCCAAACTTGTCTGCTATCGGCGCGAACGCTGGCTGACACCCGAGGGCAAAACGATCATCGCGCCCTTGCCGGACGGGTTGCTGGACGGTTTTGGCGCCAGCCTGCGCCGGTTCTGTCTCGCGCTGCATGCCCAGGGCCAGGTGACGACGGATCGGCCGACCTCGCTCCTGAACGGGGTCGGGATGGAGATCTCCAAGCGCCAGGTGGTGCGCATCCTGACCACGGGCCTCGATGACTTCGTGGCGGAGGATCAGGCCATCCTTCGAACAGGCCTGGCCACGGCGCCCTACGACACCGGCGCCCGCCACGCCCACCGCGACGGGATTGCCACGCAGATCGGCGGCAGTCGGTTCAGCGTGTTCCGCACTGGCCGCTCAAAGTCACGACTGAACTTCCTGCGTGCGGGGCACGAAGTTTACATCATCAACGATGCGGCACTCGATTACCTGCGCCATCGCAAGGTGGCGCCGAATGTCGTCGGCAAGCTTGCTGGCCACCCCGAAACCTCATTTGCCTCGCAGATGACGTGGTATGATCACCTGGCGAGGTTGCGCCTGGATGTCTTCGACCCCAGCCTGGTGCGCGAAGTCAGCGAGGCCGCACTCTGGGGCGCGGTGCGCCATCACGGGCTGATGGGCCATACAGTGGTCGTGTCCGACGATGCCGGACAGTTCCGCATTCCCAATCATGCCCTGTGCTGGGTGCATGTAGAGCGGCTGCTGCAAAAGCTGATGCCGAAAACTCCTGAGCAGACGCGCAAGCTGGAAAAGGTCCGGGACCAGATCTGGGCTCTGTACCGTGGTCTGAAGCTCTGGAAGCAAAGGCCGTCCGCGATGGATGGGCCTGTCCTCGCCCAACGCTTCGACGACATCTTCGGGCAGCGCACCCCTTACGAGTTGGGTCAGTCTCTGGCTCGCCTGCACTGGCGAAAGAGCGAACTGCTGAGGGTGCTGGAGCGACCTGAGATCCCGCGCCGCACCAACGCGTCGGAAAACGCCGCGCGCCTGCGTCACCCAGCGCCGGATCTCGGGGGCACGATGAGCGCCAATGGCCACCAGGCCCGCGACGTCATGCTCGGCCTGATGAAGACTTGCAGCAAGCTAGGCATTTCCTTCTTCGCTATCTGGGTGATCGTCTCGGCAACAACGGGACCAATGAACCGATAAAGCCACTCCCCAGGCTGGTCGAAGCCACGCTCGCCTGAACGTCATTGCCCGGAAATCTGCCCTAGTCACCCATAACAGGGCTTCGCAATGCGATAATAAAGCAAGGCGATATCTTAGATATATCCGCATCTATTCATCATTACACGGATTACTATCTCCCCCTGGGTGACGGAAGCTCACAAACACCCTGTCGCCTTCAATGCGTCTCGAAACAATCACGCTCTATGCCATATGCTCTCTTCGTAGTCGACGGCATAAGACGGCATCGGCGCAGGAGGATGCCCGTTCGCCGCGTCCCCCACCTGTCCGTAAGCTTTCGCAGCGGGGGAGTCGGCAGACCACAAACAATATTGAGAATTGTATTCACCTGATGCCGGTCCGTATGGCTGGAGTCGATTCGAGATTCTGGTGCTGATTTTTTCGGCGCTCCCCAGATCCGCGGTTCTTGGTTTTGGCCATCCTCATGCTGAACCAGAAAACCCTGGCTCCTGTCCGCAGCCATGCGCTACTGCATCGCAGCCTCCCCTTCGCGCCCTCCCCCTCGGAAAGCCGAGCGCCACCCACGCCGGCCAAAAAATTGCCAATTGGCAATTTCCTCAAAGCGGATTTTTCTCAGCGTAGCTGCGGAAGAATGCAAGGAACGCCTTGTCGGGATCTTTGGCGGCCTCCTTCCCTGCTGCCCAATTTCGCCACTCGCTCTCGACGAAATAGATGTCGAATCCCGGATGACGCAACCGCGCCGTCTCGTAGGTCGCGGTCTGGAGTGGCGTCCCTTTGCTTGCCAGCCACGCAGGACGCGGTCGCAACTCGGTCGGCGCCACAACCACATGCTCGGTCTTGCCCTCGGCCCGGACACGACGACCAACTTTGGAAAATTGCAAAGCCCGATCTGCGGCGCCCGACGCGTCTCCATCCTTGCGCCACCAGCGGAGTTCGACATGGGTGACCGCTCTGCCCGTTTTCAGCGGGATGATCTCGACCATGAAATCTGACAGCGCGTTCACTTCGGCCACGGCGGGATCTATGGCGCGGAGCTTCAGGTTCGACCAGCTCGTGAGCTTTCCTTTCGGCACACCCATGATGCCGCGCAATCCTTCCAGGCTGAATTTCTCGGATGCCTTCCAGCGCAGGTTCCCCCGCTTCTGCACCATCTCGTAGAGAGTCAGCGCATATTTTGAGGACAACGCAAACATCACCTCGCGCTGAAGCCGCGCGAAAACCTGGCTGTTGCGTATGATCTTGCGAAGCCGTGCGGGGATCTCATATTCGAGCAATCCATCCGCGCGACCGCTTTCCAGGTTGCCGCCCAGAAGCTGCACCCGCTCGATCGCGGGTTCGCCGTCCCAGATCACCGCGACCTTGACGATGGCGGACATCAGACGCTCGAGGCTTTCGCCGACGCGATCGTTCGAATTGTGGCTGCCGCGCAGCGCCGATTTGGTGATGACATGCGTGACCGGCTTGTCGATGGCATCCCACGCATTCTCAAGAAGCTGGTTGTAGATCCTGCGGTCGTTCAGACTGAGAGGCGTCACTTCGATCAGGTCGACAAGCTCACCCGGCTTGATAAGACTCTCGGCATTCGGACGTGCCGCTATGGTGCGAATCTTGCCTTCAGCCATGTCACCTACCTCCCAACACTTACGTTTGTAATTCCACAAAAGTAAGTTTTCAAGCAAGTTGAACGACCGGACACGCGGCGCACCCAAAATGTAAGCATCCGTTTGATGGGCACCCTTTCATCGATTCGCAGGATATTGCTTTTGCACAGTAAATTACACGCCCAGATGTGAGAAACGCCCCACATCCAAAAAGTAAGAATACCGCAGCGCCCGAAAGGTAAGTGCAACCTTCCCGATTCGTAAGGAGTGATCACCCGAGAGGTAAGCCAACCCTTCCCCATAAGTATTGGATGGCGCTAATAATCAATAAATTCCAATGGGCTGCACGACATGAATCTCGAATCAAAAGAATCCGAACCAAGAGGTTGGTCGAATTTACCCACAGGGGAGCAAGGAGATTAGTTCAGGCGTCACCGATAAGCTTACAAATTGGGATGTAGCAGGGCCGTCACGTCGCTTTTACGACCCGTAACCGCTCTGGTTTCCTTCCCTGAACCCTGCAATCCACGAACTATCGGTTTTTGAAGAAGCCACCCCGAAAATCCGAACTTTACCCATGCGGCGCCTTGCTCCATACTCACCGCAAACGAGCAGATACAGGCGATCATGTCCTCAGTCCTTCCTCCTGTTACGCTGGACGAACTTGGCGTTCTCAGCCGCCGAGCCACCACCGTCATCGAAAGATTGCGTGAGCGCGTCTTTGCACCAGGCACACAAAAGCGTCTCGACCTTATCTACAACGTTCGCACCGCGGCTGAAATGGTCGGACGCTCGGAAAAGGCCATTCGCGATGCCGAGGCAGATGGCCGCTTGCCCGAGCCGGAAAAGGATGAAACCACCGGCCGCCGCAATGGCTATTCCCTCGCAGAGATCAATCGCATGCGCGAGGTGTTCGGCACTTTGCCGCATCGCAAGGCGGATGATCCGCCGCTGGTTCTGGCTGTGCAGAACTTCAAGGGCGGCGTCGGAAAATCCACCGTCGTGGTGCATTTGGCTCAGTATTTCGCGCTGAAGGGCTACCGAGTCTGTGTCATCGACTGCGATTCGCAGGCCTCGACGACTGCGGTTTTTGGCCTGAACCCGGATGTCGATATCGATGAGGAAGAGGACACGCTCTATCCCTTTCTGCAGCATGGTGGCCCGAAATCGTTGCACTATGCACTCCGGGCGACTTATTGGCCCGGCATTGCGCTGATCCCGGCAAATCTTGGCCTGTATGATGCGGAATATGAGTTCGCCGCACGCATGGTACGGGATCCGGCCTTTATTCTGGACCGCCTGCGCGAGGGCGTAGCCTCGATCGCGGGTCAGTTCGACATCGTGCTTCTGGATCCGCCGCCCGCACTGGGGATGCTGTCGCTGTCGGTGCTGCGGGCGGCCAATGCGCTGCTGATCCCTGCCCCGCCCAACAATATCGACTTCGCGTCGACCGCGCATTTCCTGAAGATGATGGAGGCGACGCTTGCTGAACTCGCGCGTCACGGCGGACAGCGCGAATACAGCTTCATTCGCATTCTGACCAGCAAGATGAACGACCAGAAGTCGGCGCATCAAGCGATCAAACGCATGATGGACGCGGTTTTCCCCCAGGATATGCTGAGCGCAGTGCTGAAAGACTCAGCCGAAATCGACAACGCCACGGCCAATCTGATGACGGTCTACGAATTGACCGGACCCGCCAGCCGGACGGAAACCCATAAACGCTGCCGGGCCTATCTGGATGCCGTCGGGCGGGAAGTCGAGCTTCTCGCGCGCAAGACCTGGCCAAGCCACCATCAAAACCTGCGCAGGGAGGGCCTGCTGTGAGCAAGCGTCATAACGCGATTTTCGACGATGTCCTCAAGGATATTCCCGAGGCGTCGGGTGCCGAGAAGTCCGGGGCGCGGTTCCTGAAACGCTCGAACGCGCTGGCGGAAAGCGGTGAGCGCGAGGAGAAGCTGCTGCGCTGGGTGGACCCCGAGCGCTGCGTGATGTGGCAGCGCCACAACCGGGCCTATGGGCTGCTGAACGAAGAGAACTGCCGCGATTTGATTGACAGCATCCGTGCCCAGGGTCAGCAGGAGTTTCCGGCAGTCGTTCGCCGGCTTCCGGCAGGGGAGGGGGCGGAATACGAGGTCATCTGCGGCGCGCGACGTCATTACGCGATCTCATGGCTTCGTGCCAACAACTACCCCAGTTTTCGCTATCTGATCGAGGTGCGGGATCTCAGCGATGAAGAGGCCTTTCGGCTGGCCGACATCGAGAACCGCGACCGCGCCGACCTGTCGGATTACGAGCGGGCCCGCGACTATCTTCAGGCGCTGGAACTTTACTACGGTGGCAAGCAGAAGGCGATGGCATCCCGGATGGAGGTCTCCGAGGCCTGGCTTTCGCGTTACCTGTATCTCGCGCGCCTGCCGGATCAGGTGGTGCAGGCCTGGCCGCAGATCACCGATTTGAAGGAATTGCACGCCCGCAGCCTGCGGCCTTTGCTGAATGATGCAGCGGACAAGGTTCTGGCGGAGGCGGAGGTCATTGCGGCAGAGCAAACCCAGGCGCGGGCGGGGCAGGGGACGATCATTCCCGTGCCGAAGGTGCTGAGCCGACTGCAGGCCGCTGCTTATGGCGCGAAGCCTGCCCCCGATCGGCGCAACTTCGGCACTGGCCGGAAGTCACAGGTCACGATGCAGCGACGAGGCGACAAGATTCGGCTGGAATTTCGCGGCGACATTGCGGAGGCAGAACTGCGGGCCGCCTTGAATGATTTCATCAGCAGTGAAATCGCCCTGCGATGAGGAAATTGCCAATTGGCAATTTTTACGCGCCGAAGGGCAACGTAGGAAGGAGAGGACGATATAGGGACTGTGAGATGGTCAGTTTGTCGCCGCAAAGCTAAGATGTTTCATTTCTCCCTGACGCATCTGCGTGGCGGTTCTGGGGCTGGGATGGAATCCGTGTCGAGCCAGCGCTATTTGAACTGCCCGGTGGTTTTGCTAGGTGCCCGAGGGGCGAGCGGTTGCGGCTCGGTGACGCAGCGGCGATGCCGAACCTGATCCGTCGTCAATTGCACCGGCTTCTTATCCGGTTCAGTGCCGACGGCGCGGCCGTGCGCCAAACAATGCCATGATCGCTGAACGCGGGCGACAATCTTCGCGCTGGCCCGAGGGCGGCTCTCTGATTTAGGCTTGGCCTTGTTGGCCGAAGCCCCCAGCGAGTTGATCCAGATCGACGCCTCCGCGTATCGCTGGTTCGAGGTCCGGTCCGCTCGCATTGGTGTTTGTCGGCGATGCCACTCTCAGCTACTTGAAACGATTAAAGGCTATCTAACGGAACATGGTCGCCCCCCGCTGTCTTCTACTCCGAAAAGCATTCCGTGTTCAGACCGCGAGGAAAGCAGCTGCGCGAGAGGTTTGGGCATGCACGCCAGAGAGACATTTAGGGAATGCAGACCATGGGGATATAACCGGTAGTTGCAACAACAGTTAGAGAATAAGAGATAATATAATAGCCCTTAACCCAACAATCTCACCGGTTGAACTGCAGGATCAGCTTCGTCAAGCTGCGACCTCGCGGCGCTTAACCTTGAATATCACGCAGCGGGAGCTTGCGGAACGGGCAGGGGTGCCGCTCTCGACCCTGAAGCGGTTCGAGCAGAAGGGCGAAATCTCGCTTGCCGCGCTCCTTCGAATTGCAGGCGTTCTGGATGGGCTGAAGGAATTCGTCGAGCTGTTTCCTCCAATCCAGGAAACCACGCCGGACGATCCTGCGGTACTGGGTCGTCGCAGAAGGGCGCGATCATGTATCGCCTGAAGGTCGCGTTGAATTTAGGGACAGCCTGCGGATTGAGCGAGATTACCTTCGACGATGTTGCCATCGCACAACGACATGCCCGTCGCGGGAGTGTCCTGAAATTTGTGTAGCTGGCCCGTTCCATGCGGCTTCAGATACTCAAGCGGCGAAGCGCTCGCTGAATATTATGGCGAACTGGTTTCGGGCCGCAAACCATTCCCGGACGTGGCGGCCATCTTCTCGAAACTGCGGATCGAGGTGCTAGGCTCCGGACCCATTGATTTCAGGTTTATGGCGTGATTCAGGCTCCGCAACGAGACTGTATCGATGAGCAACCTATACTGGCTGACGGACGCACAGATGGAGCGTCTGAGGCCGTTTTTCGCCAAGAGCCATGGCAAGCCGCGTGTCAGCCACGGCAAGCCGCGTGTCGATGATCGGCGCGTTCTCAGCGGCATAATCTTCATCAATCGCAATGGGTTGATGATGGTGTGACGCACCGAAGGAATACGGTCCGGCAAAGACCCTCTACAACCGTTGGAAGCGTTGGAGCGACAATGGTGTCTTCGCGCGGATCATGATCGGCCTTGCCGCCGAGAGCGCCGAACACATAACGATCATGATCGACGCGACCTATCTCAAGGCGCACCGCACGGCATCAAGCCTGGGGGTGAAAAAGGGGGGCGTGGACGCCAGATCGGGCGAACCAAAGGCGGCATGAACACCAAGTTGCACGCCGTTGCCGACGCCAAGGGGCGGCCGAGCGGGTTCTTCATGTCGGCGGGCCAGGTGAGCGATTACACCAGCGCAGCGGCGTTGCTTGGCAGCCTGCCGAAAGCGGGTTGGCTGTTGGCAAATCGCGGCTATGACGCTAATTGGTTCAGATAAGCATTGAAAACCAATTGGATACGGTCCTGCATCCCCGGCAGGACGTCCCGCAAGACGACGGTCAAATACGACAAGAGACGCTACAAACGGCGCAACCGCATCGAGATCACGCTCGGTCGCTTAAAGGGCTGGCGCCGTGTGATCCAGACATGACGGGCCTGCCGGATCTCAGGCCGCTTTGGCTCGACGGCTTGCAGGTCTTTTTTTCTGTGTCAGCCCGAGGCCGCGCAGGAACCGCCAGACCGAGACGCGGTGGATGGTGATGCCGTGGCGATCCGCCAGTTCACCCACCAGATCGTTCAGCGTCAGATCGGGTTTCCTGCGCATCTGCGCCTCGATCCAGCCCTGCACGGCCGCCAGCTTGCTATGTCCCCCGCCATGGCCCTGGGCGCACGGTTCCAGTCCACCCGTCTCACGCTTGAGGATCACCATGTCGTTGACGAACTTCACTGAAACCCGGAACCGCCCAGCGGCGGCACGGTGCGAATGCCCTTCCTCGACAAAAGCGACGACGCGTTCCCGTAGCGCCAGTGGATGTGGCCTGCCCATCGCGAACCCCCATATCTGCTCGGATACAGGGGATCACAGATCAAGCCTCAGAGGAATCTGAATCGGAAAGGCTGCAACACGCCCTAGATCAGCTCTGTGGCGGCCTTATCGGTCGGGAACGAGCCTCGGGTCTTGATGGACTTCCGGATCTCGCGGTTCAGGTTTTCAATGGCATTTGTCGTGTAGATGATCTTGCGGATCACCGGATCGAAGGCGAAGAACGGGACCACCTCCTGCCATGCCCGCCGTCAGGCCGGGGCGATGGACGCGTATTTCCCTGCCCATTTCTCCTCGAAAGCATCGAGTTCGGTGGTGGCCATGTCGGCGGTGGCGGCGCCCGTAAATCCGGCGCAGGTCGGCCGCCAGGGCTTCGCGATCCTTCCAGAAGCAGAAGTTCAGGCTGTGGCGCTACCCGGATGCACGATGCATATGTGGACGGCCCCCGGCTTACAAGATTGACGGGCAGTAATTTGAACCGATCGCTTGCGATCATATGTCCGGCCTCTGAGTTTGCGGTCGCACATGACCGCGGGCCAAGATGGTTTCCGCTACGCGAGTTCCAAACAAGTCTGCCACCTTTGCCGGCCTTTGCATCGTACGGATTGTCACGCGTTTTGGATCGATCACCATCTGCTCGTTTTCTTGCAAGTTCGGGCATCAGATCAGCGCGGCTGCGTTCCGCAGATTGCTCGCCGGGGCTGACTGATCTCTATACCGCTCGGGCATGAAGTGGTTGCGTGGTGTTGGCCCTGCATTGCTCGCCGGTCACCAGGAGTTTCCATGCTACGCGGGCGAGCTTGTTGACCAATGCCACCGCCACCAGCTTCGGCGGCTTGCGCTTGAGGAGTTCCACGAGCCATGGCGAAGCGTTCTTGCCGCGCCCCTCCCGAACGTGACGCAAAAGAGCAGTAGCCCCTGCCACGAGCACGCTTCGCAGGGTTTCATCGCCGGCACGTGCAATAACGCCGAGCCGGACTTTTCCGGCGGTGGAGTGATCCTTTGGCGTCAGTCCGAGCCAGGCGGCGAAATGCCGACCCGATCCGAAGCCTTCGGGTGCCGGCATCTTCATAACGAGCAGCGACGCGCCGATCGGGCCGACGCCGGGAATTTTCGCAAGCCGCCGACTGCATTCGTCGGCCCAGTGCCAAGCCATCAATCTGGCTTCGATCTTGGCGATTTCTCCCTGCAACTGTCTGTATTCTCGGGCATGAAGCGCGAACAAGTCGCGAGCAAGTTGGGGCAGCGTCTCATCGGCCGCGATACGCTCGAGCAGGAGTTCCACCTTGCATATTCCCTGAGCAGCACTCAATCCAAACTCGGCGGCATAGCCACGTATGGCATTGGCGAGTTGGGTGCGATTCTGGATCAACCTCACGAACCCCGATCAGCATCAACGCCGCCTGGCTCTCCGCGCTTTTCACAGGGACGAACCGCATCGTCAGTCGACTCATTGCCTCACAGAGGGCTTCAGCATCGGCGGCGTCGTTCTTGCCGCGCTTGACATACGGCTTAACATATTGTGGCGGAATGAGTTTTACCTCATGTCCAAACGATTGCAGAAATCTGGCCCAATGATGGGATCCACCGCACACTTCGATCGCCCCCACAGTTGGTGGCAGTTTCTCGAAGAAGGCGATCATCTCCTTGCGCCGCAGTTTTTTGCGCAGCACGGGCTACCTCAGTAGCGTCTACGCCATGCAACTGAAAGACGTGCTTTGACGTGTCCATTCCGATGCGGGTAACCCGTGTTCCACGGACGGTCTCCTTCGCTTGAGATCTGTAACGACCTCATTCTGGCACATCGATGCCGATTTGGGGCCGTCCGCCCCAACAGGTCTGGACCATGGTCTCGGGGAAGGCGGCGGT
>Ga0160472_100462_pt1 | contig 28726 bp, 30 predicted proteins | sample HID1973M_E11MG_FD_108267 | JGI IMG/M metagenome (GOLD analysis project Ga0160472, IMG submission 108267) | Enriched mosquito-associated microbial communities from UW Madison campus, WI, USA - HID1973M_E11 MG | ecosystem: Host-associated > Arthropoda: Insects > Digestive system > Unclassified ... | reverse complement strand
GGTTTGGCCCTGACTTACGGTGTGGGCGCCGACCCGCCGGGGGTGGGGGCGTCGTTTCGTCGTACGTCCTGTACTCACCGAACCGAGCGCAGCACATCCATGTGCTGCTCGCCCCCACCCCCGGCGGGACGGCGCATGGCGCTTCAGTTCTCCAGTCTTCGTTTGGGGCGCGCCGGGAGAGGGGGAAGAGAAGAGCGGGCTCCCCGACCCCCGGCCGGCTCAGACCAACGGACTTCGATGAGTTGATCGATGAGGGCGAACGAAGGCCGGGCCGATCCGATCGCTGGGCGTCAGGGACGTCACTCTTCTCTTCCCCCCTCCCGGCGCGCTTTTGAAGAATGGGGAAACCAAGGCGCCGGGTGACGTCCCGGCGGGTATGGGCGCGAGTGGCACATGGATGTGCCACGTTCGGTTTCGTCACGACACGGACGTCAGCCGAAACCGACGCGCCCATGCCCGTCGGGGCGGCGCACCCAAACGTAAGTCGGAGCCAAACCAACCGCCCACCCAGGTGCGCCCTCAATAAACCCCAACACAGCCCGCGAAAGCGGGCGCCCCGCTTCCCCCGGCAAACAGAAAAAGCGCTATCGCCGACTCAAGGCATGCACGGCATCCACCAGCACCCGCACATGCTCCGGATCCATGTCCGGCGACATGCCGTGGCCGAGGTTGAAGACGTGGCCCTCGCGCGAGCCGCCGTTGCCTTCGGCGTAGCTGTCGAGCACGCGGCTGGCTTCGCGGGTGATTGCCTCGGGCGAGCCGTACAACGTCGCCGGATCCAGGTTGCCCTGCAGGGCGACGCGACCGCCGGTGCGACGCGCGGCGTCGGCCAGCTCCACCGTCCAGTCCACGCCGAGGGCATCGGCGCCAGTGGTCGAGAGCGCTTCCAGGTGCACGCCATTGCCCTTGCCGAACAGGATCAGCGGCGTGCGTTCATTCCCTTCGCCACGTTCCAGCTCGCGCGCGATGCGCGCCAGGTAGGGCAGCGAGAACTCGCGGTACATCGCCGGCGATAGCACGCCGCCCCAGGTGTCGAAGACCTGCAGCGCCTGCGCGCCGGCCGCGCGCTGTGCGGCGAGGTAGGCGATCACCGCGTCGGTGACCACCTCCAGCACGCGGTGCAGCTGTGCAGGCTCATTGAGCGCCATGGCCTTGATGCGCGCGTATTCCTTGCTGCCACCGCCCTCGACCATGTAGCAGGCCAGCGTCCAAGGGCTGCCGGAGAAGCCGATCAGCGGCACCGCGCCATCCAGCTCGCGGCGGATCAGCCGCACCGCATCGGTGACGTAGCGCAGCTCGGTTTCCATGTCCGGCACCGCCAGCTTCGCCACGTCGGCGGCGCTGCGCAGCGGCCGTTCGAACTTCGGGCCCTCGCCTTCGACGAAGTACAGGCCCAGGCCCATCGCGTCGGGAACGGTGAGGATGTCCGAGAACAGGATTGCCGCATCGAGCTCGAAGCGGCGCAGCGGCTGCAGGGTGATCTCGCAGGCGATGTCCGGGTTCTTGGCCATCGCCAGGAAGCTGCCGGCGGCGGCGCGGGTGGCGCGGTACTCCGGCAGGTAGCGGCCGGCCTGGCGCATCAGCCATACGGGGGTGCAGTCCACCGGTTCGCGGCGCAGGGCGCGCAGCAGGCGATCGTTCTTCAGCATGGGGTTTCCTCTTTCAGCGCGGGGCATCGGCACCGCGCGCGAACATGATCTGGTAGCCGCGCTTGAGCTGCGAGTCGCGGGCTTTCTCGAAGGCGCGCTGGGCCTCGTCCTGGGCCAGGTACTGCTCCCGGCGCAGCTGCGCGCGGCCGCCGACCTGGCCGCTTTCGCGCAGCAGCTCCCAGCCGCCGAACAGGTCCGGCTGCAGCGTCAGCTGGACGTATCGGGGCGGTTCCTGACCACCGGGGAGCTGTTGCAGGTAGAGGCGCATGCCGCCGATTGTAAGGCGGGCGCGGGGATCGCGGCGGCGGCCGCGCCCGGAAGCCGGGAAGTGCGGCCTATCGCCGCAGGCGGACCGGGCCAGGCGCCGCCGAAGGCTCAGCCGCCGCGCAGTACCTTCAGGACCTCGGCTTCGTCCACGTCCGGCACCACCTCGGCCCGGCCGATGCCACGCCACAGCACCAGCCGCAGGCGGCCGGCGATGTTCTTCTTGTCCAGGCGCATGCGCGCCAGCAGGGCCTGCGGGTCGAGCCCGGGCGGCAGCGCGGTGGGCAGGCCGTAGGCGTCCAGCAGGGTGCGCAGGGTCTCGGTGTCCTGCGCCGGGGCCATGCCCAGCGCGGCGGACAGGCGCGCGGCCAGCACCATGCCCACGGCCACCGCCTCGCCATGGTTGAGGTTGTCGTTGTGCGGGGCGCCGTAGCCCTGCTCGGTCTCGATCGCATGGCCGAAGGTGTGGCCCAGGTTGAGCAGGGCGCGTTCGCCCTTTTCCAGCGGGTCACGCTCGACGATCTCGGCCTTGTGCTCGCAGCTGCGCGCGATCGCCTGCGCGGTGGCGGCGGCATCGCCACGCAGGAGGGCTTCGCGCCCGGCTTCCAGCCACTGGAAGAAAAGTGGGTCGCGGATGGCGCCGTACTTGATCACTTCGGCCAGGCCGGCGCGCAGCTCGCGCGGCGGCAGGCTGTGCAGGGCGCTGGTGTCGGCGATGACCGCGCGCGGCGGATGGAAGGCGCCGACCAGGTTCTTGCCCTGCGGGATGTCGACCGCGGTCTTGCCACCGACGGAGGAGTCGACCATGGACAGCAGGGTGGTCGGCAGCTGCACGCAGTCCACGCCGCGCATCCAGCAGGCCGCGGCGAAACCGGCCAGGTCGCCGACCACGCCGCCGCCAAGGGCGAACACGCAGGCATCGCGGGTGGCGCCGAGCTCGGCCAGGGCGGTGATCGCCGCGCCGAAGTTCTCCAGCGTCTTGGACGCCTCGCCGGCCGGGATCAGCAGCTCGCCGACCTGGAGCTGCGGGCGCGTCGCGAGCAGCGCCGCACGCACCCGTGCCGCATACAGCGGGGCGACGGTGTCGTCGCTGAGCAGCAGCACGTGGCGGCCGCGCACGCTGGCGGCGAGCAGGGCACCGTCGTGCAGCAGGTCCGGGCCGATGGAGATGGTGTAGGGTGCGGCGCCGCCGACGTCGACGGTGCGCGGTACGGAAGGAGCGCTCATGCGGGAGTGGTCTGCGGTTGCCAGGCAGCCGCCAGGCGCGTCACCAGGTACGCGGTGGCTTCGGCCGGGGAAAGGTGGTCGGTATCGAGGCTGAGATCGGCGATCTCGCGGTACAGCGGGTCGCGCAGCACGGCCAGCTCGCGCAGGACCTGTTCACGGTCCGGGCGCTGCAGCAATGGACGGCCGCGGTCGCGGTGCAGGCGCTCGAGCTGGCTGTCGACGCCGACGTGCAGGTGGATCACGAAGCCGCGCTCGCGCAGGCGGCTCCGGTTGGCCGGGTCGAGGATCGCGCCGCCGCCGGTGGACACCAGCTGGTTCTCGCCGGCCAGCAGGCGTTCGAGCACCTCGCGCTCGTGGGCGCGGAATACCGCCTCGCCGGACATTTCGAAGATCTGCGGGATGCTCGCGCCGGCGTGCTCGACGATCGCCTGGTCGACATCGACGAAGGCCAGGCCGAAGCGCTCGGCCAGGCGCCGGCCGATGCAGCTCTTGCCTGCGCCCATCGGGCCGATCATGACGACGTTTGCTGCGGATTTCATGGGCGTGATGCTAGCACCGAGGCCACCGGTTACGGCGGGCGTTTTCGCTTGAAACGAGTCCTTCAGGGGTCAGTCCAGGCGTGGCCGGCGCGCCTCGTCCAGCAGCACGACGTGGTCGGCGATCGCCGGCAGCGTGCGCAGGGCCTGGCGGCTGACGCGTTCGTAGTGGGCGAGGAAGCGCGACAGCTGCGCCTGGTCCATGCCGGTACGGCCGGGCGCGCCCGCCAGCAATGCCTGTTCCTGCTGCCAGCGCCAGCGGGTGATGATCTCGAACGAAGGCGCGTGCAGCAGCCACAGCCGGTCAAGCCGCCGCCACAGCGCGGGATAGTGTTCGCGCAGGCTGTCGTTGCAGTAGCGACGCCAACGGCCGTCGGCATCCTCGTCGCGCTCGAGGGGATTGAGCGCGATGGCGAGCGCGGCGTCGGGCTCGGCGGGCACGCCGAGGCACCAGCCCTCGATCACCAGCAGGTCGAGTGGCGCATCCAGTGCCGGCCAGTGGCGTTCGGGCAGCCGGTCGTCGGCGAGCTTGTCGAAGCGGGGCAGGCGCACCGGGCGGCCGGCGGCGATGGCGTCGAGGGTGGCGTGAGCCAGGTCCAGGTCATGCGTGCCTGGCGGGCCGCGCGTGGCCAGCAGGGGATGCACGTGTCCGGCCAGGCGGCGGCGCGCGGCGGCGGTCAGGTAGACGTCGTCCAGCGACAGCGTGGCCGCCGCCAGGCCGCGTGCCCGCGCGGCGTCGGTGACCTGGGCGGCGAGGGTCGACTTGCCGCTGCCCTGCAATCCGCTGATCGCCAGTACCACCGGTGGTCCGCCGGCCTCACGGTGCGACAGCGCATCGTCCAGCGCCTGCCCGGCCAGGGTGGCGTCGAAGCCGGTGCGTGGCGTCATGTGCGCTTTCACTTCCATGCGGCCACAATAGCCGCATCGCTGCCTTCCAACGCTGCCATGACCGATTTCTACGCCGAAGCCCTGTCCACCTTCGCCACCCTCTACCAGGAAGCCCAGGGGGGCGAGGAGATCGAACCCAATGCCATGACCCTGGCGACCGCCAGCCTCGAGGGCCGGCCGTCGGCGCGCACGGTCCTGCTGAAATCCTTCGACGAGCGCGGCTTCGTCTTCTACACCCACCTGGAAAGCCCGAAGGGCCGCGACCTGCAGGGCAATCCGCAGGCGGCACTGCTGTTCCTGTGGCGACGGTTGCGCGAGGCCGGCATCCAGGTCCGCATCGAAGGCGAGGTGCAGCAGGTGTCGGCGGCGGAGTCCGATGCGTACTTCGCCTCGCGACCGCGGCAGAGCCAGATCGGCGCCTGGGCGTCGATGCAGTCGCGCACGCTGTCCTCCCGCGAGGAGTTCGAGCAGCGCATGGCCAAGGTGGAATCCGGCTTCGAGGGGCGCGAGGTGCCGCGGCCGGAAGGCTGGGGTGGTTTCCGCGTGGTGCCGCAGCGCTTCGAGTTCTGGTACGGCGCGCAGTTCCGCCTGCATGAGCGCTGGCGCTACGAGCGCGATGCCGCCGGCAGCTGGAGCAAGCGGATGCTGTTTCCCTGAGCGGATGGCCGTGCTGCGCCTGCTGCCGATCTACCGGGTCTGCGTGTTCGTGCCGCCGGAGCACCTGGCGGCGCTGCAGGCCGGCATCTGCGCGGTGGAGCCGCTCGGCGACGGGCGCTACGACCAGGTGATGTGGCTCTCCGCCCCGGGCAGCGAGCAGTTCCGGCCGCTGCCGGGCGCCGTGCCGGCCGCCGGCGAGCCCGGCGAGCTGAGCCAGTTGCCGAGCGTGCGGCTGGAATTCGCCCTGCCGCGCGACCCGCAGCGGCTGGCGCGGGTGCTGCGCGACGGCGTGCGCGCGCATCATCCCTGGGAGTCGCCGGCGATCTTCGTCGATGAAAGCCTGCAGCCGGTGTTCGAGGATCCGGGAAGGCCTGGAACCTAGACGCGCCGCACGATCGCCATCGCCACCATCGCCAGCAGTGCCGATACCGTGAAGGCGGCGGCATAGCCCAGCGGGGCCGGGCGTGCCAGCAGCATGGCGAACAGCGCGCCGGCCACTGCCAGGGCGGCAGTCACCGCCATCGCCTCGCTCAGCTGCAAGGCCGAACTGTTGCGGCCCTGCCGGGACGGCGGGGACAACGCCAGGGTCAGTACCGACAGGCTGGGATACAGCAGGCCCATGCCGATACCGGCCAGCGTCCAGCCGGCAATGGCCACCCACACCGGCAGCGCGATCGCCGCACCGGCAGTGGCCAGGATCCCGGCGAACAGCAGCACGCTGCCCAGCCGGATCGCCCGCCGCCGCGCCGTCTCGGGCAGGCGATGGCCCTGGTACCAGGAGCCGCAGCACCACCCCAGGGCGCCGGCGCCGAGGGCGGCCCCGGCGGCCAGCGGCGACAGGCCGCGTTCGCGCGACAGGAGCAGGGGCACGAAGGCTTCGCAACTGAAGAATGCCGCCGCCGCGACCCCGCGCAGGGCGATCACGCTGGGCAGCCCGCGGACCAGCACCAGCGTGCCGGGTGGCAGCAGCCGCCAGGCGCACAGCAGCAACAGCGCGCCGCCACCGAGCCAGGCCAGTGGACGCAATGGCGCGGGGACGTGTTCGGCCAGGTGCAGTGCCAGCGCGCCGGCCGCGGCGCCGAGCGCCCAGCCGATCCCGCTCGCCTCTTCGCCGGCCGCCGGCCGCGGCATCGCCGCCAGCTGGCGCAGGCCCGGTCGCAGCAGCCAGGCCGCCGGTACCGCCAGCAACGGCACGGCCAGGAACACCCAGCGCCAGCCCAGGTGCTGCACGATCAATCCGCTGATGCCCGGCCCGACCAGCGAGGGCACCACCCAACCGGCGGCGAACGCGGCGAATACCCGCGGTCGCAGGCGTTCGGGATAGAGGCGGGCGACGATCACGTACAGCGCGACGAAGAACGCCCCGGCGCCCAGGCCCTGCAGCAACCTGCCGGCGACCAGGGTGCCCATGTCGCGTGCCAGCCCCGCCAGCAGCAGGCCGGCGACGAAGCAGGCCATGCCCGCCCACAGCGACCCGGCCGGGCCGGCCCGGTCGCTCCAGCGGCCGGCCACGGTCATGCCGACCAGGCTGGTGGCGAGGATGCCGCCGAACGCCAGCGCATACAGCGACAGGCCACCCAGCTCTCGCGCGACCGTCGGCATCGCGGCGGCTACCGCCAGCACCTCGAAGGCATTGAGCGAGACCAGCGCGACCATGGCGATGGTCGTGGCGCGGTACTCGCGGCCGAGGATCGAATCGGTGCCGGGCTTGGCGAGGGGGGTGTCTGCAGCGTCTGTGGTCATGGGGTCCGCGAGGTCGTTGGCTTGCCCGTTCGGGCCTTCGCGTCGCAGGATGCAGCCTCAACCGCAGTTGAGGTCAACCGGATGGAACGCGAGCTTGGCGTGGGCGAAGTGGCCCGCCGCAGTGGCGTGGCAGTGTCGGCGCTGCATTTCTACGAGCGCAAGGGCCTGATCCACAGCGGCCGCAACGCCGGCAACCAGCGGCGCTACGGCCGTGACGTGCTGCGCCGGCTGGCGGTGATCCGCGTCGCCCAGCGGCTGGGCATCCCGCTGCAGCATGTCGCCGATGCCTTCGCCGTGCTGCCGGCCGGACGGCCGCCCACGCGCGCGGAATGGGCGCGGATGTCGGCGCGCTGGCGGGCCGAGCTGGACCAGCGGATCGCCGTCCTGCAGGCACTGCGTGACCAGCTCACCGACTGCATCGGCTGCGGCTGCCTGTCGCTGCGGCGCTGCCGGCTGGGCAATCCGCAGGACGCGCTCGGCCGCGAGGGCGATGGCGCCCGCCGGCTGCCCTCGCTGGACGGGATCGACTGAAGGCCTGCACGCGCCCGCGATGCGGGCAGGGCATGATGGATCCGTACCCTCGCCGGAAGCCCCTGGATGAAAGTCGCCGTCTACAGCACCCGCCGCTATGACCGCCTGATGCTCGACCGGGCCAATGCCGCCCATGGCCATGAACTGGTATACGTGCAGGACGCGCTGGGCCCGGCGACCACGGCGCTGGCCGAGGGCTGCGGCGCGGTCTGCGTGTTCGTCAACGACAACGTCGATGCGGCGGCGCTGGAGGCGCTCAAGGGACTGGGCATCGGCCTGGTCACCACGCGCTCGACCGGCTTCAACCACATCGACGCGGTGGCGGCGCAGCGGCTGGGCATCGCCGCGACCCGGGTCACCGATTACTCGCCATACTCGGTTGCCGAATTCGCGGTCGGACTGCTGCTGGCGGTGAACCGTCGCATCGCCCGCGCCAGTGCGCGCACCCGCGACGGCAACTTCGAGCTGGATGGCCTGATGGGCGTGGACCTGCACGGGCGCACCGTGGGCGTGGTCGGCACCGGCAAGATCGGGCGGATCTTCGCCGGCATCATGCGCGGTTTCGGCTGCCGGGTGCTCGGCTTCGATCCATATCCGCATGCTGAGTTCGCGGCCATCGGCGAGTACGTCGCGTTGCCGCGGCTGCTGGCCGAAAGCGACGTGATCTCGCTGCACTGCCCGCTGACGCCCGATACCTTCCACCTGGTCAACGAGCAGGCGCTGCGCGGCATCCGCGAGGGTGCGCTGCTGGTCAACACCAGTCGCGGCGGCCTGGTCGATACCGAGGCGGTGATCGGCGCGCTGAAATCACGCCGGCTGGGCGGGCTGGCGATCGATGTCTACGAACAGGAAGCCGACCTGTTCTTCCAGGACCTGTCGGCGACGGTGATCACCGACGACGTCATCCAGCGGCTGGTTTCGTTCCCGAACGTCATCGTGACCGGGCACCAGGCCTTCTTCACCGCCGAGGCGATCGGCGAGATCATGCAGACCACGCTCGACAACATCAGTGCCTTCGAGCGCGGCGAACCGTTGAAGAACCTCGTGCCGCTGCCTTGATCCGCCGCGACCACGCCAGGCGGAAAACCGCGTGGCGGCTTGGGTCAGGACAGTTCGCGGCCGCGTCGGGTCGCCGCGTCGATGGCGTTGGCGACCAGTGCCTCGAAACCGCCGGCCTGGAACGCCTCGATCGCCGCCTGGGTGGTGCCGTTGGGCGAGGTCACCCGGCGCCGCAGCTCGGCCGGGGATTCCCCCGATTCGACCAGCATGCGGGAGGCGCCCAGCAGGGTCTGGGCGACCAGGGTGGCGGCGGCATCGGCAGGCAGGCCCTGGGCGACGCCCGCCGCCTGCATGGCCTCGGCCAGCAGGAAAACGTAGGCCGGCCCGCTGCCGGACACGGCGGTCACCGCGTCCATCAGCGCTTCGTCGTCGATCCAGACCGTGCGGCCGGCGCTGGCCAGCAGGCGCTCGGCGCGGGCACGGCGATCGGCGGAGACATCGCCGCCGGCATACAGCCCGGTGACGCCGGCACCGAGCAGGGCGGGTGTATTGGGCATGGCCCGGACCACCGAGGCACCGTCGCCCAGCCACTGGCGCAGCCGCGCGCTGCCGATCCCGGCGGCGATCGAAACCACCAGTGGGCGGGTGATCGCCGCCAGCGGCGCGAGCGGCGCGCAGGCTTCGGCCATCACCTGCGGCTTCACCGCCAGCACCCAGGTGCCACAGTCCTCGGCCGCCTCGTAGGCGGTCGGGTGGGGCAGGATGCCGAAGTCGATCGCCAGCCGTTCGCGGATCGCGTCCACCGGTTCGGCAACGTGGATCGTGTTGGCCGGAACGCCCTGCTGGATCAGCCCGGCGATCAGGCTGCGGGCCATGTTGCCGCCGCCGATGAAGGCGATCGGTTCCGGCGTCGTGGCGGGCGTGTCGGTCATGGAGCGGGCCTGCAGGGGGAAGGGGCCGGAATGTTAACGCGAGCCGGGTTGCGAGCCGGTGCAGGCTCGGGCCCGGGTCAGTGGCGCGCGCCGAACAGCGCGGTGCCGACCCGGACCAGGGTCGCCCCGGCGGCGATGGCCTGGGCGAAATCCGCGCTCATCCCCATCGACAGGGTATCGACCTGCGGATGGTCGGCGGCCAGCGCGTCGTAGAGGGCGCGCATGCGCGCGAATGCGGCCTGTCTCCGCGCCGCCTCCGGGAACGGGGCGGGGATGGCCATCAGGCCGCGCAGGCACAGCCGCGGCTGTGCCGCGATCGCCGCCGCCAGTGCCGGGATCTCGGTCGGTGTGCAGCCGTGCTTGCTTGACTCGTCGTCGATGTTCACCTGGATGAGGACGTTCAGCGGCGGCCGGTCGTCCGGCCGGTGCCGGGCCAGCGCCGGCACCAGCTTGGGCCGGTCCACGGTCTGTACCCAGTCGAACAGCCGCGCGGCCTGGTCGGCCTTGTTGGACTGCAGGTGGCCGATCAGGTGCCATTCCAGCCCCAGGGCCTGCAATTCGGCGATCTTGCCCGCCGCCTCCTGGACATAGTTCTCGCCGAACGCGGCCTGGCCCTGGGCGGCCAGCGCGGCCACCGCCCCGGCCGGCTGGGTCTTGGAAACCGCCAGCAGGCGGGCGGCTGGCCGTTGTGCGTCGCTGGCCGCGTTGGCCATCTCTTCCAGGATCGTTCGCAGCGCGGAAACCGGCACGAGGTCTTCTTCCAGCTTGATACAAGGGCGCTATACTGCCGGCCGGGGAAACACCTTTCCAGTCGCAGCCAGGGGAAACGCAGCGTATGGATATCGCTGAACTATTGGCCTTCTCGGTCAAGAACAAGGCGTCGGACCTGCACCTGTCCGCAGGCCTGCCGCCGATGATCCGCGTCGATGGCGACGTGCGCCGCATCAACATCCCGGCCCTGGACCACAAGCAGGTCCACGCGCTGGTGTACGACATCATGTCGGACAAGCAGCGGCGCGACTACGAGGAATTCCTCGAGGTCGACTTTTCGTTCGAGATCCCGTCGCTGGCGCGCTTCCGCGTCAACGCCTTCAACCAGAATCGCGGCGCCGGTGCGGTATTCCGCACCATTCCCTCGGAAGTGCTGTCGCTGGAGGAACTCGGCTGCCCGCCGATCTTCCGCCAGCTGATCGAGCAGCCGCAGGGCCTGATCCTGGTGACCGGGCCGACCGGTTCGGGCAAGTCGACCACGCTCGCGGCGATGATCGACTTCATCAACAAGAACGAATACGGCCACATCCTCACCGTCGAGGATCCGATCGAATTCGTCCACACCTCGCAGAAGTGCCTGATCAACCAGCGCGAGGTGCACCGCGACACCCACGGTTTCAACGAAGCGCTGCGCTCGGCGCTGCGCGAAGACCCGGACATCATCCTGGTCGGCGAATTGCGTGACCTGGAAACCATCCGCCTGGCGCTGACCGCGGCGGAAACCGGCCACCTGGTGTTCGGCACCCTGCATACCAGTTCGGCGGCCAAGACCATCGACCGCATCATCGACGTGTTCCCCGCCGGCGAGAAGCCGATGGTCCGCTCGATGCTGTCCGAGTCGCTGCGTGCGGTGATCTCGCAGGCGCTGCTGAAGAAGGTCGGCGGCGGTCGTACCGCGGCATGGGAAATCATGGTGGGCACCCCGGCCATCCGCAACCTGATCCGCGAGGACAAGGTCGCGCAGATGTACTCGGCGATCCAGACCGGCCAGCAGTCGGGCATGCAGACCCTCGACCAGCACCTGCAGGACCTGGTCAAGCGCAGCCTGATCACCCGCAACCAGGCCCGCGAGTACGCCAAGGACAAGCGCATCTTCGAATGATGCGCGACCGCCACGGCGCCCCAGGGCGCCGTGGCCGCGCCAGCAGCCCCGATCCCGATTCCCGGAGAGCCGCCATGAGCACCATCGACTTCACCTCGTTCCTCAAGCTGATGGCGCACCAGAAGGCGTCGGACCTGTTCATCACCTCCGGCATGCCGCCGTCGATCAAGGTCCACGGCAAGATCAGCCCGATCACCCAGACCCCGCTGACCGCGCAGCAGAGCCGCGACCTGGTGCTGAACGTGATGACGCCCGCGCAGCGCGAGGAGTTCGAAAAGACCCACGAGTGCAACTTCGCCATCGGCGTGGCCGGGGTGGGACGCTTCCGCGTCAGCTGCTTCTACCAGCGCAACCAGGTCGGCATGGTGCTGCGCCGGATCGAGACCCGCATCCCGACGATCGAGGAGCTGAGCCTGCCGCCGGTGATCAAGACGCTGGCGATGACCAAGCGCGGCATCATCCTCTTCGTCGGCGCCACCGGCACCGGCAAGTCGACCTCGCTGGCGGCGATGATCGGCTACCGCAACCAGAACTCGACCGGTCACATCATCACGATCGAGGACCCGATCGAGTTCGTGCACAAGCACGAGGGCTGCATCATCACCCAGCGCGAGGTCGGCATCGACACCGACAGCTGGGAGAACGCACTGAAGAACACCCTGCGCCAGGCGCCGGACGTGATCATGATCGGCGAGGTGCGTACCCGCGAGGGCATGGACCACGCCATCGCCTTCGCCGAAACCGGCCACCTGGTGCTGTGCACGCTGCACGCCAACAACGCCAACCAGGCGATGGACCGCATCATCAACTTCTTCCCCGAGGACCGCCGCAGCCAGTTGCTGATGGACTTGTCGCTGAACCTCAAGGGCGTGGTCGCCCAGCAGCTGGTGCCGACCCCGGATGGCAAGGGCCGCCGGGTGGCCATGGAGATCATGCTCGGCACGCCGCTGGTGCAGGACTACATCCGCGACGGCGAGATCCACAAGCTCAAGGAAGTGATGAAGGAATCCACCAACCTGGGCATGAAGACCTTCGACCAGAGCCTGTTCGAGTTGTACCAGGCCGGCGAGATCAGCTACGAGGACGCGCTGCGTTACGCCGACTCGCAGAACGAGGTGCGCCTGCGCATCAAGCTGTCCCAGGGCGGCGACGCCAAGACGCTGGCGCAGGGTCTGGATGGGGTGGAGATCGCCGAAGTCCGGTGACGTGGTGGGCCATCTTGGCGGCGACGGGTGGCCGTGAAGCGGCGCCCGCGCCGCGAGGCGCCCCGCTCCCGGCGCAGCAGGCCCCCGGGTCAAGGCAACCCTTCATGCAAGTGTCGCCGCCTTGTTGTCTAATACGCGCCCCCGCGTCACCGAATACCCCCCATGGAATCCTCCGTTTCCGACCTGCCGGCCGGCGGCGAAGCCGTGCTGTCCGACGGTCCGCTGGTCACCGCCGGACCGCTGACCCCGCCCGCCGATACGGCGGGCACCGCCGCCGATGACCGCGCCTTCCACCATTCCGCTGCCGAAGACGTGCAGGGCATGGTCCTGGCCACGCTGATCGCCTCGATGGGCCTGGCCATCTTCGCCAAGGGCGGCCTGTTCATCGGCGGCATGGCCGGCGTGTCCTTCCTGCTGCATTACGTGCTGGGCTGGAACTTCGGCCTGGTGTTCGTGATCGTCAACCTGCCGTTCTACTGGCTGTCGATCCGCCGCATGGGCTGGGAGTTCACCGCCAAGACCTTCCTGGCCGTGGGCGCCTGCGGTGCGCTGGTCGACCTGCTGCCGCGCTGGATCGACTATGCCCACATCAGTCCGCTGTTCTCGGCGCTGGCCGGCGGCGCGTTGTCAGGACTGGGCATCCTGTTCTTCATCCGCCACCGCGGCAGCCTCGGCGGCGTGGGCATCCTGGCGGTCTACCTGCAGCAGACGCGCGGCATCAGCGCCGGGCGGGTGCAGCTGGGCTTCGACGCCTGCCTGATGGTGGCCGCGTTCTTCCTGCTGTCGCCGGACAAGGTCATCTACTCGGCGGTCGGCGCGCTGGTGCTGAGCCTGGTGCTGATGTTCAACCACCGCCCGAACCGCTACATGGGCGTGTGACGACCGCGGCCGGGCTCAGGCCCGGCGCCAGGGTGGGTCGAGCGCCTCGATCCGCGCCTGCACCGGACAGCCGGCGTGGTGCGCACCCGGCAGGTAACCCAGGCTCATCAGGAATTCGCCGGTGATCTCGCCCCCGGTGAAGCGGAAGGTCTTCTTGAACAGCTTCACCCACCCGGCCTTGTCGCGCGGGTGATGGGCGTCCAGCCAGGCGGCGAAACTGCCATGGCTGGCGCGCAGGCCCTGGATGACCTGGGCATTGTGGATCGCCGCCAGTACCTTGAGGCGATTGCGGATGATCGCCGGGTCGGCCATCAACCGGTCCACGTCGGCCTGGCCATAGGCGGCGACGGTGTCTACATCGAAGCCGGAATAGGCGCGGCGGAAGCCTTCGCGCTTCTTCAGGATGGTTTCCCAGCTCAGTCCGGCCTGGTTGATCTCCAGCAGCAGGCGCTCGAACAACTCGGCCTCGTCGCGTTGCGGGAAGCCGTATTCGTGGTCGTGGTAATGGCCATGTACCGGATGGCCGGGGGCGATGCTGCAGTATCCGCTCATGATCCCAAGCATACGGCCAATCGCCCGCGCCCGGCCTGTTGCCGCCTGCAAGGGGTCGCGGATTCGATATCGATCACGCGCAGGCGCCGCCGAGGCCCTAAAATAGCCGCCATGTCCGCGCCGGCCACCCATCTCACCCGCCAAGTCCTGATCGCGCTGCCGGCGTTGTCGGACCCGAATTTCTCGCGCAGCGTGGCGCTGATCTGCCAGCACGACGACAACGGCGCGATGGGCGTGATGGTGAACCGCGCCTCGGAATACACCCTGGGCGAGGTCCTGGGCCAGATGGGCATCGAGACCGACGACGCCGCGCTGCTTGGCCAGGCCGTGCTCAGTGGCGGCCCGGTGCACCCGGAGCGGGGTTTCGTCGTCCACGACGGCGAGCCCTGGGATTCCAGCCTGGCGCTCGGCGAGGGCCTGTACCTGACCACCTCGCGTGACGTGCTCGAGGCGATGGCGCGTGGCGAAGGCCCGGCGCACGCGCTGGTCGCGCTGGGGTGCGCCGGCTGGGGTGCCGGCCAGCTCGAGTTCGAGATCGGCGAGAACAGCTGGCTGACCGCGCCGGCCGATGCCGAGCTGCTGTTCGACATGCCACTGGAGCAGCGCTGGCAGGCCGCCGCCGGCCGCATCGGCGTGGACCTGTTCCGCCTGACTGATTATTCCGGGCATGCCTGAGCCGGCCTTGATCCCCCTTGATGCCACCGTGCTCGGCTTCGATGTCGGCTCGCGCCGCATCGGCGTGGCGGTGGGCAATCCGCTGGGCGCCGGCGCGCGCGCGGTGGCGGTGATCGATGTGCACGGCGCCGGCCCGGACTGGAACGCGCTCGATCGCGTCCATCGCGAATGGCGCCCGGCCGGTTTCGTGGTCGGTGACCCGCTCACCCTGGAAGGCGAGGACCAGCCGGCGCGCAGGCGCGCCCACGCCTTTGCCCGCCAGCTGCGCGAGCGCTACCGGCTGCCGGTGGTGCTGGTCGACGAACGCTCCAGCTCGGTCGAGGCCGCGCGACAATTCGCCCGCGATCGCGCCGAGGGCCGCAAGCGCCGCCGCGATGCCGAGGCGCTCGATGCGATGGCCGCCGCGGTCATCGTCGAGCGCTGGTTCGCCGCGCCCGACCAGGCCATCCCCCTTTCCTGACTTCCCACCTGCCCGCGATGACCATGCAACTCGACTCCGACGGCCGCCTGCGGCACCTGCTCACCCTCGAAGGCCTGCCGCGCGCGACCCTGCTGCAGCTGCTGGACCGTGCCGGCCAGATCCGCGACGCGGCGGTCGGGCGCGTCGGCAAGCGCAACGTCTTGGCCGGCAGCGCGGTATGCACGCTGTTCTTCGAGCCGTCCACGCGCACCCGCAGCTCGTTCCAGCTTGCGGCGCAGCGCCTTGGCGCGGACGTGCTGAACTTCGACGCGTCGACGTCCTCGACCCGCAAGGGCGAGACCGATCGCGACACCCTGAAGAACCTGGAAGCGATGAGCGTGCGCGGCTTCGTCGTGCGCCACCCCGAGGACGGCGCGGTGGCCCGCCTGGCCGCCGAGGCGGGCGAGGGTACGGCGCTGATCAATGCCGGCGACGGCCGCAGCGCGCATCCGACCCAGGGCCTGCTCGACATGCTCACCCTGCGCCAGGCCAAGGGCAGCGACTTCTCCAGGCTGAAGGTGCTGATCGTCGGTGACGTGAAGCATTCGCGCGTGGCGCGCTCGGACCTGCACGCGCTGCGTACGCTGGGGGCCGGCGAGATCCGCGTCTGCGGCCCGGCCTCGCTGCTGCCGCAGGACGACACGCTGGCCGGCTGCCAGGTCGGCGATGACCTCGACGCCATGCTGGAGGGCGTGGATGCGGTGATGATGCTGCGCCTGCAGCGCGAGCGCATGGAAGAGGGCCTGGTGCCCTCGCTGGAGCAGTACCACGACCAGTACGGGCTGACCGCGGCGCGCCTGCGCCGGGCCGCCACCGAGGCGGCGGTACTGCACCCGGGCCCGATCAACCGCGGGGTGGAAATCACCGATGACGTGGTCGACGGCCCGCAATCGTGGGTGCTGCGCCAGGTCGCCAATGGCGTCGCCGTGCGCATGGCGGTGCTGGAGACCCTGCTGGGTTGATGGTGGCTTTTTGCGGGAAGCGGGGCACCCGCTGGCGCGGGTTGCATGGGGGCAATGCTTGCTCCAATGACCAATGGCAGTCCCCGGGGGGCCGCCGGCCTGCCTAGCATGCCGGTTCCCTAGTCGCCGCCAGGTCCCCGATGCGCTTCAACCCCCGCCCGCTGGCCGTGCTGGCCAGCCTGGCCGTTTCCTTCGCCCTGCAGGCCGCGCCCGCACAGGACGACGGCGACTTCGATCCGCGCGAACTGTTCGCGCCGCTGCAACTGCCGCAGCCGGCCAACGCCTTCCGGAGCGGGGGCGGGGTGCCGGGCCCGCTGTTCTGGCAGAACCGCGCCGACTACGACCTGAAGGCGACGATCGACCCGGCCAGCCACCGCCTGCTCGGCGAGGCGACCATCACCTATACCAACCACAGCCCCGACACCCTTGACGTGCTGTGGCTGCAGCTGGACCAGAACCTCTATCGTGCCGATTCGCGCGCGGCGATGGCCCGGCCTTCGCGACGCAGCGAAAGCACCGAGGGCGTGCGCATCGCCGCGATCGAGGTCGAGCGTGGTGGCAAGCGCGTGCCGGTGCATTACCTCGTCGACGACACCCGCCTGCGGGTGGACCTGCCGCAGCCGCTGGCCGGGCAGGGCCAGGCACTGAAGCTGCATGTCCGCTACGACTACGACATCCCCGGGACCTGGGGTGGCCGCACCGCGGTGACGCCGAGCCGCAACGGCGAGATCTTCGAGATCGCCCAGTGGTATCCGCGCATGGCTGTCTACGACGACCTGCGCGGCTGGGACACCCAGCCCTACCTGGGTTCGGAGTTCTACCTGGAATACGGCAACTTCGACTACGCGGTGACCGTGCCCTGGAACTTCATCGTCGCCGGCTCCGGCGAACTGGTGAATCCGCAGGACGTGCTTACCCCGGTCCAGCGCGAGCGCCTGCGCCAGGCCGCCGCCAGCGCCAGCACGGTGATGATCCGCACGCCGGCCGAGGTGACCGACCCGGCCAGCCGCCCGACCCGCGAAGGCAGCCGCACCTGGCGCTTCCACATGGCCAACAGCCGCGACGTCGCCTTCGCCGCGTCGCCGGCCTTCGTCTGGGATGCCGCGCGCATCGACCTGCCGCAGGGCCGGCATGCGCTGGCGATGTCGGTGTATCCGGTCGAAGGCGTGGGTGCTGACAGGTGGAACCGCTCCACCGAATACGTGAAGGGGGCGATCGAACACTTCTCGCAGTGGTATCCCTATCCGTGGCCGGCGGCGGTCAACCTGGGCGGCCATGGCGCCGGCATGGAATACCCGGGCATCGTCTTCGACGGCATGGACGACAAGGGCAAGCCACTGTTCTGGGTCAGCGCGCACGAGATCGGCCATACCTGGTTCCCGATGATCGTCGGCTCCAACGAGCGCCGCCATGCGTTCATGGACGAAGGCTTCAACACCTTCATCGACATCTACGCCTCCGACGCCTTCAACCACGGCGAGTACGCGCCCAAGCGCGATTCGGAATACGCGCCCAAGGGGGGCAACCCGGTCGATGAGATCCTGCCGCTGCTGGCCGATCGCGACGCACCGACGCTGATGGATACCGCCGACGCCACCAGCGAGAAGTACCGCCATCCGCTGACCTACTTCAAGGGCGCGCTCGGCCTGGTGCTGCTGCGCGAGCAGATCCTCGGCCCGGAGCGTTTCGATCCGGCGTTCCGCAAGTACATCGCGACCTGGGCATTCAAGCATCCCACGCCGTCGGACTTCTTCCGCCTGATGGAAAGCGAGTCCGGCGAGGACCTGTCGTGGTGGTGGCGCGGCTGGTACTTCAACAACTGGCAGCTGGACATGGGCGTGCGTGAAGCGAAGTACGTCGACGGTGATCCGGCCAAGGGCCTGCTGGTGACGCTGGGCAGCCGGCAGAAGCTGGTGATGCCGGCCACGCTGCGCGCCGAGCTGGCCGATGGCAGCCACCTCGACCAGCGCGTGCCGGTCGAGGCCTGGCTGCAGCGCAAGGCCCCGCAGGTGAAGCTGCCCACGCACCAGAAGGTGCTGCGGGTGAGCCTGGATCCGGATGCCAGGCTGCCCGACGCCGATCGCGGTGACAACCGGCTGGACGTCGCCGGCTGATCACCCGGAGTGGCTTCAGCCCGTGGCGGGCGCCGCGGCCGCCACCGGCCCGCGCGGGCTGGCCTTGAGCCCGAAGCATGGCCGCAGCCAGCTGACGCGGCGGATCACGCCCTCGTGCAGCAGCAGGCAGCCGGCCACGGTGCCGGCGATCACCAGCGCCGGCTCCAGTACCGGGCCCAAGCGCAGCGGGATCAGCCAGAACGCCAGGGCGATCAGCAGGCTCTGGTGCAGCATGTACCAGGGATAGACCGCCTCGGTGCAGTACGGCAGCCAGCGAAACGGGCGGTTCAACCCCACCTGCGCCCAGCCGAAGATCGCCAGCAGCGCCGTCCAGCTGTAGCCGGCCCGCGCGATCCGTTCGATCGCCGCCCATGGCACCTGTGCCCACGGGCCATGGACCTGTACATGGTGCTGGCCGGCGGCCTTGAGCCCGAGTTCGATGCCGATGCACGCCACGGCCAGGCCCAGGGTGAGCCAGCGCCAGTATCGCAGCTGCGCCCAGAAGGCATCCTGGCGGGCGATGGCATAGCCGAGCAGGAACAGCGGCAGCGATTCGGCATGCACGAACCAGTCGCCGAACAGGGCATGGGTCGGTTCCCAGCGCGGCATCACCCACAGCAGGTTCACCGATTCCCAGGCCACCGGCACCAGCAGCCAGGCCAGCGCAGGCACGGGCACGGCGCGCAGGCGCGCCAGCGGCGCCTGCAGGGCGGGCAGGCGCAGTATGGCGAGCAGTCCGAGCAGCAGCATCGTGTATGGCCACAGGTAGGCCAGGTACCACAGGTGGTTCCAGGTGATGCCGAACTCGGCGCCGGTGAATGTCCCCGGCGGCCACGGCCGCACCTGCCAGTAGCGCAGCAGGAAGGCGCCGAAGCCCGGCTCGATGCGGCCATGCGCCAGGGCTTCGCAGTACGGCTGGATCGGCACCACGATGAACATGCCGAACCACAGCGGCAGCTGCAGCCGCCAGGTGCGCATCAGGGCGGTCCGCCCAAGCGACTGCGGGCGCATCAGGCCCAGGGCGATGCCCGAGATCATGAACAGCAGCGGCATCCGCCAGCGGTTCAGGACCAGCATCGGCCATTGCAGCCAGTCGGCGGTGTAGTCGCTCTTGATGTGGAAGGACCAGTCGGCCACGTACACCATGGCGGCGTGGTACAGGATCAACAGGCCGAAGGCGATCACGCGCAGGGCATCGATGTCGTGGCGGCGGGTCATGGCGGCATCCGTGGCGAGGGTGGCCACCATCGTCGGCAACCCCCACGCCGGCCGGGGCCGCGAAGGGATGCCCGGCGGTCCGGCGGGGACGAATCGCGGTCCCGCGGGGGCCGGCGGGGCGGTAAATGCGCCCCCGGGACCTAGAATGCGCGGATGAAGCCCACCCCCGATCCCGTCGCCCCCGATGCCGACCGCCGCAGCCGCCTGTGGGTGGCCGCGTTCTGGATCGCGGTGTTCGTCATCACCGCGCTGGCCAATGTCGCCACCGGCCTGATGGACGCGCGGCGCTACGGCGTCGAACTGGTGGCCTGGCAGCTGCTGACCTGGGAGCTGAGCAGCGCGGTCACCTCGCTGCTCCTGCTGCCGCCGACCCTGGCGGCCTGCCTGCGCTGGCCGCTGCATTCCGATACCTGGCGCCGCCGGCTGCCGGGCTACCTGCTCGGCAGCGTGCTGTGGTCGGTGCTGCACGTGGCCGGGATGATCCTGCTGCGCAAGGCGGTATATGCCCTGGCCGGCGACCGCTACACGTTCGATGGGCTATGGGACGGGTGGGGCTACGAATACCTCAAGGACGCGCGGACCTTCGCCCTGCTGGTCATCACCACCCAGGCCGCGGCGTGGTTCGGCCGCCGCCTGCGCGGCGAGGCGCACCTGTTCGACGTGCCGGACGAAGGGCTGCCACTGGAGCCGGTCGACCGGCCCGAGCGCTTCCTGGTGCGCAAGCTGGGCCGCGACTTCCTCGTCGCCGCGGCCGACATCGAATGGCTCCAGGCGGCCGGCAACTACGTCAACCTGCATGTCCGTGGACACGACTACCCGCTGCGCAGCACCCTGGCCGGCATCGAGGCGCGGCTGGACCCGGCGGTGTTCGTGCGGATCCACCGCAGCTACCTGGTGAACCTGGGGCGGGTGGTGTCGATCGAGCCGCGCGACGACGGCGACGCCAGTGTCCACATGGATGACGGCAGCACGCTGCCCTGCAGCCGGCGGCAGCTGCCGGCACTGCGCGGCGCGGCGGCCGAGGGACGGCCGGCGGCACCGCGCGAGTCCCGGGTCGGAGCGGCCACGGCAGAGCGGGACTGACGCCGCGGCGCGGGCGCCGTTCCTGCACTGCAGCTAGGCGCGGCGCGCGCGCAGCGCGTATCTTGTCGGGTTTCCCGCCATCGCCCATGCCCATGACCCAGCCGACCGCCGCTCCCGATCGCCTCAGCCACGCGCTCAAGCCGCGCCAGCTGATCATGATGGGCCTGGGGAGCGCGATCGGCGCCGGCCTGTTCCTCGGCTCTGGCGTCGGCGTGCAGCTGGCCGGCCCGGCAGTGCTGGTGTCCTATCTGATCGCCGGCGCGCTGGTGATCATCGTGATGAACGCGCTGGGCGAGATGGCCGCGGCCAAGCCGACCAGTGGCGCGTTCTCGGTATACGCCGCCGACGCGATGGGCGCGACCGCCGGGGCCACCGTTGGTTGGTTGTGGTGGGTGCAGCTGGTGATCGTCATCGCCGCCGAGGCGGTCGGCGCGGCCGGGCTGCTGGCCACGGTCTGGCCGGCGCTGTCGGTTCCGGCGACGGCGGTGTTGTTCATGCTCGCCTTCACTGCGATCAACCTGCTCGGCGTGCGCAACTTCGGCGAGTTCGAATTCTGGTTCGCGATCCTCAAGGTCGTGGCGATCCTGGCCTTCATCGCGATCGGCGCGGCGCTGCTGCTGGGCTGGCTGCCGCACGCCACCTCGCCGGGGCTGTCGAACTTCTTCGCCAACGGGGGCTTCGCCCCGCGCGGGCTGGAAGGCATCGGAGCGGCCCTGCTGGTGGTGGTGTTCGCCTTCGGCGGCACCGAGATCGTCGCCGTGGCCGCTGCCGAGACGGCGGACCCGGAGCGGAGCATCGCCCGCGCGATCCGTACCGTGGCCTGGCGCATCCTGGTGTTCTACATCGGCTCGCTGGCGGTGATCATCGCGGTGGTGCCGTGGACCAGCGAGGCGCTGAAGTCGCCGTTCGCCGCGGTGTTGCAGGCTGCGGCTATCCCCGGCGCGGCGACCGCGATCACCCTGGTGGCGGTGGTTGCCCTGCTGTCGGCGCTCAACGCCAATCTCTATGGCGCCTCGCGGATGATCTTCTCGCTGGCCCAGCGCCAGGAAGCGCCGCGCTGGCTGGGCCGGATAGGTACGCGCCGGGTGCCCTCCTATGCGGTGCTGGCGAGCGTGGCGTTCGGCTTCATCGCCGCCGGGCTGGAACTGCGTTACCCCAACCGCGTGCTGCCGATGCTGCTCAACATCGTCGGTGCGACCTGCCTGCTGGTGTGGACGATCTCGCTGCTGTCGCAGCTGGTGCTGCGCGCCCGCGCCGATCGCGCCGGCACGCCGCTGCCGTTCCGCATGCGTGGCTACCCGTGGCTGACGGTGCTGGCGCTGGCCATCCTGGGGCTGATCTTCGTGCTGCTGGTCGCCACGCCGGATACCCGCGTGCAGTTCATCTCGATGGCCGCGCTGACCGCCGGCATCGCACTGGCCAGCGAAATCGCCCGCCGGCTGCGGCGGGCGTAAGCGCGCCGCCCGCCGCTAGCTGCCGGGCGGCCTCGTGGGGGCGCCGGCCTGCGATGGCGCATCGGAATCGGGCTGCGCCGGCGCGGATTTGCGGATGAACTCAAGCTCGGCGAGCGCGGTCGCATTGCCGGGGTCCAGTTCCAGCGAGCGGTCATAGGCCGCGCGCGCGCCCTCCCAGTCCCGCAGCTCGATCAGTGCATAACCGACGCCGCGCCAGGCGAGCGGACGGATGTAGGCCGCTTCGGGTTCGGCGTCGGCCAGCGCAAGGACCTGTTCGTAGGCCTGCTTGGCCTCGGCATTGCGGCCAAGCTGGTTGAGCGCGACGCCGCGTTCGTTCACCGCATCGGGGAAGTAGGGCGCCAGTGCGGCGGCCTTCTCCAGGAAGGGCAGCGCCTGGGCGAAGCCGCGCTGCTCCACCCACGCATAGGCGGTGTAGTAATAGGCCAGCGTGCAGGACATGTCCAGCCACTCCACCGGCATGCCCTGGCCATGCGCGGTGACATAGCGGTCGTACTGCGCGGCGCTGGCGACGCTCACGAAGCGCACATCGGTACGTGCCTGCTGGGCGTCGCAGTACGCCATCACCGGCGCCAGCGCGGCGATGGCCTGTCCGGGTTCTCCGCCCATCGCCTGGCGGCGGGCGGCGGCGACGGCCTGGCGGTACTGCTGGCCGATCGCGGCCTCGTTGTCGGGGGCATCCACGTGGGTCTGGATCAGCTTCTGCGCCGTGGCTGGCGCAATGGCCATTCCGGCGACGAGGCCGGCCAGGACGATGGTGCGCATGGGATCCCCTTTTCCCTGGCGTGAGCGCCAGTGGCAACGCTCCGTCAAGCCGGAGCGTCGGTCAAGGGGCTGCCGAACCGGGGGCGCCCTTCAGCCGCTTGCCGAGCATCCACTCCCACATCCGCGGATCGGCGTAGGTCGCGTCCCAGGCATTGTGGTTGCCCTCGGGATACTCGCTGTAGCGCATGTCCGCGCCGATCAGCCGTGCGGCCTTGTAGAGGCGGCGGTCATCGCCCGGTGGGACGAGGTCGTCCAGGGCGCCATGGAACATCCATACCGGCACTGCGCGCAGGCGCTCGGCCACGGCGGCATAGCGGTCGCGTGCGCCGGCGACCTCGCTGACGTAGAGCTGGTCCTCGTCGTTGCGCGGGGAATGCAGCGCGCCGCAGATCGGTACCAGGGCGGCGAAGCGATCCGGCGCCATCAGGGCGATTTCCCAGGTCCCGTAGCCGCCCATCGACATGCCGGTGAGGTAGCTGCGCGCGGGGTCGGCCCCGAACTCGGCGCTGGCCGCATCGAGCGTGGCCAGCGCCATGCGTGCATTGACGCCCATCCATTGTTCGTCTTCCGGGACCTGTGGGAAAACCACCAGGGCCGGGAAGTCGGTCGCATGGTCGCGCAGGTAGGGGCCCAGGCCGGACTCGGTCTGCACGTAGCCGTCGCCGCCGCGTTCGCCCGAGCCATGCAGGAACAGCACGATCGGCAACGGCCCGGGCTGCTGCCGGTGGGCGAGGGGGACGAAGACCTGGTAGCGGTATTGGCGACCTTCCAGTTCCAGCTCGCGATGCACGAAGTGGCCGCGCGGGTGGTCGGGAGGCGGGGTGGTGGCGCAGGCGGTGAGCATCGACACTCCCAGGGCGATCAGGAATTGGCGGCGGAGCATGCGCGGATCCGGTATTGCGAGCCACGAGTATGGCCGGCTCGGCGGCATGCGGCACGGGGCCGGAACGGCGGCGTTCGGCGAAGGTTGGGTTTCGTGCGCGGTCGATGTCAGCCGGCGCCGGCCTGTCGCCACAGGTGGCCGAGCGTGGCTTCGTGCAGCAGCACGCAGGCCCAGAACGCGAACTGGTAGGCCAGCTTGCGGTTCTTGTGGCGGAGCAGGCGCTGGGCCAGCAATGCGCCCGGCCAGCCGCCGGCCAGCTCGAGCAGATGCAGGACCCACTCGGGCGTGCGCCGGGCTTGCAGGCGCGCGGCGCGCTTGTCGTGGGCATAGGCGGAAAAAGCCAGCAGCGACAGCACGCCGAAGATGACCAGGGTCATGCCGGGCAAGGCGCCGTCGCGATACATCAGCGCCAGCAGGCCGGCGTGCATTCCGACCACGCACAGGGCGGCCAGGTCGCCGGCGCGCCGCCAGCGCGAAGGGCCGCGTGCCGGTGCGCGCCGGGCCGCTGCGCGGGTCGGCTTCCTGGCCGGCTTGCGGGCGCTGGCGCGGCTCAATGCAGCAGGATGAGCGTGGCCAGCCCGAGGAAGCTCAGGAAGCCCATCACGTCGGTCAGCGTGGTCAGGATCACGCCGCCGGCCAGCGCCGGGTCGAAGCCCAGCCGCTTCAGCGTCACCGGCACCAGCACGCCGCCCAGTGCCGCGGTGCACAGGTTGATGGTCAGCGCCGAGCCGATCACCACCGACAGCATCGGCTGCTTGAACCATGCGAGCACGATCAGGCCCAGGCCCACGCCCAGGCAGACGCCGTTGATCAACGCGACCATCAGCTCCTTCTTCAGCAGCGTCATCACGTTGGACGCGCCGATCTGCCCCAGCGCCAGGCCGCGCACCATCAGCGCCAGCACCTGGGTGCCGGCGTTGCCGCCCATGCCGGCGACGATCGGCATCAGCGCCGCCAGCGCGACCAGCTGGGCGATCGTGCCTTCGAATTCGCTGACCACGCTGGAGGCGATGAAGGCCGTGCCCAGGTTGACCGACAGCCAGATCAGGCGGCGCCGGAACGCGCGCCGTGCCGGGCTGAACATGTCCTCGTCCTCGTCCAGGCCGGCGGCGCTCATCGCCTGGTGCTCGGCCTGCTCGCGGATGATGTCGACCACGTCATCGATGGTGATGCGGCCGAGCAGGATGTTGTTGTCGTCCACCACCGGCGCGGAGATCCAGTCGTGGTCGGAGAACTGCCGCGCGACTTCCTGCGCGCCCTCGCCGACGTCGATGGCCGGCTGTTCGTCGTCGACCAGGCGGTTGATCGGCGTGTTGTCTTCGTGGGTGACCAGCGAGGCCAGCGAGACCCGGCCCAGGTACTGGTGGCGCCGGCTGACCACGTACAGGTGGTCGGTGTGGTCGGGCAGCTCGCCGCGCAGGCGCAGGTAGCGCAGCACCACGTCGACGTTGACATCGGCGCGCACGGTGACCACGTCCGGGTTCATCAGGCGGCCGGCGGTGTCCTCCGGGTAGGACAGCACCTGTTCGAGCCGTTCGCGGTTCTCGCGGTCCATCGACTTGAGGACTTCGTCGATGACGGTGTCGGGCAGGTCCTCGACCAGGTTGGCGAGGTCGTCGATGTCGAGGTCCTCGACCGCGGCGACGATCTCGTCGGTGTCCATGTCGGCGAGCAGGCTTTCGCGGACTTCGTCGCCGACGTGCAGCAGCACCTCGCCGTCGTCCTCGGGATCGACCAGTCCCCAGACCACCTCGCGCTTGCCAGGCGGCAGCGACTCGAGCAGGTTGCCGATCTCGGCCGGCGCCAACGTATTGACCAGTCGCCGCACCGGCCCCAGTCGCCCGCTGTCGAGGGCGTCGGAGAGCAGGCGCAGGGCACGCGCGGTCTTGTCGTGGCGAATGGCTTCGACCATGCGGGGCTCCTGGGGGCGGGGGACGCAGCGCGACAGGCTGCGAGGCGGGCTTGCGCGGGCATTATCGCCCGGTCACCGTGATGATCACAGCCTCGGCGAGCGGCCGGGGTGGTGCCGTCGCCCGGGGATCCCGCGCACAGGGTCATCGCATCGCCTCATGCGGGGCGCGCCTTGTTAAGGGCGCGCGCCGACAGGCCGCGGGGGCAACGCCGCGAATCGGCTATGTCGACTCCAGCCACTTCTCGATGCCCTTGCGGTCGCGCGCGCGCAGCAGGCGCGAGGACTGCAGGGTGAGCGTGCTCAGGTCGCTGGCGCGGATGGTGCGGCGCACCTCCAGCAGCGTGGCCGGGTGCAGGCTCAGTTCGGTCAGCCCCAGCGCCAGCAACATCGGCACGAAGCGTGGATCGCCGGCGATCTCGCCGCAGACCGCCACCGGGGTGTCATGGTTGCGGGCCGTGGCGATGACGTGCCGCAGCAGGCGCAGCACCGCCGGGTGCAGTGGCGAATAGAGATCGCCGAGCGCCTCGTGGTTGCGGTCGGCGGCCAGCAGGTACTGGACCAGGTCGTTGGTGCCGATGGACAGGAAGTCGACGTCGTCGATGAACGCTTCCAGCCCGATCGCCGCGGCGGGCACCTCGATCATCGCGCCCAGCGGGACCTCGTCGGCGATCTCGTGGCCTTCGGCGCGCAGCCGCTTGGCCAACCGCCGGATCTGCCGGCGCAGCAGCACGATTTCCTCCCGGCAGCTGATCATCGGCACCAGGATGCGCACCGGGCCGTAGCCGGAGGCGCGCAGGATCGCCCGCAACTGGGCATCGGCCACTTCCGGGCGGGCCAGTGACAGGCGCACGCCGCGCAGGCCCAGCGCCGGGTTCTCCTCGTCGCCGAGCACCAGGCCGGTGCGGTCGGCCTTGTCCGCGCCCAGGTCCAGCGTGCGGATGGTGACCGGGCGGCCACACATGCCGAGCACGACTTCGCGGTAGGCCTGGAACTGTTCTTCCTCGGTCGGCAGCTCGTTGCGTTGCAGGAACAGGAACTCGGTGCGGTACAGGCCCAGGCCGGCGGCGCCGAGCGCGTGGGCCTGGGCGACGTCTTCGGCCGACTCGGCGTTGGCCAGCACGGTGATGTCGTGGCCGTCGCGGGTACGGCTGGGCTTGCTGCGCAGGCGGCCGAGCTCGCGCTGTTCGCGTGCCTGCGCGCGCAGGCGTTCGTGGTAGCCGCGCAGGTCCGTGGCGTTGGGTTCGACGATGATGCCGCCGCCGCTGCCGTCCACGATCAGCGCGTCGCCGTCGTTGATCCGTTGCAGCGCGTCGCTGACGCCGACCACCAGCGGCAGGTGCAGGCTGCGGGCGAGGATGGCGCTGTGCGACAGCGCGCTGCCGGATACGCTGACGATGCCGACCACGCCCTGCGACTGCAGCTGCGCCAGCTCGGACGGCGCGACGTTGTCGCAGACCAGGATCTCGCCGGCCACGCCTGGCAGTTCGAGGCTGCGCTTCTGCAGGAAGGCGTGGATGCGCCCGATCACGTGGTCGAGATCGTCCATGCGGCTCTTGAGGTAGGCGTCCTCCATGCCATCGAACACCGCGGCCAGCCGGTCGCGCTGCAGGCGCAGGGCGTAGTCGGCGCTGTAGCGGCCGCTGCGGATCAGCTCGTCGACGCCGAACAGCAGTTCCGGGTCGTCGAGCAGCAGCGCGTGCAGGTCGAGGAATTCGCCGACCTCGCGCTCCATCGCGCCCTGCAGGCGGGTGCGCAGGGCATGCATTTCATCGCGGGCGGCATCGACGGCGCGGTGCAGGCGGGCCAGTTCGTTCTCGACCGCCGCGGCCGGGATGCGCTGCTCGGCGACCTCGAGCACGTGCGGCAGGCGCAGGCGTGCGCGCCCCAGCGCGATGCCGCGCGAGGCGCCGTGTCCATGCAGTCGCAGGCCCGAGGGGCCGCGCGGGCCCGGGGCGGTTGGCTTGGGCGTGCGTCGGCCAGTGCCCCGCACCCTCAGCTGTCCTCGTCGAAGCGACGCTCGAACAGCTCGACCAGGGCCTGCATCGCCGCCGACTCGTCCTCGCCATCCACGCGCACCAGCACCGAGGTGCCCTGGCCGGCGGCCAGCAGCATCACGCCCATGATGCTCTTGGCGTTGACCTCGCGCCCCTTGGCCGCCAGCGTGGCATTGCAGCGGAACGACGACAGGACCTGCACGAGCTTGGCAGTGGCCCTGGCATGCAGCCCGAGGCGGTTGGATACGGTGAGTTCACGTTCAAGCATCGTCGACTATCGCTCCATTGCGGGTCCCTGCCGCCGCCGTGGCGGGCAGGTCTTGCAGTCCCTGTTCCGGATAATTCATGACCCGCAGCAGCATCGGCAGGCTCAGCGCCGAGACGCGTCGTACCGGCGTGCCGAGCCGTGCCAGCTGCGCGGCCAGGTTGCTCGGGCTGGCGCCGTACAGGTCGGTCATGACCAGTACGCCGTCTCCGCCATCGACCCGGCGCAGCGCCGCGGAAGCCTGCGGCAGCAGGACGTCGAGTTCGGCATCGAACGGGACTTCGAACGCTTCGGTCTTCAACGGCAGCTGCCGCAGCAGCGTGGTCGCGACCTGCAGGAGGGAAGAGCCGATGCCGGGATGGGTGATAAGAAGAATGCCACAGGCCATAGCGAAACGTTAACAGGTCGGCATGACGCGGCGATAGCCGTTGCCGGGCCGATTTCACGGGATTGTGTATTCGCGTGAAGGGGCTTGTGCGGTGGCGGCCGGGAAAGGGGTCCGACGGCGTTCCCGGATTCCGGTTCTGCCCGGCGCGCTTGCCTGGGGGTGGGTTGTCGAGGTGACTTCGGGCGTTCGCTGGGAAGCGGGGCGCCTCGCTTTCGCGGGCTGTGTTGGGGGTTATTGAGGGCGCGGCTGGGTGGGCGGATGGTTTGGCCCTGACTTACGGCATGGGCGCCGACCCGGCGCATGGCGCTTTGGTTCTCAAGTCTTCGTTTGGGGCGCGCCGGGAGGGGGGAAGAGAAGAGCAGGCTCCCCGACCCTCGGCCCTCCCAGATCCCCGGACTTCGACTGGTGCATCGATAGCGGCGAACGAAGGCCGGGCGTATCCGATCGCTGGACGTCAGGGACGTCGCTCTTCTCTTCCCCCCTCCCGGCGCGCTTTTGAAGAATGGGGAAACCAAGGCGCCGGGTGACGTCCCGGCGGGTATGGGCGCGAGTGGGCCATGGATGGCCCACGTTCGGTTTCGTCACGACACGGACGTCTGC
>Ga0160472_100461_pt1 | contig 28771 bp, 31 predicted proteins | sample HID1973M_E11MG_FD_108267 | JGI IMG/M metagenome (GOLD analysis project Ga0160472, IMG submission 108267) | Enriched mosquito-associated microbial communities from UW Madison campus, WI, USA - HID1973M_E11 MG | ecosystem: Host-associated > Arthropoda: Insects > Digestive system > Unclassified ... | reverse complement strand
TCATGCTGGCGGAGCTGGCGGTGAATCGGGTGCTCGATAACCTCGATCCGCAGGATTAACCCCGCTTGAACGGGTGCCGGATACCCCTGTAGGAGCTGCCGAAGGCTGCGATCTTTTGATCTTGATTTCAGAATCAAAAGATCGCAGCCTTCGGCAGCTCCTACAGGTGGTATCAGGTGAAATCGATCGATATCGGGCCTCAGGTGCTCTCCCGCACCTTCAACTCAAACCCCATGTCCTGCACCGGCCGGGCCACCGTATTGCCAGCCATCAGCGTCAGCATCTGCTCCGCCGCCCGCCGGCCGATCGCCTCCCGTGGCGTGTTGATGCTGCTCAGGCGCGGCACCATGTGTTCCGACATGGGCAAGTCATTGAAACCGAGGATCGCCACCTGCTCGGGAATCCTGATGCCATTGCGCAGGGCTTCCAGCAAGGCACCCTGGGCGAGGTCGTCGTTGCCGAAGAAGATCGCATCGACGTCCGGGTGACTGGCCAGCAATTGCAGGAACAGCTCGCCGCCCAGGCCGACGGAGGACGCGCGCGGGGTTAGCACTTCCAGGTCCGGGTCATACAGGCCGGCCTTTTGCACGGCCTTGCGGAAGCCTTCGCCGCGCAACAGGGTGCGCTGGTCCAGCTGCGCGCCGATGTAGGCCAGGCGCTTGCGGCCCCGGGACAGCAGGTGTTCGGCCGCCGTTTCGCCGGCCGCCAGTTGCGAGAAGCCGACGCAGTTGAGGCCCGCGGCGCTGTCCAGTTCCATCATGTACACGCAAGGGATGTTGCTGGCTTCGATCATCCGCCGCGAGGTTTCGGTACGGTCGAAGCCGGTCAGCAGCAGGCCGCGGGGCTGGTAGGCCATGTAGTTGCGCAGCAGGTTTTCTTCTTCATCGCGCGAGTAGTGGAAATTGCCGATCAGCACTTCGAAGCCTTTGGGGCGCAGCACCTGATGAATGGCTTCGAGGGTGTCGATGAACAGCAGGTTGGACAGCGACGGCACCAAGACCACCACCGAATGGCTCTGGGCCGAGGCCAGGGCGCGGGCGGCGGGGTTGACCACGTAGTTGAGTTCCAGCGCGGCTTTCTGCACCTTTTCCACCAGCTCCGGCGCCACGGTGCTGACGCCACGCAAGGCGCGGGACGCGGTGATCGGGCTGACGCCGGCCAGGCGGGCGACTTCGTTGAGGGTAGGGCGGCCTGTGGTGCGGGTATTTTTATCGTTTTTAGATGGGGTCATCGACGGCTTGCCAAACAAAATTCAAGGCACTAAGGTAGCGCTGTCTCGATGCAGCTGCAATGCGTGGGCGAGGGTTGCCTGATCCTCGCTTTTTGGTGTTGGGAAAACGAACGGCTGCAACCCACAAAATGACAAGAAAGGCGTCGGCAACTTCTACTCTTGGTCTAGTGTCCTAACTGGCAAAGGTAGCGCTGTCTGCGCGCTGAGGTGTTACATGAATCATCCCATCACCGCCCTGGTCATCATGGGCGTTGCCGGTTGCGGCAAGACCTGCGTCAGCGAGGCCCTGTGCCATCTGAGCGGCGCCACGGCCATTGAAGGCGATACTTTCCACCCTGCCGCCAATATCGAAAAGATGAGCGCGGGGATCCCCCTGAACGATGACGACCGCGCCGGCTGGCTCGACAGCCTGTGCGTCGAACTGCGCCGCATCGACGCCCAGGGCGAGCGCCCGGTGCTGACCTGCTCGGCACTCAAGCACGTCTACCGCGAGCGCTTGCGCAGCGCCTTGCCGGGCCTGGGATTCGTGTTCCTGGAGTTGACGCCTGAAGTCGCGGCGGATCGTGTTTCCCACCGTCCGGGCCATTTCATGCCGTCGACTTTGATCGACAGCCAGTTCGCCACCCTGGAATCCCCAGTGGGCGAGCCCCTGGTGCTGGCGCTCGACGCCTCGACCCACAGCGTCGATGAATTGGCCGTGCAAGCGCACCGCTGGTGGCTGGCCAACGGCCTGAAGCAGGCCGTATGAGTCTGCTTTCAAAGACAGCGCTGTCCTCGCGACTTCTGATTAACCCGCTTTAATAACAACAACAACCAGGAGACACCCCCAATGTTTGGCATGTCCCACGAGACGTTCCTGCTGCTCGATGCAGTGGTCACGGTGATCGGGCTTATCGTCCTGATTACCAAGTTCAAGTTGCACCCCTTTCTGGCCTTGATCATCGCCGCGGCCTTCCTCGGACTGACGTCGGGCATGCCGATCGGCACCGTTATCAAGGCGTTCCAGGACGGCTTCGGTGGCGTGCTCGGTTTTGTCGGCATCATCCTCGCGCTGGGCACCATGCTCGGCAAAATGATGGCCGAGTCGGGCGGGGCGGACCAGATCGCCCAGACCCTGATCCGTGCCTTCGGCAAGGACAAGGTGCAGTGGGCGATGATGTTCGCCGCCTTCCTGGTCGGCATTCCGCTGTTCTTCGAAATCGGCTTCGTGCTCCTGATTCCGCTGGTGTTCATCGTGGCCCGGCGTACCGGCGTGTCGATCATCAAGATCGGTATCCCGCTGCTGGCCGGTCTGTCTGCCGTCCACGGCCTGGTGCCGCCGCACCCGGGCCCGTTGCTGGCCATCGGCGTGTTCGGTGCCGACATCGGTAAAACCATTCTCTACGGCCTGATCGTCGCGCTGCCTACCGCGATCATTGCCGGCCCGATCTACGGGACCTTCATCGCCAAATACATCCCCGGCCATCCGAACCAGGAGCTGGTGGATCAGTTGGCGCGGGAAACCGATTCGGCTGAACTGCCGAGCTTTGGCATCACCCTGGTGACCGTACTGTTGCCGGTGTTCCTGATGCTGCTCAAAACGTTCGCGGACGTGGTGCTGCCTGATGGCAACGTCTTCCGCGCCTTGATGGACCTGGTCGGCCACCCGATTTCCGCATTGCTGTTGGCACTGCTGCTGTCGCTGTACACCTTCGGCTACAAGCAGGGCATCGGTTCCAGCCAGATGATGAAATGGCTGGACGCGAGCCTGGCGCCCACCGCCGCGATCATCCTGATCATCGGTGCCGGTGGCGGCTTCAAGCAGATGCTGGTGACCAGCGGCGTGGGTGACGTGATCGGCCACATGGCGGTCAACGCGCAGATTTCTCCCATTCTGCTGGCCTGGCTGGTGGCGGCGGTGATTCGTATCGCCACCGGTTCGGCGACCGTGGCGACCATCACTGGCGCCGGCATCGTGGTGCCGGTGGTTGGGATGATTCCGGGGGTTAACCGTGAGTTGCTGGTGCTGGCCACCGGTGCCGGTTCGTTGATCCTGTCCCATGTGAACGACGCCGGTTTCTGGCTGGTCAAGCAGTACTTCAACATGACCGTGGCAGAAACCTTCAAGACCTGGACGGCGATGGAGACCATCCTCTCTGTAGTCGGTCTGGGCTTTATTCTGCTGTTGTCGATGTTCGTCTAAGCCACGCCCGCACGAGCCAGCAGCCTGGCGCTTCATCAGTAACAAAAAAACCGCAGCAATGCGGTTTTTTTGTGCTCGAAATCTGGCTAGCCCACCATCCATTCGATTGAAGCCGTTCATCTGAACTGTCAGTTCTGTCAGTTGGCCGGCTCGCTGGGCACGCGTAGATCTGGGCTGCGGATTTTCAGCGCGATGCGTAGACCGCGGTCAATTAACGAATGAATGCAAAAAAGGATGGAGCAATCATGGCGATCAAATTTCCAAAGGCGCAACAGACAGATCGGCAAGGACGGGAAAGTGATCTGGTTTTTCCTTCAGACCCGGGAACCCAAGTGGGTACCCAGACCAAAAAATGGGGTGTAGGGGCTGCGGAGAAAACCTATGAAGTGAATGGGTTCGATCCAAAGGCCAAAGATGATCAGTTGTCTTATACGCCGGGTCGAGTGGCAAAGAATCTGTTCAATCTGTACGAAAAAAACGAATTTGAAGTGTTTGGCTACTACAGTGACTGGTCAATTGGTGATCCGCGTTATGGCGAAGGACCGGATGCCCCGGCACCCGACTACCGCATCGGCGGTCGTGGGACCGACATCATGCGGCTGCGCGATAAGCCAGGCGCGTTCGATAAACTGGTTGTCGGTTTTGCCGCCATCGTCGGGGATCGAGGCATTAATCGGACAATCATCAACAGAGGCGTTATTCAGTACGGCCTCTATCCGCCGTTTTCGGGAAATATTGAAAACCCGACGCCGGATGATTTGGCACGGGCCGAAGCCAATGCGGCGGGAACCGTCACCTTTACCGATCCCTGGAATGATGTGGCCGCCTACATCAATTGCGGTTTTTCCGGGTGGGTCAGCAATGACTATGTGCATTTGTATGACCCATCCAGGGCACAAGGCGTACTGGGTGCTCTGTTGAAGCTCAAGCAGGCCAACCCCGCTCTGCAGGTTTCGCTCAGCCTCGGTGGCTGGTCAATGAGTCACGCGTTTTATTACGCCGCGCGAGATGCTGCCAAGCGCCGCAAGTTGGTCGTTACACTGGGCAATATCTTCAGCAAGTTCCCGATGTTCACTGAAATTGATATGGATTGGGAGTACCCGGCTGTGCCGGGGAACTTGCCTGGCCCGGGTGACTCTTGGGAAGGCAATACTTACGACGATGACGATCCGGTTCATTTTGCCCAGTTGGTCCGCGAGGTCCGAAGTGAAATGGTCGCAATTGGTCGGCCGGAAGTAAAAATCAGCATCGCGACTATCGCCGACCCTGTAAAACTGGCGAAGGCAGATATTCCTTTGATGATCGAGGCGGGTGTTACGGGTATCAATGTCATGACGTACGATTTTTTTGGTACGCCCTGGGCGACTAAGTTGCAACACCACACCAATCTCAAACGCAGTAACCCGAGCGACGTGAGCGAAAACTCTGTCGACGCGGCAGTACGTTATCTATTGGAGAAAGAAGTACCTTCCAAAATGATTTTTATCGGTTATGCGGGGTATAGCCGAAATGCCCAACAAGCAGAGATAACCAGTATTTCACCCTTGGCAGGCACCTACAGCCCGCGTCCTGGAACGGTCACAACGGGGTCTTTCGAGTCAGGTGTCACAGAGTGGCCGGATGTGCTTTACAACTATCTTGATCTTGAAAAGCGCACCGAGCTCAATGGCTTTACCCTGTGCACTGACGAGGTGGCTGATGCAGATTACCTCTATAACCAACGGTCAAAAGTGTTTGTCTCCCTCGATACGCCTCGCACTGTCAAAGCGAAGGCGGAGTATGTGCGTGAGCACAATCTGGGGGGGATGTTTATCTGGATGGGCGACCATGACAACGGCTTGCTGACCAACGCTGCGCGTGAAGGCCTGGGCAGCAGGATCAAGCAGCAAGTTGTCGATATGGCGCCTTTTTACTACAAGGGTGTAACCAAGCCGGAAGCGTAAAGCCATCCTGTCGAAAAAAGCCCCGGTACGCGTTGCGCGTGCCGGGGCTTTTTTGATTCAGGCGAGTGAGGGGCTCAACCAGCCGCCGCGTCTGCCCGAAACATCCCGCGAATCCCGCGCACAGCCTGGCGAATCCGGTCCTGGTTCTCGATCAGCGCAAAACGCACATGATCATCGCCATATTCACCAAATCCCACCCCCGGCGAGACGCAGACCTTGGCCTCAGCCAGCAACTTCTTGGCGAATTCCAGCGAGCCAAGGTGCGCATAAACCTCGGGAATCTTCGCCCAGACGTACATCGACGCCTTCGGGTTCTCGACCATCCAGCCCAGTTCATGTAACCCCTTGACCAGCACGTTGCGCCGCTGCCGGTACTGCTCGGCGATGTCGAGCACGCATTGCTGATCGCCTTCAAGTGCAGCAATGGCCGCCACTTGCAGCGGGGTGAAGGTGCCGTAGTCGTGGTAGCTCTTGATCCGCGCCAGGGCGTTGACCAGCTCCGGGTTGCCGACCATGAAGCCGATGCGCCAGCCGGCCATGTTGTAGCTCTTGGACAGGGTGAAAAACTCAACCGCGATGTCTTTGGCGCCGGGCACCTGCATGATCGAGGGAGCTTTCCAGCCGTCGTAGACAATGTCGGCGTAGGCCAGGTCGTGGACCACCAGCACGTCGTACTGCTTGGCCAGGGCGATCACCCGTTCAAAGAAATCCAGTTCAACGCACTGCGCGGTGGGGTTGGACGGGAAACCGAGGATCATCATTTTCGGCTTGGGGATCGAACCACGAATGGCCCGTTCCAGTTCGGCGAAGAAGTCCACGCCCGGCACCAGCGGCACCGACCGCACCTGGGCGCCGGCAATCACGGCACCGTAGATGTGAATCGGGTAGCTGGGGTTCGGTACCAGCACGGTGTCGCCCTGGTCGAGGGTGGCCAGCATCAAATGCGCCAGGCCTTCCTTGGAGCCGATGGTGACAATGGCTTCGCTTTCCGGGTCGATCTCGACCTCGTAGCGTTTCTTGTACCAGTTGGAAATCGCCCGGCGCAGGCGCGGGATACCCTTGGACGTGGAGTAACCGTGGGTGTCTTCGCGTTGGGCAACTTGTACGAGTTTTTCGACAATGTGCGGCGGCGTGGCGCCGTCGGGGTTGCCCATGCTCAAGTCGATGATGTCTTCGCCACGACGACGGGCGGCCATCTTCAGCTCGGCAGTGATGTTGAACACATAGGGGGGGAGTCGATCGATGCGCGCAAAGCGGCGCGGCGAACCTTGTTCGGCCATTGTTGCCTCGGATAACGTAAGCGCCCGGAACCGTCCGAGCGACGCTGGTCACTGCGGTGACCTGTGGCGAAATGTAAGGGCAGCTGTGGCAGACTGTCCAGCCTCAATGTAAACAAATTTGTCCGAAGGAAAGGGTTGATGGAATTTACCAGCGGCTTTCTGCTGAGCCTCTCGTTGTGCCTGGATATTGGTGTGGCCAATATCGCGATGATCACCCTGGCCATGCAGCGCGGCTATTTCCAGGGATTCGCCCTGGGCCTGGGCACCTGCGTGGGTGACCTGATCTACGCGGTGCTGGCGCTGGCCGGCATGACCGTGCTGCTGCAATACGAAAGCGTGCGCTGGGTGCTGTGGATCGGCGGTTCGGCGCTGTTGGTGTACTTCGCGGCGAAGATGATCTATTCGGCGATTCACCATGAAGCGGTGCTGGCGCAATCGGAAGAGGTCGGTCAGAACTCCCATCGCAAGGAGTTTTTCCGCGGGATTTTCCTCGCCATGTCCTCGCCCAGCGCGATTCTGTGGTTCGCCGCAGTGGGCGGCACACTGATCGCCCGATCCGGCGGTGGAGGCGCACTCAGTTCGGCGTTGTTCCTCGGTGGTTTCCTCTGCGCCGGGCTGCTCTGGTCGGCCGGACTGTGCTTTGCTGCCAGCCACGGCGGCAAGTTGCTTGGCGACAAACTGCTGCGTTATTCCTATATGGCATCGGCGGCGATCTTCTGCTATTTCGCGGTCTACGTGATCCTATCGGGCTATAACGAGTTTGTCGGCGCAGGCGCCGTCGAGCAGTTGCACGCCCTGTAACTGGGCGAACCGGGTTTGGCTTCTATACTCGAAGCCGAACCCATTTATCGCTGCAGGAGTCGAGTCATGGATGAGCAAGCACGCGTTGAACTGGCTGAGCCGCGCTTTGAACACGGCCACTTTCTGCTGATCGCAGGGTTGGGCGGGACCTTCACCCAGCAGACCGTCCAGGGCATACCCGAACTTTGGGAAAAATTCATTCCGCACCTGGGCAATGTGCCAGGGCAAAAAGACGAAGTGACCTACGGCGTCTGCTGTAATTTCGATGGCCAGGGCGGCTTCGATTACATCGCCGGGGTCGAGATCAGCAAGCTCGACGACCTGCCTGACACCTACCGCTGGGTCGAGATTCAGCCACAGCAGTACGTCGTCTTCGAACACCAGGGCCCGTTGGCCGCCTTGCCGCAAACCTTCCAGTACATCCATGGCACCTGGCTGCCGCAGTCCGGGCGCGAGTTGCTGGCGGCGCCGGAGTTCGAGCGCTACAGCGAAGACTTCAACCCGAAGCTCAACACCGGCAAGCTGGAAATCTGGCTGCCGCTCAAGGCTTGATGGCCAGGGCGAGGGGCGGGTCGGATGATTCGTCTCTCGCTGTGCCACGGCGGCTGACTTATGATTGGCGGTCTATCCCACGCTGATTCCGAGCTGCCATGCACACCGTCATCCGCAACGTCACGCCCGCCGACCTGGACCGCTGCTTTGCCATCGAAACCCTCGCCTACGAAGGCGACGAAGCCGCGACCCGGGAGAAAATCGCCACCCGCATCGCCACCTGGCCGCAAGGTTTTATCGTGGCTGAAGTGGACGGGGTGGTCGCCGGGTTCATCAACTCCGGCGCGGCGTTCCAGGTGGAAATGTCCGACGAGGCGTTCAAGGAGCTGATCGGCCACGACCCGGCCGGACCGCACGTGGTGATCATGTCAGTGGTGGTGCACCCGGATTACCAGGGCCTGGGCCTGGCAAAACGCCTGATGGCTGAGTTCATCGAGCGCATGCGCGGGCTGGAAAAAGTCAGCATCAACCTGATGTGCAAGGAGCGGCACATTCCGTTGTATGCCGGGTTTGGGTTTGCCTACGTCAAGCCTTCGGCGTCGGACCATGGGGGGATGGCTTGGCATGAGATGGTGTTGACCTTGTAACACCTTCCCGTAGGAGCTGCCGCAGGCTGCGATCTTTTGCTTCTGTTTTGTTAAACAGACAAGATCAAAAGATCGCAGCCTGCGGCAGCTCCTACGGGTGATGTGGTGTCGTGGTAAACACCAACCCCATCCGCCGCTCATACCCAATCCGCCCCCGATAAGCCTCGCCGCTGTCGACATAGCCAAACCTGGCATACAAGGCGATAGCGGGCGCGTTGTCCGCATCCACCGACAACTCCAGTCCCCTGATCTCCGGCCAGGCCTGGCGCGCCACTTCGGGCAGCGCTTGCAGGCAGGCCTTGCCGTAGCCCTGGCCCTGGGCCCGTTGATCGACTTGCAGCGCGTGCAGGGTGGCGCTGTGTTCGTCGGCCCAGGCGGGCAGCACCGGCGGGCGCTTGAGCATCAGGAAGGCTACCGGGATGTCCTGCGCCAACAGGGCGAAGCCCTTGACGCCGGGGCCGGGTCTGGACAGCAGGGTGTGCAAGGCGCCATGGATATCGCCGCTGAACCGGATCTGGTCCTTGTGCACCTCGATGGCCTCGACCTGCTGGCGCTGCAGCGCGTTCAGGCTTTCATAAGGCACAAGTCGGGCGGTCATGGGGCTATCCTTTTTCCAAGACAAAATGTGTCCTGATTCTAACGAGTTTTCTCCGGTGAATTATTTTTAATGGGTCTGTCGATTCCCGGGGACGGCAGACGACTAAAGGTGTCTTCCAACAAAAACCACGGAGAACCACCATGAGCGATCAAGCCCAGATCCAGCAATTGATTGAAACCTATCGCCAGGCCGTCACCGCCAAGGACGTGGATAAAATCATGGCCCTGTACGCCGATGACATCGTCTCCTTCGACGCGGTCAAGGCGCTGCAATTCAAGGGCAAGGCCGCCTACCGCGCGCACTGGGAGGACTGCATGAAAATGTGCGCCGGCCCCCATGTCTTCGAGTTCCACGACATCAAGATCGAACCGGGCCAGGAGGTCGCCTTCGCCCACTGGCTGGCCCATTGCGGCGGCACCAATGAGCAGGGGGAAACCCAGGCCTGCTGGATGCGCTGCACTGCCTGTTATCGCCAGCGCGGCGGGCAATGGAGCATTGTCCACGAGCATTGGTCGGCGCCATTCGACATGCAGACCGGCGCTGCGCTGTTCGACCTGAAGCCCTGATCGTCGCTTTTTTCGCCAAAGTGCCCGTCAGCGGCCATCGTTGATCCGTTCGATTCAGGAGACGTCCATGAAGTACCTATGTCTGGTTTATAGCGATGAGCACTTGCTGCATTCGCTGCCGGAAAGCCCGAAGGATGAGGAGTGCCTGGCCTATGCCGAGGCAGTCCAGGGCAGTGGCCGGATGCTTGCCGCCGAGGCACTGGAGTCGGTGCAGACCGCGACTACGGTGCGCATGCGCAACGGCAAACTGTCGATCACCGATGGCCCGTTCGCCGAAACCAAGGAACAACTGGCCGGCTTCTACCTGATCGACGCCCGGGACCTCAACGAGGCCATTCAGGTCGCCGGGAAGATCCCGGCGGCCCGGGTCGGCAGCGTCGAAGTGCGTCCGGTGCGCCAGCTCAACCCTTGAATCAGACGGGAGTTTTTATGACGCTTAATTGCTTATCGGCACTGTCCGGCTGATGCCCGATCAGACCATCGCGGACCGGGTCGGCCAGGTCTACCGCGAAGACTCGCGGCGGATCCTGGCGACCCTGATCCGCTTGCTCGGCGATTTCGACCTCGCCGAAGAGGCCTTGCACGAGGCGTTTTTCATCGCGGTCGAGCGCTGGCAGCGTGACGGCGTGCCGGACAAGCCCCGGGCCTGGCTGGTCTCTACCGGGCGCTTCAAGGCCATCGATGCCTTGCGTCGTCGCGCCCGTTTTGCCGCGTCGCAACCGCTGTTGATCGCGCAACTGGAGGCGCTTGAACAGGTTGAGTGGAGTGATGAGGACGTGGAAGACGATCGCCTGCGGCTGATCTTCACCTGCTGCCACCCGGCCCTGGCGGCGGACGCGCAAGTGCCCCTGACCTTGCGCGAAGTCTGCGACCTCACCACTGAAGAAATTGCCCGGGCGTTTCTCTGTGCCCCGGCGACCATCGCCCAGCGGATCGTGCGCGCCAAGGCGAAAATCCGTGACGCGAAAATCCCCTATCAGGTGCCGACCCTTGCCGAACTGCCCGAACGCATCGACAGCGTGCTGCGGGTGATTTACCTGGTGTTCAACGAAGGCTATTCCGCGTCCGGCGGCACCGAGCTGATTCGCGAGGATCTGATCCGGGAGGCGATCCGTCTTGGCCGATTGCTCATGGAGTTGCTGCCGGAGCCGGAGGTGATGGGCTTGCTGGCGCTGATGCTGCTGCACGAGTCCCGGCGTCCGGCGAGGACCTCGGCCAGTGGCGAGCTGATTGTGTTGGACGAGCAGGACCGCTCGTTGTGGAACGCCGAGCTGATTGCCGAGGGCTGCGCGCTGATCGAGCGTGCGTTGGGCATGGGCCGCTTCGGGCCGTATTGCCTGCAGGCGGCGATAGCGGCGGTGCATGCCGAAGCGGCGACGGCGCAGGCGACGGATTGGCCGCAGATCGTCGGCCTGTATGACGTTCTGCTGCGGGCGGTGCCTTCGCCGGTGATCGAATTGAACCGGGCGGCGGCGATAGCCAGGCGCGACGGGCCGCTGGCGGGGTTGATGCTGGTTGACGGGATTTTGCAGCGCGGGGAGTTACTCGATTATCACCTGGCGCATTCGGCGCGGGCGGAGTTTTGCCGGCAATTGGGGCGGGTGGAGGAGGCGCGGGCGGCTTGGGGGAGGGCGCTGGAGTTGACGCGGCTGGCGCCGGAGCGGCGGTTTATTGAGGAGCGGTTGCGGGAACTGGATCGGCTGCCCTCACCCTAGCTTTCTCACGGGGGAGAGGGCTGGGGTGAGGAGGGGGGGCAGGCACACCGCCGAATACCCGCCAACACAATCTCGCAAGTGCCCTATTCCAGCATCTTGCCCAACAACCAGCTCCCCGCCGGCCCTGGCGGATGCTGGCGTGACCACAACGCATCCACCGACACCGTCTTCGGCCAGCCACGCACGTCCAGTTCCTGCAACGTATCGGGGCCGAAACGCTCCACCAGCCAGCGCGGCAAGGGCGCCCAGCCGAAGCCGCCCTGGGCCATTTCCAGCAGCATCAAATAACTCGGCGCCGACCACACGCGGCCCTTGGCCCGGGTTTCATAAGGATTGACGATGGTCGCCAGGCGCAGTTCGCGGTGTTGTTGCAGCAGGTTTTGATCGACCTGGCTCGCGCTCGCCAGTGGATGCTGCGGTGACACGAACAGGGCGATTTCCGTGCGTTCGTCCACCGTCGAACTGACCAGGTCCGGCGGGTAGCTGTCCTGCATTTCGGCGAAGGCGACCTGGGCCCGACCGCTTTGCACCAGGGCGATCAGGTCATCGCACTCGGCGATCAGGCATTCAAGTTCGAGGTCGGGATAGCGCTGCTCGAAGGCGCTCAGGCTCGCTTCGAAGCGGTCGGATTGATAGGTATCGGAGAGCGCCACGGTCAGCTTGGCTTCCACGCCTTGGGACAATTGGCTGGCGGTCATTTCCAGGCGACTGGTGGCGGCGAGGATGTCTTCGGCGCGTTGCAAAACCACGTGACCCGCAGGCGTCAGGCCGGGCTTGCGGCTGCTGCGGTCGAACAGGGTCAGATTGAGGTCGATTTCCAGGCTGGCGACCGCCGCGCTGATGGTCGACTGGCTGCGCCCCAGCTTGCGGGCCGCGGCGGAAAACGAACCTTGGGTCGCCGCTTCGACAAACGCCAGCAGCACTTCGTGAGACGCCATGAACTATCGCCTTGATCGATGGTTATTGGTTATGAAGTATCGGTGGGATGACGGATGATGGCAACCATCGTTACCCAAGGAGTCCGGCCATGAGTGCCAACAAATCCCTCACTGAACGAATCTTCCAGGCCATCGGTTTCGAATTGCTGGCGATCCTGATCTGTACCCCGTTACTGGCGTGGATCATGGACAAGCCGATGCTCGAAATGGGGGTGGTCACTGTGGTGATCGCGGCGTTGGCGCTGGCGTGGAACGTGGTGTTCAACGGTTTCTTCGACCGTGCGCTCAAGCGTCTGGCCATTGCCCACACCGCCTGGGTGCGAGTGGTGCATGCGTTGCTGTTCGAAGGCGGGCTGGTGGCGCTGGGCGTGCCGCTGATCGCCTGGTGGCTGAATGTCAGCCTGTGGCAGGCGTTCCTGCTGGATATCGGCGTGCTGCTGTTCTTCCTGCCGTACACCTATGTGTATCACTGGGTGTATGACGTGGTGCGCGAGCGGGTGGTGATGCAGCGGGTTTGCGTGGACTGAAAACAAAAGATCGCAGCCTACGGCAGCTCCTACGGCAGCTCCTACGGAATCACACCCTGTAGGAGCTGCCGAAGGCTGCGATCAATGGGTCTGCAAACCACAATCAGAAAGCAGCCCCTCGCCAGCCGATCAAACGTGGAAGTAGCCCACGCAGCTGTCGAACGGCAAGCGCTTGAGTTCGATCTTGTTCAGGTCCAGCACTTCACGCAGGGCTTTGGTTTCGCCCGGGAAGTTGCGGTAAGCCACTTCGTCGAGCACCACGATGGCGCCTTTGGGCATGTACGGCAGGAAAGTTTCCAGCGCGACCTTGGTCGACTCGTACAGGTCGGTGTCGAGGATCAGCATGGCCACTACCAGGTCCGGACGGGTCTTGACCCACTCCGGCACGGTCTTGACGATGTCACCCTTGACCAGCTCGCAACGCGGGATGCGGTTGACCGGGCGCAGCAGGTCGTTGGCGTCGATCATGTCCTGGATCAGCGACTGGTCGGTGTCGGAGAACATGGTCTCGTTGACGTCGGCCGGGTCTTCTTTTTTATCGATGCTCTGGAAGCCTTCGAAGGTGTCGAAGCCGACGATCGAACGGTTGATCGCGTAGGGTTCGAGGATCATCGACAAGTGCATGTACAGCATCAGCGAGTTGCCCTTGTACACGCCGCACTCGATGATCGCGCCCGGCACTTCGGCGACTTTTTTGAACAGTTCCATGCGCGACAGCGCTGCGGTGACGCCGATGCGGTTGGCAAAGACGAAAGGCGCGTCAGCCACGTACTCGGCGTCAACACGCTTGAGGACGTTGGCACGGGTTTCGTTGTACTGGGCCTCGGCGGGCGTGATGCGACGCTTGGTCATTGCTCGATTCCTTGGAAATTCGAAAAGTCGTGGGCGTGGAGATAGTCTTTGAAACCTGCGCCCACGTCCGGGCAGGCGCTATCAACGTTGATGGCGCCGCGCTTGTGTTTAAGGTCGTCCAGGTGCATCAGGCGAAAGTCGACACTGAAGCGGGTGCTGTTGGTGTGGTTGGCGACCGTGCCGTGCAGGTGCGATCCGGAAAAAATCAGCATTTCGCCGGTGTTGCCGGCAACGCGCAACTCGGATGCGCTGTTGATCGACTCCAGTGGCACCGGGTGCACGCGGACTTCCTCCTTGAGGTTGTCCTTGGCCTTGTGCCGCTGGTTGTTGATCCAGTCATTGAGACTCCATTCGCTGGAGGTGTTCTGCACCGGCACATCGAAGTAACCAGTGTTGATCATCATCGTCTGGTCGGGGCTGATCGTGTGCACCGGCATCCAGGTGTTGATCTGGCAGTCGACGCCGCCGTACCAGGTGTCGCGGTGTGGCCTGTAGGCGTAGCTGACACCGGCATGCAGGTATTCATAATTCGGTACCACGCGGATGCGCGGCACGTCGAAAATGTACTCGCGGGGGTCGACACCGATTTCGTCGATGAACGACAGGATAAGGTCCTTGGCGCGCTGGCTGTTGGTGAACTGGCCTTTGAGGCGCGTCACCAGTACCACGAATTCTTCCACCGGCATCAGCGTGTGAATGGCCTGGTGGTTGGTCTCGCCGTCGAAGGCGGCGGTAATGCTGTCCTGGGCGAACGCGCACAGGTCTTTGGCGGCACGCAGTTGCGTGTTCAGGAAAATATCGCCGGCATAGATGGCTTCTTTGAAGTCAGCTTTTTGTTGCAGCTGATTGATTTACAGATTCACGATTCCTCTCCTGAATACATCGAGTCTCTTAAGAATCGGCAACACGTTAGCAAACTGAAGTGGAATTCGGCGGGCGGCTATTCAATAAATGGGTAATCCTCTGAATTTGCGACGAAATGCTGTCGTCGGACAAAAAAATACCCGGCTCATGAATGGCCGGGATTGTGACGCTTACTGTAGGAGCTGCCGAAGGCTGCGATCTTTTGATCTGGATTGTCAGCGGGGCCGCCAAAAGATCGCAGCCTTCGGCAGCTCCTACGGTGAGCGTTGCGAGCGCTATCTCAGAAAATCTGCGTGAACAGCCAGTACAGGCTGCCCGACAGGACAATCGCCGCCGGCAGGGTCAGCACCCAGGCCATCAGCAGGTTGCGGATGGTCTTCATCTGCAAGCCGCCGCCATTGGCAACCATGGTCCCGGCCACGCCCGAGGACAGCACGTGAGTGGTCGACACCGGCAAGCCGAACATGTCGGCGGCGCCGATGGTCAGCATGGCCACGGTTTCCGCCGAGGCGCCCTGAGCGTAGGTCAGGTGGGTTTTGCCGATCTTTTCGCCGACCGTCACCACAATGCGCTTCCAGCCCACCATGGTGCCAAGGCCGAGGGCGATGGCCACCGCGACCTTCACCCACAGCGGAATGAAGCGTGTGGAGTTGTCGATCTGCTGCTTGAACAGTTGCAGTTTGTCGTTGGTGTCGGCGTCGAAGTTGCCGACCTTGTTCTTGTCCATCAGGCGGATGGTTTCGCTGGTCAGGTACATGTCGTTGCGCACATTACCCACCGCCTCGACCGGGACCTTCGACAGCGAACCATAACCCTTGACCTCGGTACCTATGCTGCCGGTCAGGGCCGCGAGTGCCGGCACCAACTGCGCTGTATCGCGCTTGGTGCGTACGTAGTCGGAGAGCACCGCGCGCGGGTCGGCGTGCAGTGGTTGCGGTGCGGCCTTGACCAGTGCCTGTTGGGTCACTTCGGCCACGGCGGCGAATTGCAAGGCCTGATCGGCCGGCATGGCGCGGTTCAGGGCGTACGCCATGGGCAGGGTGCCGACCAGGATCAGCATGATCAGGCCCATGCCTTTCTGGCCGTCGTTGGAGCCGTGGGCGAAGGACACGCCGGTGCAGGTCAGGATCAACAGGCCGCGAATCCACCAGGGCGGCGGGGTCGCGCCTTTGGGTTCTTTGTACAACGCGCGATTCTTCACGAAGGCGCGCAGGGCCAGCAGCAACAGCGCGGCGAAGCCGAAGCCGACCAGTGGCGACAGCAGCAGTGCGTAACCGATCTTGCTCGCCTGGGCCCAGTCCACGCCACTGGTGCCGTCGCGGCCGTGCATCAGCGCGTTGGCCACACCGACGCCGATGATCGAGCCGATCAGGGTGTGCGACGACGATGCCGGCAAGCCCAGCCACCAGGTGCCGAGGTTCCACAGGATCGCGGCGATCAGCAGGGCGAAGATCATCGCGAAGCCGGCGGAGGAGCCGACTTGCAGGATCAGCTCTACCGGCAACAGGGCGATGATGCCGAACGCTACTGCGCCACTCGATAGCAACACGCCAAGGAAGTTGAAGAAACCGGACCAGACCACCGCGATGTTGGGCGGCAGGGAGTTGGTATAGATCACCGTGGCCACGGCGTTGGCGGTGTCATGGAACCCGTTGACGAATTCGAAACCCAGGGCGATCAGCAGCGCCACGCCGAGCAGCAGGAAGGGCGTCCAGGTGGTGACGACGGTGCCGATTTGTTGCATGTCGTGCATCAGGCTGTAGGCGGTGTACGCCAGGCCGATGGCCAGCACGGCAAAAAACACCACGATGGTCAGCTTTCCAGGCTTTTTATCCAGTTGCGGCCTGGCCGTGGCGGGCGCCGGGGCGGCGATGAAGGACGGGGTCGCCATTGCGGGCATTCCTGAAGAGGGAAGGAGTGCCCGCCATGATCGTAGTCATTTGTTACAAAAGGGCTGCTTCAGGTCAGTGTTTGGTTTTTTTGTGGGGCCGTTGATCCGAATTCACCTTCGACCCCCCTGTAGGAGCAAGCTTGCTCGCGATGACGGTGCATCAGGCGCGCCGATGCTGAATGTTGGACCGCTATCGCGAGCAAGCTCGCTCCTACAGAAATCCAGGATTCCAGAGTTCAATAATCCTGCCGCTTGCGAAACGCCCAGCGCCCCGCAATCACGGTAAACGTCACCACCAGCGCCACCAGAATCCAGAACCCCTCCGGGTCCTGGGACAGCGGCACTCCACCCACATTCATGCCAAAGAAACCGGCAATGATATTGATCGGTAACGCCAGCACCGTCACCACCGTCAGGGTGAACAGCGTGCGGTTGCTCTGTTCATTGAGGTTGGCGGCGATCTCTTCCTGCAACAGTTTGATCCGCTCCCCCAGCGCGGTGAGGTCGTTGATGATCAGCGCAAACTCCTCGGTGGATTTGCGCAATTCCTTCACATCCTCTTTCTGCAACCACTGCGGCGGCCGATTGAGCAGGCGCAGCAACGAGCCCGGCTCCAGCGCCAGCAGCCGTTGCAGGCGTACCAGCACCCGGCGGTTGGCGCCCAGTTCGGCGCGGTTGGTCGACAGGCGCGAGGACAGCAGTTCATCCTCGATCTGATCCACGCTCAAACTGGTCTTGCGCACGATCTGGGTCAGCACTTCGCCCTGGTCGCGCAGCAGGTGCACAAGCAATTCCAGGGGCGAGCGAAAACACTCGCCGGCCTTCACCGACGAGCGCAACTTGTCCACCGAGTGCAGGGGTTGCAGGCGCGCGCTGATGATCAGGCGACTGCGGGCGCACACCCACAAAGTCGAGACATCCGAGGAGACCATGCTGCTGAGGTTGAACACCACGTCGTTGACCACCGCCAGCAATGCCGAGTCGACATGCTCGATGCGCGTCGAACGCGAACCCTCATGCAAAGCTTCGAAGAATTCCTCGGGCAACGCCAGATGACTTTTCATCCAGCGCTCGCACGCGGCGTGCGCCAGGTTCAGGTGCAGCCAGAGAAACTGTCCGTCGTCCTCGGGCGATTGCAGGCAGCGCAACGCTTCAGCCGAGTCGACTTCCCGACCGCGTTCGCCGGGGCGGAAGATGAACCCGTACAGCAAGCCGAACAGGTCCGGATCGCGATGGCTTTGATCGATGCTGTGGTTCATGAGGACTCGCAAGGGAAGGCACCGGTCGCGTGATTTTCAGGTTCACTGGAGCGGCATCATCGCAAGCGTGGATGAACAAATTGTGACGAAAAAAAGCCGCACGATGGTGCGGCTTTTCTGTATCAGGCGGGATCAGTCGTCCTGTTTGTTTTTCAGGACTTCGCCGGTGGCGGCGTTCACATCCACGTCCCATTCAACATTTTTGGCATCACGCAGTTCGACTTCGTACTCGTAGCCGTTGAAGTGGTTATCCAACTCGCTGTCGGTAATCGTGGCGCCCGGGTGCAACTTCAGAATGACTTGATTAAGTTCTTCCAGTGGCTTGATCTTGCCGTCCTTCACCAGTTGTGGAATCTGGTCGACAGGTACGTCTTTGGCCTGGGCCAAACCGGCAGTCAGCATCAGGGTGGCAGCGGTGAACAAAGCAGTCAGAGTCTTCATGGGAGTCTTTCCTTGGTTGAACTGTTTAAGTGAGTTCAGGTTAGCGCGTGTAACTTAATCCACCCTTAAATCGCCTAACATGTCTTGCATCAATCTAATCGGCTCGCGCAGCTCTGTAGGAGCTGGCTTGCCAGCGATGGCCGCACCTCGGTCCACATCAATACCCGTTATTAAGCAGCACCTGCCCCACACTCGCCACCGCCGGCCGCTTGTAAAACTTCAGCAACTCACTCGCCCGGTTGGTAAAGATGCCATCCACCCCGGCCTCCATGACCTTCTGATAATCCACCGCATCGTCGACGGTGTAGACGTGCACCAGCAGGCCCTGATCATGGGTGTACTGGTTCATCCACGGTTGCACCAGGTCCGAATAACTCTGCTCGCCACCCCGGGTCAGCGCGGCGGAAGGGCCGGTGCCGATCGCGCCCTGGGCCTTGGCGTAGTCGATCCAGCGCTGGAACTCGGCTTTGTCTTTCGGTTCCTGTCTGGCGTAATACGCGGCTTTATCCTTTTCCCCAGACGCGGCAAAGGTCACGCTGGATTTTGGCTCGATGCTGCCTTCGCCCACCCACAGCAATAGGACTTTCGGCACCTTGGGCATTTCCTTTTGCAGCAGCTCCAGGCTGCTCTTGTCGAAGGTCTGCAGCACCACCTTACCCTTGCCCTGGCCGACCGCCAGCTCGCTTTTCCCCAGTTTTGAACCCGCCGGGCTCAGCCAGCCGCGATCCTGGAGCTTGGCCTTGAGGTCATGCTCGATGCCGGGAAACAGCTGCGGTTCCTTGGTTTCGATGTACAGGCCTGGCTTGTGCAGCGGATTGCTCTGGGCGATGTCGATGACTTCATCCAGGGTTAAAATCTTCAACCCGACAAAAGCAGGGCGCGCGCGATCCGGGTACGCGGCGTTGAACCAGCTGCCGGCGTCCAGGGTTTTCAGTTCCGCCAGGGTAAACGCATTGGCCGGGCTGTCTTTGCGCTCGGGGAATTTTTGCGCGACGTCGGTGGTGCGTTGCAGGTTGTTGTCGTGCAGGGCGATCAACACGCCATCCTGGCTGCGCTGCAGGTCCAGTTCCAGGTAATCGGCACCCAGGTCGCGGGCGAGTTTGTAGGCGGCTGCGGTGGATTCCGGGGCATCGAAGGAGGCACCGCGGTGGGCGATCACGGCCGGGTGGGGAATGCCCAGGTGGCTGGCCAGCGCCTTGGGGCTTGGCTCGCTGGCGGCCTGGGCCTGACCGAGGCCGAGTAGCAGGCTCAGCAGCAAGGTGCTTTTGGTGAAGGTTGCAGACATGCTCGAGTTCCTTTCGCGATGTGTTCAAGACGTCCCTTTTAACAACTGAGCGTGACCGGCGCTATCACGAAACCGACCTGAAACTGTTTGAAAATGATTTTTTCAGGCGCATTCAAGTCGTGCTTTGCAGTAGGCTTGGCGGCGCAAGTTTCCCCGCAGAGGGAAACCGCCATCGCCAGCCCTGCGTGTAAACCCTTGATCAGCGGTCGTTCCACGGCCTTTTGTGAGGTTTACCATGCGCATCACTTCCCAGCTCATTTGCCAGGCTGCCGACCAACTCAACGGCTTCGTCGGCCTCAATCGCAAGACCGGCCATTACATCGTCCGTTTCAGCGAAGACGCGTTCGGCATGGACGTGTCGGACGACGGCATCATTCCCGCCAGCGAATTCGTCTGGGTCCCTGGCCCTGAGCAAACCATGACTCTCAAGCGCGAGCTGATCCAGTTGCTGCTGGATCAGAACATCGACGAGCGCATCAACATCACCGAGCCGTTGCGGGTGTACATGCGCAGGCGGGATGTGCCGGAAATTGCGGCGGTGCGGAGTCTGGTGCGGTAATCAGATTTTGCAACGGCGTATTGCAGATGCGTTGAGCATTGTTGCAGTAGCGTACTTTTCACCCTTCATACATAAATGTCTTGAACGAGTGAACCCTATGGATTCTGAAAGGACACTGGGCTATATCAACACGGATTTGATCCTCACCGCGCCATTCGACCTGGCCGCTGTCGCGACAGCCCTCGCGCCCGGGCATGAAGCGGGCGCGTCCATCAGCTGTCTGCATGTTGGGCACAACGACGAAACGGGCTATCAGGCGAGCTTCGAAGCCTTCGGTTCCGAGGGTAATCATGGGACGCCGGAGGAAAGCATCACGGTTTTGCTCAATGCCATTGAACGGCTTCCGGCAGCAATGCAATCCCTATGGCGAGGCTGTTCCAGAAGAACATTTGATGTGGGTTACAACAGTGGCGCTGCGCCGCATTGCGTCAGCCATTCTCTTTCTCTGCACACGCTGGCACGGATGCAATCATTGGGGATTGATGTCGCAATTACGGTCTATCAGATGACCGAATGAAACCCGCCGCGCCATTGATGGTTTTGTGGTGAGAGTGGCGACCCCATCGCTGGCAAGCCAGCTCCCACCGGTCAAGAGGTGGTCACAGATGCTGTGTGCTGCACAGGCACTGTGGGAGCTGGCTTGCCAGCGAAGGCTGCCTCAACAACAGTGCATTATTTACTGATCGAATACATAGGCCCGCTCAACCCGACAAAGCCGCGTATGAAAACTCGCATACCAGTTCGACCGCCCAAGCTCTGGTGGGCGGTGACCTGCGGGCCGTAGTCGCCGATCAAGGCGATGCGAACAGTTTTCCATGGGCTGCCTCGGTGTTGGTTGATTTCTGCTGGCCACTATCGATTGGCGTTCACGCACTCAATACTGGCGTTTTCACAAGTGATCAATACCGCCCTGTGGCTGCTGACCCGTCCGGATTGCCGCGCCTTGCGCTCGGTGGTGACCTTGTTTGATGAGTTGGGGGGCGCACTCAAGCTGCCAAGTGTTTGCGCCCGATACGATGCGGTGTAATGTTTGGTTAATCTTGCCCGTGATCAATAGCGTGTTCGGCTGATGCGTGCGTGCCTTGGCCATTTATCGTCTCACCGCGCAAAACCGGAACGCGGTTTTCCTGGAGTCATTCAGTCATGGCCAAATCAACTTCCGCACCAGGTGTCGCCACCTCACCTGAAGCGTCCCGTCAGGCTCAAGGGCAGTTCCAGAACCACAGGCCCGTCCAGCGCCTGAGCCTTGGCAAGACCCTGCGTATCCTGTGGAACGCCATGTTCCATAAACCCGTCAACACTCGCCCGACAGCGGCCATCCCGGTGCAGCCCCTGACCCGGGCCGACCTGTGGGCGGCACCCAATCACAGCGTCTTTCGCCTCGGCCACTCGACGCTGTTGCTCAAGTTGCAGAACAAATTCTGGATCACCGATCCGGTCTTTGCCGAGCGCGCTTCGCCCGTGCAGTGGGCCGGCCCGAAACGTTTTCATCAACCACCGATCAGCATCGACGAGTTGCCACCGATTGAAGCGGTGATCCTTTCTCACAACCACTACGACCATCTCGATTACCAGGCCGTGCTGAAACTGGCGGACAAGGTCAATCATTTCCTTACCCCGCTGGGCGTTGGCGATACCTTGATCCAGTGGGGCATCGACGCCGATAAGGTCCGCCAGTTCGACTGGTGGCAGGGCACCGAAGTCGAAGGCATCCGCCTTATCGCCACCCCTTCGCAGCACTTCTCCGGCCGTGGCCTGTTCGATGGCAACAACACCCTGTGGGCTTCGTGGGTCATCATCGATGGCGACACGCGGATTTTCTTCAGTGGAGACAGCGGCTACTTCGAGGGTTTCAAACGCATCGGCGAAGAGTACGGGCCGTTCGACCTGACCCTGATGGAGACCGGCGCCTACAACGTCGACTGGCCCCATGTGCACATGCAACCGGAAGAAACCCTGCAAGCCCACCTCGACCTCAAGGGCCGCTGGCTGTTTCCCATCCACAACGGCACCTTCGATCTATCCACCCACGCCTGGTTTGAACCTTTCGATCGCATCCTCGCCCTGGCCTGGGAGCGCAATGTGTCGATCACCACGCCGCAGATGGGCCAGGCATTCAATTTGCTGGACCCGCAGCGGGGCAGTGCCTGGTGGCTGGACGTCGAGCAGCAAGTGTATGAGCAGAGCGTGACCTGACCTGCACATGGAGGCGAATATTCATACGTACTCCAGCGACAAGTGATGACGGACATTTCCTGTGATGTCGGTAGGCTGAGGCGCGAGTGAAATCCTTCGCTCGTCAGTCACCACAAGGAAGTCGTTCACATGGATGTCACATTAAATAGCACAACACCGCTTGAGTATTTGAGCGTCGAGGAACTCAGCTTGCGCATGGAACGCAAGCAGCTGACTTCGGTGGAACTCGTGGAGCATCTGCTGCTACGAATCGCCTCGCTGGATAAAAAAGGTCCGGTGCTCAATGCGATCCTCGAACTGAACCCGGACGCCCTGGACATTGCCGCGTCGCTGGATCAGGAGCGGCAGCAGGGACACATCCGCGGCCCTCTGCACGGCATTCCAGTACTGCTCAAAGACAATATCGATACTGCCGACCAGATGCAGACCAGCGCCGGTTCGCTGGCCATGATCGGCCAACCTGCCACACAGGATGCCTTCATCGTGCAGCGCCTGCGGGCGGCCGGGGCGATCATTCTGGGCAAGACTAACCTCAGCGAATGGGCCAACTTTCGCGATCGTGAAATCCCCAACGGTTGGAGTGGCCGAGGCGGGCTAAGCAAAAATCCCCATGTGCTCAGCGAATCGCCCTACGGTTCAAGCGCGGGATCGGCGGTGGCAGTTGCTGCAGGTTTTGCTCCCCTGGCAGTCGGGACGGAAACCGTCGGTTCGATTGTCGCCCCCGCCTCCGTCAACGGCGTGGTCGGCGTTAAACCTAGCGCGGGCTTGCTTAGCCGCACGGGCATCGTGCCCGTTAATCCCATGATTGATAGCCCGGGACCCATGGCGCGCACTGTTCGCGAAGCGGCTCTGCTCCTGAACGCCATGACCGGCCAGGACGATGCCGAATCGGTCCGGCAACCTGCGGGCACCCGCGACGTGGATTACACGCACCTGCTGCGCGCGGACGCACTGGCGGGAAAACGCATCGGCTATCCAGCCAGATTTGAGACAACCACAGAAGCGGCACAGGAGGCCCCTGAGTTTGTTCAAGCCATGGAAGTCATGCGCGCGGCAGGCGCCCTGTTGTTCCCGGTGGAGTTTAAAGTCCCTGATTCTTCACGGCTCGGGGAGGGGCTGATGATGGGGCTCAAGCGATACCTTGGCGCGTACCTGGAAACACGATCAGGCATTCCCATCCGCAACCTCGAGGATCTCGTGCAATTCAATCAGCGCTACCCGGGCGAAGAGGGGTATGGACAAGCGTTGTTGATCGCCTCCAGCGAAATTGCTTTTGACGAAGACACCTACAGCCAACTTTGGCAGCAGATGCTGACCGAGAATGCCGCAGCCATCGATGATGTGCTCCAGGCCCATGAATTGGACGCCATGGTCATGGACGTCGGCTCCCCCGGCCTGAACGTCACACCACTGGCCGGTTACCCCGGTGTCATGGTGCCCTCCGGCATCGCCGAGGACGGTGTGCCGACCTCGGTGTTCTTCTTCGGCACCCGCTGGAGCGATGCAAAGCTTCTGGCCATGGCTTACGCCTATGAACAGGCGGCCGATGCGCGGCAAACACCGCAGTTCAAGCCGTAATCGGTGAAGAGGGCGGGCCTGGTCGGTGGTGGCCAGGCTTTATGCTTCAGGTGAGAATTGATCACTCAACCATCGCAAAATCCGCACGCCCCAACGGATTCGGCGTACAGCCTTTCACATTCATCCCACGCCCGGGCGCAAACCCCGGGAAGAACACCAGCCCTTCAGCCTCAAGCCGATACGCCAGCGCCAGGCGCGTGACATCCAGCACCTCCTGCCGCGCTTCAAAGCGCTCAATGGCCTCCACCGAAACCCCGGCCTCCCGGGACAACTCCTCCACGCCCCAGCCCAGCATCGCTCGGGCCTGGGCGCAGTGGGTGGGGGTGAATTGGAAGAGGGCGATACGTTCCAGGGTGATTTTCATCGCTTGAGAGGCCATGGTGTTCTCCGGGCTCGAGAGTGCTGATTCAAAATGTACTGTGTTTTTGTACAGTTGTTTTGAGCCGGAATCAAATGCAATTTTGTTTTTTGCGCTTTCGTGCCTGATCACCAGACGTACGGTTGTGTTTGTCATGCTGGCAAAATGGAAATAGAGAATTGGAATTGAAAATGAAGGTGGGTTCGTCCGGTTTTTTTCGCAATAATCAGCCATCCCAATAGCCAAATGTTTGCAGGAGGACGTCATGTCGCCTTCGACGCGAACAGCCAAACCCGTTCCAGCGCACTAAGGGGCTGCGGTTGATGGTCATGCACGACTTGCTGACCGAAGCGGAGCTGTCGATACTCAGTGAAGAGGCTCGGGATTACCTCTCTGCCGTCGTTCGTCAACCCTATGAGCTTGAGTGGGTCGACGAGATCGTGCGCCAGGACTGACAACTTTCATCACCCCACACCGACCAGAGAACCAGGATGTTGATTTTCAACTGCACCGAAGCGGCCAGCCAATTCTTCAGCCGCGTGCACAAGGGTAAAAAAATCACCCCGGTGGAAATACCGCCATCGCCCATTATCGAGGATGATGAAGCCGGGGAATTCACCGAACAGTGGCTGGTACACGCCACCACGGTGCAACGCAAACACGTGTTGTACGTCATCCATGTGCAAACCCGTTATTGCATGATTTTCGCGGACGCGAAAAAGGCGGACATCGAAGGTTTCATTCACCGTTTTGCCGATCGTTGGGTAGAAGGTCTGATCCGTCATGCCGGGCACCATGACTTGCTGGGTTGGGTTGATCCTGAGCGGATGATGAAGCGTTTCCAGGAAGGTTGCCGCGAAAGTGCATTTTACAAACGCGGCCATCGTGGCGCGCAAAAACACATCAGTGAAATTTCCTGGTTTTTCGAGGATTGCGCCGCCGAATGGGGGACGCTGCCTTCGGACGAATTTTCAGCCGCACGCTTCGATGGCGATGTGAATGACACGCCACGAAGTAACAAGGGGCGCAAGGGGTATTACTACCCGGATGAGGAGATGGTCGCTCACTGGTTGCGTCGATACGTTGGTCTTGAGGAGTCCAGCATTCAAACCGCCCTTGAACGCCGTATGGAAGTGAAGCGGGAAATCTGGGCATTTGAAGACCAGCAACGAAAAGCGTATGAATCCTGAGGGCGTATCACTTTTCCGTTAAATCGGGCGCCTCCCGCACCATAAAGTGATCCAGATTCTCGATATCCGCACTGAACACCCCAAACGTCTGCTCAGGATTCTTCTTGCTCGGCACCTGCTTCAACTCCGGCGTGACCCCATAAAAGAAGCAATACAACTCTCGCCCACTCTCGATGGCATGCTTGATCTCCTGCAGAAACGCCGTGCGCTTGCGGTAGCCATCGATCAGCCTCTTGCTTAGATACACGTTGACCGAATACGGCCGCTTCTCGAACCAGACCTTCTTCTCGAAATCGATGCGAAAGCTCTGGGTGTAGTCCTTGATCTCCTTGATCTTGCCCCAGTAGATCAGGCCCTTGTTGTCCTGCAGGTATTCGATCTTCTTGAAGAACGAGGCGTAGGGCGCCGTGTGTTCGCCGATCTTCAGCGGCATGCGCTTGAGCAGGTCCTTGTCGTCGAAGTTGGAGACGAAACATTCCACGGGGTGGGCGAAGACGCTGGTCTTGTCTGGCGCGGACTCGCGGCTTGCAGGTGCGGCGCTGGCGGGCGTTACAGGTGCTGATGGCACCGCTTCTGGCGCATCGGCGGCATCGGCCGGGGAAGGAGACTTGCGCACATACTCACGGCGGGACAGCAACAATTCCGACGGAAAATGCTCCTCGCGGCTGTCATCCGTTTCCACATCGGACGTAGGCGTCTTCAGGCTGACGTAGGGGCAATCCTCGACATGCCGGGTACTGGGCAGGTTCTTGAAGTGCGGCGTACGCACGTAGTTCACGTTCTTGGCATTGAAGGTGCCCAGTTCATTGGTCACGTCGAAGGCCGCACGGCAGGCATCGTTGGGGCACTGGAAGTGTTCCCGGGCGGAATCGAACGCCACCGTTTCGTCGAAATTCAGATCGCGTACAGCGTAAATCGACAGCTTTTCGTCGAGGCCGAGGCAGTAGGCGAGGTCGAATTTCATGGCGGGTTCCAGGTCCTTGATGGGCACAGCTTCCGGTGATGGCGCGGTGGAAGCAATCGCTATAGCAGCTCCTCGCGCACCCCTGTGGCCGAAGCCGCCGCCATAGCCGTCGCCCTGCTGATGATGGTGGCACCGAACCTGCTGCAGGACCTGCCCTCCAGCGCCCTGGTCGCCGTGGTCATCGCCTCGGCCGTCGGCCTGATCGAAATCAGCGACCTGCGCCGCATCTACCGCATCCAGCGCTGGGAATGCTGGCTGTCGATCGTCTGCACCGTCGGCGTGGCCGTGTTCGGCGCCATTGAAGGCATCATTCAGGTTTCAACCGTTTCACTCTTGTGTAGAGCGAGGCCGTAAACTCTTCCCGATCACTTGAATGGTGGCAGCGTCGGTGACAGTTCGGGCATAGCGCGACAGCATTGCTCGGGCGGTCTGAACCTTCCTGCGCCAGATGCTTAACGTGATGAACCTCAAGAAACGGATGACCCGACTTTTCAAATGGAGCAGGCTCGCCACATCCTTCGCATTTACCTTCTGCCTGTTGGCGCACCCAGGCTCTTACTTCTGGATCGCGTACGTAAGACTTTCCGCTGGATTGAATTTGCTCCGGTTTCTCAATCCCCTTCGGCTCCTTTTTTATTGGTTGTCGTTCAAGCTTTGCAGCTCGCTGCTCCAGCGTTGCGTCGTCGGCTGTCGGGGCGAAGTCTTCTGGAGTCAGCGTAGCAGGAGCATTGAGTGCAGTGCGAATGCTCTTCGCAACATTAGCGCCTACGTTTCGGGCGGGTTTGTAGCCCTCAATGCGGTCACGCCCGAGTTCAACCAGTACTGTCGAGATGTTTTGCATCCGGAACTCAACGGAGCCCTTTGTCCTACCGGCTAAAGCACCTTCACGCAGGACGCGATTCTCATAAGCCTTGTTGATTGCCTGACCGTTCTGCTCACGAGAAAGCATGCTGAGATAGGCATCGACCGCAGCCTGAATCTCTAGGTCAGTCCAATCACTGTTGCTCGTTTCCGTATCCATACAATCGCCGAGGGTTAAATTCCCTCGGACGATACTGAGTGGCCACTACGACTGTCTACGAAAAATCCTACAAAAAAGAGAGACGAATCTCGCAAGAGATCTTACAGGCGCATCACTATCCCATCGATTGCTTCGATAACTGAAAGACCTGCATAACCCTGCGCCACCAAGGTTTAGCTGCCTGCGCCCTTTGCTGCGTGTGATCGAGCAACAGATAAGGCATATCCCGCAGCCGAATCCATCCTTCACCTTGCCAATGCAGCAAGCTCAGAGACATTTCCGGCCAATCCAGCAAGCTCAACATAGGCCGATCAAGATCGTCCGACTGCTGCGCATCACGCAGGGTCGGCACCACTTGATGGGTGATCCACTCACGAAGCAACCGATTTCCGGGGATGTAGTGATACACCAACAGCGCGTAAACACCGGACTCACTGAGCATCAGTTGCCGTTCCGGTTTCCGGTAATACTCTATCCAGAGTGTGAGGTGCTGATCTTTGTCGAGTTTGTTGACCATTCGTTCGTTCAGATGGAAACCCATCAAACGGCCGATATCACGGGCGCAGAACCAAGGTTGGTTTTCCAGGAGGAGGGCATGGAGAGAGAGGTTGTGGCGGAAGAATACAGTGGGGTTGTAAGTGGCAGGCTCAACTTTTTGGGGTGCTGACTCAGCAGGCATATCCATTCCTCTTACGTATGAAGTTGAAAACAGTTCAACCCGACGTAGAGGATCTAAGAAATCCCAACAAGCTGTTCCTTTCAGGCACAGACGCATGTTCGGCTGATAGCCGCATGCGTGCTGTGTGGCGAAACTAGCTTCTACGTTGGGCGTTTCTTAGGGACCTAAGGTAGAGCTTAGAGGCGCTTTGAACGGTCATCAATGCGGAAGGTGCTGGAATTTCGGTAGGAGATTTGGCGATTGCTGAGATGTGGGTAGGAGTTTTCCTATCCCATAAAAAAGCCCCGATCAGATCGGGGCTTCCTGGTTTTCGATTCGCCGATTCAATTCGTCAAATCGCGTCTAGCTTGGAAATCAATCCCAGCTAAGCGCACCACCGGTTTGGTATTCAATAACTCGCGTCTCAAAGAAATTCTTCTCTTTCTTCAAGTCCATAATCTCGCTCATCCAAGGGAACGGGTTGGTCGTCCCTGGGTACTCTTCCTTCAACCCGATCTGCGACAGGCGACGGTTAGCGATGAACTTCAGGTAGTCCTCCATCATCGCCGCGTTCATGCCCAACACGCCGCGCGGCATGGTGTCACGAGCGTATTCGATCTCCAGCTGAGTGCCCTGCAGGATCATCTGCGAGGCTTCTTCCTTCATTTCGGCATCCCACAAATGCGGGTTTTCGATTTTGATCTGGTTGATCACGTCGATGCCGAAGTTCAGGTG
>Ga0160472_100460_pt1 | contig 28793 bp, 23 predicted proteins | sample HID1973M_E11MG_FD_108267 | JGI IMG/M metagenome (GOLD analysis project Ga0160472, IMG submission 108267) | Enriched mosquito-associated microbial communities from UW Madison campus, WI, USA - HID1973M_E11 MG | ecosystem: Host-associated > Arthropoda: Insects > Digestive system > Unclassified ... | reverse complement strand
TGCTTTTGATCGTAGTCAAAGATACCCCCGAATAGTTTCGGAGCGCTCGGACAGGTCCTTGATGGTGTTCAGGATCGGGTTGATTTCCATGACGGGCAGCACTCGTTGGCGAACTTTTGAAAGCCGGCGAGTATACCGGGAAATGGCCGAAAACGGCAGTCCGCCTGGCGGGCAAGCAGCAAAAGCAATGAATTCAGAGCCTCTTGCGCCTCCAAGAAACCTCTCTCGGCTGGGACATCCAGACCCGCCTTGCTCGATTGGCTCGACGCCCACCGCAAAAATCCATCAGCGAAATGCAAACTTCGAAAAATCTGTAGGAATTAGCTCGATAAAAACCAGAACTTTCCTACCAAGTAACAAATTGCGTTATTGCACACCATACCCCTATAAAGACAGCCGAACAGTGAACCGAACTGAACAACCGGGGCAATATTTGCCAAAAAGGGCTTTCCACCGGCGACCCAATACGACTATGAAACCACATTACTATTTGATTGCGTCTTTGGTGCTGATGATCTTTGGAGAAATCCTGACCATCTATAGCGAAGTCTACGCCTCGAAACTTCCTGGTAACCCCCTCGATACACCGACGCAGTTCTTGAAGCCCATAGTCCTCATCAGTATTGCTGGTGTAAGCCTGGTATTTGCGTACTGGCTTGGCTACCAAGGCACTGGCAATATATGGGTAGTGACGGTCGCCTCGCTAACATTGCTACTGATACTGGAACCTATCGTCATATATGCAATGTTAAAGGAGTTGCCAGGTCGAGGCGCAGTTATTGGTTTTTTACTGGGAGCCGCCGGATTAATTTCGACCGTAGTTCTCTGACTTGCCACACCGGATAACTGAAAGATTTAAGTGTCATCAAAACAGTTATCCGTTAAACCCAGAGGCTAACATCAGTCACGCCACCCCCACCTGATTACGCCCATTATTCTTCGCCGAATACAGCCCCTTGTCCGCCGCCGAGATCAGGTCGCGGCAGTTGCTTCCGGCTTTCGGAATGGTCGTCGACAAACCGATGCTGATGCTCAGGTGCGAGCCTTCGCTCGGGGCGTTGTGGGGGATTTTCAGGGCGGCGACGGTCTGGCGCAGTTTTTCCGCCACCAGGCGGGCGCCGCCCGGTGAGGTGTTGGGCAGGACCAGGGCGAACTCTTCGCCGCCGTAGCGGGCCGGCAGGTCGGACGGCCGGGCGCTGGCTTCCTTGATGGCGGCGGCGACCTTGCGCAGGGCTTCATCGCCTTCCAGGTGACCGAAGCTGTCGTTGTAGGCTTTGAAGTGGTCGACGTCGATCATCAGCAGCGACAGTTGGCTCTGCTCGCGCTGGGAGCGGCGCCATTCCAGTTCCATGTACTCATCGAAGTGCCGACGGTTCGATAACCCGGTCAGGCCGTCGGAGTTCATCAGGCGTTGCAGCACCAGATTGGTGTCAAGCAACTGCTGCTGGCTGACCCGCAGCGCACGGTACGCCGCGTCCCGTTGCAACAGGGTCATGTAGGAGCGCGAGTGGTAGCGAATGCGCGCGACCAGTTCGATGTTGTCCGGCAACTTGACCAGGTAATCGTTGGCCCCGGCGGCGAACGCGGCGCTCTTGATCAGCGGGTCTTCCTTGGTCGACAGGACAATGATCGGAATATCCCGGGTCGCCGGATGATTGCGGTATTCGCGCACCAGACTCAGGCCGTCAAGGCCCGGCATCACCAGGTCCTGGAGAATCACGGTCGGCTTGATGCGCACCGCATGGGCAATGGCCTGGTGCGGGTCGGCGCAGAAGTGGAAGTCGATGTTTTCTTCATTCGACAGCCCACGGCGCACGGCTTCGCCGATCATCGCCTGATCGTCCACCAGCAATACCATGGCGGCGTTTTCGTCGGTTTTGTAATCGTCGATCGGTAAGTCAGTCATGGGCGTTCACCTGAATGCTGCCTGGGCCAGGATTGCTGAAATATGGGTTCATTTGGCAAATACCTCCAACAATCGTGGCGCTATTTTCTCCAACGGGCGGATTTCAATGGCGGCGTCGATGGCGGCGGCTGCCTTCGGCATGCCGTACACCGCGCTGCTGCCCTGGTCCTGGGCGATGGTCAGGTAGCCCTGTTGGCGCATGAGTTTAAGCCCCTGGGCGCCATCTCGCCCCATGCCGGTCAGTAATACCCCTGCGGCATCGCCGCTCCAATAACGGGCGACACTCTCGAAAAACACGTCGATGGAGGGCCGGTAGATTTCATTGACCGGCTCTGGGGTGTAGGCCAGCGTGCCGTTTTTCAGCAAGCGGATGTGATGATTGGTCCCGGCCAGCAACACGGTGCCACTCTGCGGCTGCTCGCCCTCCTCGGCCAACCGGACGTTCAGGCCGCTGACGCTGGCGAGCCATTCGGCCATGCCGGCGGCGAACACCTGATCCACGTGCTGCACCAGGACAATGGCCGGGGCAAAGTTGCGCGGCAGGCCTTTGAGCAGCACTTCCAGCGCCGCCGGCCCGCCAGCGGATGAGCCGATGGCGATCAGGCTCTGGCGTGAGCCGCCACTGCGCAATGGACCTGGCGCCGAGCGCGGCCGGTTGCCCTTGTCGCCGATCAGCCAGCCGATGTTCATGATTTTTCGCAGTAACGGTGCGGCGGCTTCCTGGGCGTTGCCGGCGCCGAGGGCCGGGGTGTCGACCACATCCAGCGCCCCGTGGCCCATGGCTTCGAACACCCGGTGCACGTTCTGCTGGCGGTCGACGGTGACGATGACAATGGCACACGGGGTCTCGGCCATAATCCGCCGGGTCGCCTCGACCCCATCCATCACCGGCATGATCAAGTCCATCAGGATCAGGTCCGGCGTGGCCTGGGCGCACTGCATCACGGCCTCGGCACCGTTGCGGGCGACCCAGATCACCTCGTGCGCCGGTTCGAACGCCAGGGCGCGGCGCAGCGCCTCCACCGCCAGGGGCATGTCGTTGACGATGGCGATCTTCATACCCGCGCTCCGCCAATGAGCTCGACCACGGCATCGAGCAGTGCATCGTCATGAAAGCTGGCCTTGGCCAGGTAATAGTCGGCGCCGGCGTCGAGGCCGCGCCGGCGATCTTCTTCGCGATCCTTGTAGGACACCACCATGACCGGCAGCGATTGCAGGCGGTTATCCCGCCGCAGCAACGTGACCAGCTCGATGCCATCCATGCGCGGCATATCAATGTCGGTGATCAACAGATCGAAGTCCTCCGAACGCAAGGCGTTCCAGCCATCCATGCCATCCACCGCGACCGCCACGTCATAACCGCGATTGAGCAGAAGTTTACGTTGCAACTCTCGCACGGTCAGGGAGTCGTCGACCACCAATATCCGCTTGCGCGCCGCCGTCAGGGTTTGCTCGCCGTGCCGGGCAATGCGCTCAAGGCGCCCGGTATCGAGCAGCTTGTCCACCGAGCGCAGCATGTCTTCGACGTCGACAATCAGCACCACCGAACCATCGTCGAGCAAGGCCCCGGCGGAGATGTCCTGAACCTTGCCCAGCCGCGGATCCAGCGGCAGCACCACCAGCGTGCGCTCGCCGACAAAGCGTTCGACCGCGATGCCGTAAATCGCCTCGCGCTCGCGAATCACCACGACCTTCAGGGTTCCACCACTGTTCTGGCTCGCCGGTCGCTGCAGCAACTGGCTAGCCGCGACCAGCCCGACATGCCGCCCCTCGTGCCAGAAATGCTGGCGGCCTTCGACCTGAACGATGTCCCCAGGCTCCAGGTCGCACATGCGCTCGATGTGCGCCAAGGGGAAAGCGTAGGCTTCGCTGCCGACTTCCACCACCAGGCTGCGCACCACCGACAGGGTCAGCGGCACTTCGAGATGAAAACGACTGCCCTCGCCCGCCGTCTGCTCAAGTTTCACGGCGCCGCGCAACTGCCGGACCATGTGCTGCACCGCGTCCAGGCCGACGCCGCGTCCGGACACTTCGGTGACCGTGTCGCGCAGGCTGAAGCCCGGCAGGAACAGGAACGTCAGCAGCTCTTCTTCGCTCAGCTGCGCGGCGGTTTGCGCTGGCGACAATTGGCGCTCGATGATGCTGCGGCGGACTTTTTCCAGATCCACGCCATTACCGTCATCGCTCAATTCCAGCACCAGCAGCCCGGCCTGGTGGGACGCGCGCAGACGGATCAGGCCCTCGGCCGCTTTGCCCGCCAGCAGACGCTGCTCCGGCGATTCGATACCGTGATCGACGGCGTTGCGCAGCAGGTGGGTGAGCGGCGCTTCGAGCTTTTCCAGGACATCGCGATCGACCTGGGTCTTCTCGCCCTCGATTTCCAGGCGCACCTGTTTACCGAGGTCGCGCCCCAGATCCCGGACCATGCGCACCTGCCCGGCGAGCACGTCGGCAAAGGGCCGCATGCGACAGGCCAGCGCCGTGTCATACAGCACCTGCGCGCGCTGGCTGGCCTGCCAGGCGAACTCATCCAGCTCGACGTTCTTTTCTACCAGCAATTGCTGGGATTGCGCCAACAGTCGGCGGGCATCCTCGAGGGCTTCCCGGGCTTCGAGACTCAAGGCGTGATCCTTGAGGTGCACATTGAGATTTTCCAGCGCGCGCAGGCCGTTGTTCTGCATGCGCTTGAGGCGTTGCATGGTGGCCAGGTGCGGTTTGAGCCGCTGGGTTTCCACCAGCGCCTTGCTCGACAGATCGAGCAGGCTGTTCAGTCGTTCGGCGGTGACGCGCAGTACCCGTTCGCCGCCTTCGCTACTGCGTTGTTTCTTGCCCGCGGGTTTGGGCGCTGGCGGCTCGACAACCGCTGCCTGTGGTTCGACCAAGGGCGCTTCAAGTTGCAGCTCGGCCATCACGGGCGCGACCGCTGGGGCACTCGGGTCCAGCAGCTGCGACATGCGTTGGACATAGGCGTCGATATCGGCCGGCCCCGGCGCGTTGCCCGGGGTGGCGATGCGCATCAGCAGGTCGGTGCCTTGCAGCAATGCATCGATGTGTTCGGGCGTCAGGCGCAGACGCGCTTCCTGGGCGCTGACCAGGCAATCCTCCATGACATGGGCCACGCTGACGCCGATATCTACGCCGACGATGCGCGCCGCGCCCTTGAGCGAATGCGCGGCGCGCATGCACGACTCCAGGTGGTCGGCCTGGGTCGGATCGCGCTCCAGCGCCAACAGGCCGCTACTGAGCACCTGGGTCTGAGCCTCGGCTTCCAGGCTGAACAGTTCCAGCAACGAAGCGTCGCGCATTTGCTCGGGGGTCATGCGAGGCTCCGGGTCACGGCGGACAACAGTTGTTCTTCATCCAGCCAACGCAGGCTGCGACCTTTGAAAGGCAACACGCCTCGGGTATAGCGGGCGCCCGCCTGGGTGCCGGAGCGCGAGGCCGTGTCGAGAATGCGTTCGTCGATGGCGTGTATACCGTCGACCTCATCCACCGGCACCACCACCGGCCCGCCGTCGGCGGAGATGATCAGCATGCGCGGCATCACCCGCGCGCCAGGTGCCGTGTTGCTGGTGTCGTCGAGTCCGAGCAGTTCCACCAGCGACAGGCACGCCACCAGCGCGCCGCGCACATTGGCAACACCGAGCAAGGCCCGGGAGCGCTGGTGCGGCAAGGAATGTATGGCCTGCAGCGGCGCCACTTCCACCAGGCTGCGGGTGGCCAGGGCCAACCATTCTTCGCCGAGGCGAAACATCAACAGCGAGCGGGTTTTCACCTCGCTGTCGAGCTCGACCGGGGCCTGTTCGCGATCGTCCTGCTGCAACGCATAACGGTCGAGCAAACGGGTGGCGGCGGCGGAATACACCGCGCAGTTGCGGCAATGGATGTGTTCGCCCAGCAATGGGCACGACTTGTCACCGTGAATACCGATGCGGTTCCAGCAATCGTCGATGGCCTGGGCATCGCGGCTGACGCTGAAGGTGTCGGAGGCGATCATCGTTTACGCTCACTGTCGGCGGTGCGTGCGCCGCGGGCGGCACGCTCCTGTAGTCGTCTGGCACCCGCCGTGTCGCCCTGGGCTTGCAGCAAGGCCGCCAGGTGCATCAGCGCTTCAGGATGTTGCGGTTCGAGGTACAACGCCTTGCGGTAAAAACCCTGGGCTTGCAGGGCTTTGCCGGAAACATCACTGAGCAATCCCAGCCAGCAGAACACCTGTGCCACCGGTTCGTGATTGCGCAGATAGCTTTCGCAGGCAGTCAGCGCCTCGGCGGTTTTGCCCTCGTTGGCCAGGGCGGCGATGTTCGCCAGCAGGGCCGCGGTGTCGGTAACCGCAATTTTGCCGGCCGCCGCTGTGGGCGCAACACTGGCAAACGGGCGGCTGCGCGCCAGATTGGGTGGTGGCGCACTGCGCAACGGCTGCTGCACAGACAAGGGTGCCGGCAGCAATGGCGGCATTGGCTCGGCCTGCGGGGCGCCCTGCCGGCTGAAGGCAAAGGACTGCGCAATACCGATCGAACGCATGCCCAGCCGACCCAGCAGACTGCCCTCGGCGGGACCGATAAACAGCACGCCGTCAACGTGGGTCAGGCGCTTGAGCACCTCGAACACCTGCCGTTGCGTGGGCTGGTCGAAGTAGATCAGCAGGTTGCGGCAGAACACGAAATCAAACGGTGGCTCGGCGGTCAGCAGCGCCGGATCGAGCAGGTTGCCGACCTGCAGGCGCACCTGCTCCTGCACGCGCCGGTCGAGCTGAAAGCTGTCACCCTCGGCGCGAAAATGGCGATCGCGAAAAGCGATGTCCTCGCCGCGAAAGGAATTTTTGCCATAGCGCGCGTGTCTGGCCTTCTCCACCGACGCCGGGCTGACGTCGATGCCGTCGACCTTGAACTGGTGCGGCTTGAGCCCGGCATCGAGCAAGGCCATGGCGATCGAGTAGGGTTCCTCGCCGGTGGAACAAGGCAGGCTGAGAATACGCAGCGCGCGCAGGTTGTTGATCTCGACCAGGCGCTTGCCCGCCAGCCTGGCCAGGGTGGCGAAGGATTCCGGGTAACGGAAGAACCAGGTTTCCGGCACGATCACCGCTTCGATCAGGGCCTGTTGTTCATCCGGGGAGCCTTGCAGCAATCGCCAGTAATCATCGCTGGTAGACGCCTGCGCGACGCTGCTGCGCTGGCGCACGGCGCGCTCGATGATCGCCGGCCCCACCGAGGTCGCGTCGAGGCCGATGCGTTCCTTGAGGTAATCAAAAAAACGCTGGTCGCCGTTCATGGCCTTGCCTCAAGGGAAGCCAGGTGCAGCGGCGGTTGCGGATACAGCAGTGCGCGCACCTGATCGTCGAGCAGATCGGCGACCCGCACCCATTGCAGCAAGCCCTGCTCGTCCTTGCGCACCGGGCCCAGGTACGGCGCCTGGCGATTGTCCAGACCATAGGGCTGGAAGTCCGCCGGATCGCAACGCAGGGTATCGGTGGCCTGCTCCAGAATCAGTCCGAGCAGCTTCGTTTCGCTACCTTGTTCGGGACGGTAATGGACCAGCACCAGGCGCGTACTGGTACGGATCCGGGCTGGTGTACCGAAGGTCAGCGCACAGAGGTCGATCACTGGCACCACCGCACCCCGATAGGCGAACACCCCGGCGACCCAGTCCGGCGCATGGGCAATCGGTTTCAAGGGCAGGCGCGGCAATACTTCCGCCACTTCGGTCGCCTGCAAGGCATAGCGCTCGCCGGCGATGCGAAACTGCAGGAACAACACCTGCGCCGCCGGCCTCACGGCAGCGCGCCTGACGGTGATTTCGCTCATCAGACTTTGAATCGCGAAACGCCACTGCGCAGCCCGACGGCCACCTGGCTCAGTTCGTCGATGGCGAAACTGGCCTGGCGCAGAGACTCGACGGTCTGGCTGCTGGCATCACCGAGCTGCACCAGCGCGTGGTTGATCTGCTCGGCGCCGGTGGCCTGGGCCTGCATGCCCTCGTTGACCATCAACACCCGTGGTGCCAGCGCCTGGACCTGATGGATGATCTGCGACAGCTGCTCGCCGACTTGCTGCACCTCGGACATGCCCCGGCGCACTTCTTCGGAGAATTTGTCCATGCCCATGACCCCGGCCGACACTGCGGACTGGATCTCGCGCACCATCTGTTCGATGTCGTAGGTGGCCACGGCAGTCTGGTCCGCCAGACGCCGCACTTCGGTGGCGACCACGGCAAAGCCGCGACCGTATTCCCCGGCTTTCTCGGCTTCGATGGCGGCGTTGAGCGACAGCAGGTTGGTCTGGTCAGCGACCTTGACGATGGTCACCACCACCTGATTGATGTTGCCGGCCTTCTCGTTGAGGATCGTCAGCTTGGCGTTGACCAGATCGGCCGCGCCCATCACCGAGTGCATGGTTTCTTCCATCCGCGCCAGGCCCTGTTGCCCGGAGCCGGCGGCCACAGACGCCTGGTCGGCAGCGGTGGAGACTTCGGTCATGGTGCGCACCAGGTCACGGGAAGTCGCCGCGATTTCCCGGGAGGTCGCGCCGATTTCCGTGGTGGTCGCCGCGGTTTCAGTGGCGGTGGCCTGTTGCTGGCGGGAAGTGGCGGCGATTTCCGTTACCGAGGTGGTGACCTGTACCGATGAGCGCTGGGCCTGGGACACCAGGGAGGTCAGCTCGGTCATCATGTCGTTGAAGCCGGTTTCCACGGCACCGAATTCATCCTCGCGCTCCAGGTTCAGGCGGCTGCTGAGGTCACCGGTGCGCATGATTTCGAGGATCTGCACGATGCGGTTCATCGGCGCCATGATCGCGCGCATCAGCAGCAGGCCGCAGAGGGCAGCGGCCAGTACGGCAATCAGCAGGGAAATGCCCATGATGACTTTGGCGGTGATCACCGCATCATCAATGGCGGCGATATCGGCGTCCGCCACGGCCTTGTTATGCTTCAGGATGTCATTGACCTTCATTCGACCCGCTGTCCAGGTCGGGGTCAATTCGCCGGTGAACAATTTCACGGCCTCGGCGTTCTGGTTGTTTTTATACAACTCGATCACGGCGGCCAGCGTCCGGTGGTAGTCCTCGTGAAGCTTTTCGAAGGCGGCGTACTCGACCTTGTCTTCTTCGTCGGTAATCGTTCCCCGATACAGGTCCATCTGCTCTTTCAACCGCTGGGCGTAGCCCTGGAAGTTCGCCGCATCCTCGGCACTGAAGCCCTGCCCCGCTTCCATCCCGAGCATGGCCTGCATGCGCACGTAACTGTCGGACCATGCGCCGCGAATCATCGAACTGTAGAACAGCCCCGGCACGGCGTCCTCACGCACGCTGGCTTCACTGCTTTCGATCTTCAGCAACCGTGAGTACGAGACGACCACCATCAGCAGCATGATGGCGATAATCACCGCAAAGCTCGCCAAAATGCGTTGGCGCAACGTCCAGTTCTTCACAGTCGATCCTCGGGGGCATGGCAAATGCGGGGAGTATAGCCGAGGGGGCTGTTTCATTTATAAGACAGTGCGCGCAATTGCTGAAGCATGGCGCAAATGGAGTCCGCAGCGCTGTAGAACGTTGTAGGAGCTGGCTTGCCAGCGATGAGGCCATCACATTCAACATTCATGTGAATGATCCGCCGCCATCGCTGGCAAGCCAGCTCCTACAAAGTCTGCGTCGTACCGAGATGTTATGTGTGCTGCCTGACTGATCTCGCTTTAGAAAGTCAAAAGATCGCAGCCTGCGGCAGCTCCTACAGGTGGACGCAAACCAATGTAGGAGCTGCCGCAGGCTGCGATCTTTTAAAGCACACTTACAGGGAAGCCTGACGCACCTGCTTCTCCAACTCCAGCTTCAACCCCGGCGCCAGCTTGAGTTGCCGCGCCAGTTCTTCGAGGTAGGATTTCTCCATGAAGCTTTCCTCGTCCACCAGCATCACGCTGGCGATGTACATCTCCGCGGCGATTTCCGGGGTGCTGGCGGCGCGGGCGACATCGGTGGGGTCCAGCGGCTTGTTCAGTTCGGCGTGCAGCCAGTGGCGCAGTTCCTGGTCGTTGTCGAGCCGGGTGAATTCGCCTTCGATCAGCTCGCGCTCGCGCTCGTCGATGTGTCCGTCAGCCTTGGCCGCGGCCACCAGGGCCTTGAGAATCGCCTGGCTGTGCTGCTCGGCTTGGGCAGGTGGCACGCGGTCCAGGGTTTGCGGCTCGCTTGGTGCCCCGGCGCTCTGCTGGGCTTGCCAGTTGCCATAGGCCTTGTAGGCCAGCACGCCCAACGCGGCGATGCCGCCGTAGACCGCGACCTTGCCGCCGACCTTGCGCGCCTTCTTGTTACCCAACAGCAAGCCCATCGCCCCGGCCGCCAGGGCGCCGCCGCCGGCGCCTCCGAGCAAACTGCCGAGGGCACTGCCCGATCCTTTGCCTGACGCACCGCCGGCCTTGTTCTGCAGCAAGTCCTGGCCGGATTTGAATAGTTGATCGAGCAATCCACGGGTGTTCATTTTCCGCCTCCATAAAAACGTTTTGACACGACACTGAGGCCGTCAGCCTAGAACGAAAGTGCCCGCGTCCCGTCTGCGAGAGTGCTTCGAAATGTTGCCCTGATACTTTTCACATCCCCTGAACCGCATGGCGATTCAATATCATTTGAAAAAATAGATATACACTGCAACAAATCTATAAAAACCGCCCACCGGGTAACCCTTCCCATGATGACCCTGCGTCAGATTCGTCATTTCATCGCCGTGGCCGAGACCGGCTCGATCTCCGCCGCCGCGCAAACCGCGTTCATCTCCCAGTCGACCCTGACCCTGGCGATCCAGCAACTGGAGCAGGAAATCGGCGTCGGCCTGTTCAACCGCCATGCCAAGGGCATGACCCTGACCCATCAGGGCCACCAGTTCCTGCGTCAGGCGCACTTGATCCTGGCGACCGTGGACAATGCCAAGCGCAGCCTGCAACAAAGCACCGACCAGGTCGCCGGACAGTTGATTATCGGCGTGACCAGCTTGGTCGCCGGCTACTACCTGGCGGACCTGCTCACGCGGTTTCAGCGGGCCTACCCCAATGTCGAAATCCGCGTGATGGAAGATGAGCGGCCTTACATCGAACACTTGCTGGTCAGCGGCGAGATCGATGTCGGCGTATTGATCCTGTCCAACCTGGAAGACCGTCACGCCCTGCAGACCGAGGTCCTGACCCACTCGCCCCACCGCTTGTGGCTGCCGGCCCAGCACCCGCTGCTGGAACACGACAGTATCAACCTCGCCGACGTGACCCGTGAGCCGCTGATTCAACTGAACGTCGACGAAATGGACCGCAACGCCCAGCGCATGTGGTCCGCCGCCTCCCTGCAGCCGCGCATCACTTTACGCACCGCCTCGACGGAAGCCGTGCGCAGCCTGGTGGCCGCCGGCCTGGGGGTGTCGATCCAGCCTGACATGACGTATCGCCCGTGGTCACTGGAGGGCGACATCATCGAAGCCCGGCCGATTGCCGACCTCAGCCAGACCCTCGACGTCGGCCTGGCCTGGCGCCGGGGCACGGCCCGCCCGGCCTTGGTTGACCCGTTCCTGACCGTCGCCCGTGAACAGCCCCACGGCGGGCGCAAGCCATCTATTTAATCGAACGCCACCTTCAGTATTTAGAATTTGTCGACCGCGGGTCCGGGCACTAGTCTTGTGGCATCTATATAAGACGGCCAGGCCCCGGTCACAGGGAGCAGCATGGCCACACAAGAAAAGAGAACCCGAAAGATGGCTGGCGCGCAGACCCCGTTGTTCACCGCATTGTTGATCGATGGGGAATTGGTCCCAGGGCAAGGCTGCGCCGAACCGATCCTCAACCCGGCCACCGGTGAAGTCATCACGCGCATCGCCGAAGCCAGCACCGAACAAGTCGAAGCCGCCATCCTCGCCGCCCACCAGGCCTTTGCCGGCTGGTCGCGGACCACGCCACAACAGCGCTCGAACCTGTTGCTGGACATCGCCAATGCCATCGAAAAAAACGCCGACCTGCTCGCCCGCCTCGAATCCATGAACTGCGGCAAGCCGTTGCACCTGGCCCGCCAGGACGACCTGAGCGCCACGGTCGACGTGTTCCGCTTCTTTGCCGGCGCCGTGCGCTGCCAGACCGGCCAGCTCAGCGGTGAATACCTGCCGGGCTACACCAGCATGGTACGTCGCGACCCCATAGGCGTTGTCGCTTCCATCGCGCCATGGAACTACCCGATCATGATGGCCGCGTGGAAGATCGCCCCGGCCCTCGCCGCCGGCAACACCCTGGTGTTCAAGCCTTCGGAACACACGCCGCTGTCGATCCTCGCCCTGGCGCCGGCGCTGGCCGAGATCCTCCCGCGCGGTGTGATCAACATCGTGTGCGGAGGCGGCGAAGGGGTCGGCAGCCATCTGGTCAGTCACCCGAAGGTCCGCATGGTCTCCCTGACCGGCGACATCGTCACCGGCCAGAAAATCCTCCAGGCCGCCTCGAAAACCCTCAAGCGCACCCACCTCGAACTCGGCGGCAAGGCCCCGGTGATCGTCTGCAACGATGCCGACATCCAGGCGGTGGTCGAAGGCGTTCGCAGTTACGGTTACTACAATGCCGGCCAGGATTGCACTGCGGCCTGCCGAATCTACGCCCAGGCCGGCATTCATGACCGCCTGGTGGCCGAACTCGGTGCGGCGGTCAGCAGCCTGCGCTTCGCCGGCAAGCGCGACGCCGACAATGAACTCGGTCCGCTGATCAGCACGCGCCAGCGCGACCGCGTGTCCAGCTTCGTCGAACGCGCCCTCAGCCAGCCGCACATCGAACGGGTCACCGGTGCCGCTGTGCACTCCGGGGCCGGATTTTATTACCAGCCCACCCTGCTGGCCGGCTGCAAGCAGAGCGACGAGATCGTCCAGCGCGAAGTCTTCGGCCCGGTGGTCACCGTCACCCGTTTCGACGGCTTGGAACAGGCCGTGGACTGGGCCAATGACTCGGAATATGGCCTGGCGTCGTCGGTGTGGACGCAGAACCTGGACAAGGCCATGCAGGTGGCGGCGCGGCTGCAGTACGGCTGCACCTGGATCAACAGCCATTTCATGCTGGTCAGCGAAATGCCCCACGGCGGTCTGAAGCGCTCAGGCTACGGCAAGGACCTGTCCAGTGATTCGCTGCAGGACTACAGCGTGGTGCGGCACATCATGGCCCGCCACGGCGAGCGTTTGTAAAAGCACTACGCTATTTGTAGGAGCTGGCTTGCCAGCGAAGCGTGCGAAAGATACCGCAAGGCTTGCAGACTTTTCGCCAGCAAGCCGGCTCCTACAGGACCTATAACAAGCCGCCAACGGCATGCTTCACCACGTTCAAAAACTGCCCCGACCATAATTAAAGAAGAGGGAAATTCCATGTTCGTGCAAAAGACCACATTGCTCAGTGCAATCACCACGGCGCTGCTGGCCAGCGCCAGCGTCCAGGCCGCCGAACCGCTCAAGGCCGTCGGCGCTGGCGAAGGCCAGCTGGATATTGTCGCCTGGCCGGGTTACATCGAACGTGGCGAGAGCGACAAGGCCTACGACTGGGTGACCGGTTTCGAGAAGGAAACCGGCTGCAAGGTCAACGTCAAGACCGCCGCCACCTCCGATGAAATGGTCAGCCTGATGGCCAAGGGTGGCTACGACCTGGTGACCGCGTCCGGCGATGCCTCGTTGCGCCTGATCGGCGGCAAGCGTGTGCAGCCGATCAATACCGCGCTGATTCCGAACTGGAAGAACCTCGACCCGCGCCTCAAAGATGCGCCGTGGTACGTGGTCAACAGCCAGACCTACGGCACCCCGTACCAGTGGGGCCCGAACGTGCTGATGTACAACACCAACGTGTTCAAGACCGCGCCGACCACCTGGGGTGTGCTGTTCAACGCGGAAAACTTGCCGGACGGCAAACCGAACAAGGGCCGCGTGCAGGCCTATGACGGCCCGATCTACATTGCCGATGCGGCGCTGTACCTGAAGTCGACCAAGCCGGAACTGGGCATCCAGAGCCCCTACGAACTGACCGAGGCGCAATACAAGGCCGTGCTCGATCTGTTGCGCGCCCAGCAGCCGCTGATCCACCGCTACTGGCATGACACCACCGTGCAAATGAGCGACTTCAAGAACGAAGGCGTGGTCGCGTCCGGTGCCTGGCCGTATCAGGTCAACGGCCTGATCAACGAGAAGCAGCCGATCGCCTCGACCATCCCGAAAGAAGGCGCCACCGGCTGGGCCGACACCACCATGCTGCACACCGACACCAAGCACCCGAACTGCGCCTACAAGTGGATGGACTGGTCGCTGCAACCGAAAGTCCAGGGCGACGTCGCTGCCTGGTTCGGCTCGTTGCCAGCCGTGCCGGCGGCGTGCAAGGAGAGCGAACTGCTCGGCGCCGAGGGCTGCAAGACCAACGGCTTCGACCAGTTCGACAAGATCGCCTTCTGGAAAACTCCACAGGCTGAAGGTGGGAAGTTCGTGCCGTATAGCCGTTGGACTCAGGATTACATTGCGATTATGGGTGGCAGGTAAGCCCTCTCAGATCAAAAGATCGCAGCCTGCGGCAGCTCCTACAGTGATCGCGAGCACCGCAGATGCGGCGTCTTCTACAAATCCGTAGGAGCTGCCGCAGGCTGCGATCTTTTCGACGCCACAACCGATTCAGTCTTTATAGAGCACCGCACCATGACGCTTGCAGTCCAGTTCACCAACGTTTCCCGTCTGTTCGGCGAAGTGAAAGCCGTAGACCGGGTTTCCATCGACATCCAGGACGGCGAGTTCTTCTCCATGCTGGGGCCTTCCGGCTCGGGCAAGACCACCTGTTTGCGCCTGATCGCCGGTTTTGAACAACCGAGCGCCGGCTCCATCCGTATTCATGGCGAGGAGGCCGCCGGCCTGCCGCCCTATCAGCGTGACGTGAACACCGTGTTCCAGGATTACGCGCTGTTCCCGCACATGAACGTTCGCGACAACGTCGCCTACGGCTTGAAAGTCAAAGGGGTCGGCAAGGCCGAACGCCTCAAGCGCGCCGAAGAGGCCCTCGACATGGTCGCCCTCGGCGGCTACGGCGAGCGCAAGCCGGTGCAACTCTCCGGTGGGCAGCGCCAGCGCGTGGCCCTGGCCCGCGCCCTGGTCAACCGTCCGCGGGTGTTGCTGCTCGACGAACCCCTGGGCGCCCTCGATCTGAAGCTGCGCGAACAGATGCAAAGCGAGTTGAAAAAACTGCAACGCCAGCTCGGCATCACCTTCATTTTCGTCACCCACGACCAGACCGAAGCGCTGTCGATGTCCGACCGCGTCGCCGTGTTCAACAAGGGGCGTATCGAGCAAGTGGACACGCCGCGCAACCTGTACATGAAACCGGCAACCACCTTCGTCGCGGAGTTCGTCGGCACCTCCAACGTGATTCGCGGCGACCTGGCCAGACAGTTGAGCGGCAACCCGCAGCCATTCTCGATTCGCCCCGAGCACGTGCGTTTTGCCGAAGGCCCACTGGCCAGCCACGAAATCGAAGTCAGTGGCCTGCTGCACGACATCCAGTACCAGGGCAGCGCCACCCGCTATGAACTGAAGCTGGACAACGGCCAGACCCTGAACATCAGCAAGGCCAACAACCAGTGGCTGGACACCGGCGTGCAGCACCAGACCGGCCAGCGCATCAGCGCGCGCTGGGCCCGTGAAGCCATGATTGCGTTGCAAGACACCGTTGCAGGCGGGGTGTGAGATGAACACCGTGGCTCTCTCACCATCGGCATCGGGCGGCTCGCCCCTGCGCCGCTTCGCCAACCTGCTGTATCGCCGGCCGAACCTGTACCTGTCGATGTTGCTGGTGCCGCCGCTGATCTGGTTTGGCGCGATCTACCTCGGCTCACTGCTGACCCTGCTGTGGCAAGGCTTCTACACCTTCGACGACTTCACCATGGCGGTCACCCCCGACCTGACCCTGGCGAACTTCGCCGCGCTGTTCCAGCCGTCGAACTTCGACATCATCCTGCGCACCCTCGGCATGGCGATTGTCGTGTCGATCGCCAGCGCCGTTGTCGCCTTCCCGATCGCCTACTACATGGCGCGCTACACCAGCGGCAAGACCAAGGCGTTTTTCTACATCGCGGTGATGCTGCCAATGTGGGCCAGCTACATCGTCAAGGCCTACGCCTGGACGCTGCTGCTGGCCAAGGGCGGCGTCGCGCAGTGGTTCGTGCAGCACCTGGGCCTGGATTCGGTACTGCAGTTCGTGCTGGGCATCCCGGGCGTCGGCGGCAGCACCCTGTCGACTTCGCACCTGGGGCGTTTCATGGTGTTCGTCTACATCTGGCTGCCGTTCATGATCCTGCCGATCCAGGCGTCGCTGGAACGCCTGCCGCCCTCCTTGCTGCAAGCCTCCGCCGATCTCGGGGCCAAGCCGCGCCAGACGTTCATGCAGGTGATTCTGCCGCTGTCGATCCCGGGCATTGCCGCTGGTTCCATCTTCACCTTTTCCCTGACCCTCGGTGATTTCATCGTGCCGCAGCTGGTGGGCCCGCCCGGCTACTTCGTCGGCAGCATGGTGTATGCCCAGCAAGGGGCGATCGGCAACATGCCGATGGCCGCCGCGTTCACCCTGGTGCCGATCGTGCTGATCGCCATTTACCTGTCCATCGTCAAACGACTGGGGGCCTTCGATGCACTCTGAAAAAGCCTCTTTGGGCCTGCGTATTGCCGCCTGGGGTGGGTTGGTGTTCCTGCACTTTCCGATCCTGATCATCTTCCTGTACGCCTTCAACACCGAAGACGCGGCCTTCAGCTTCCCGCCCAAGGGTTTCACCCTGAAGTGGTTCAGCGTGGCGTTCTCGCGGCCGGACGTGCTCGAAGCGATCAAGCTGTCGCTGCAGATCGCGTCGATTGCCACGCTGATCGCCATGGTCCTCGGCACCCTGGCCTCCGCCGCCTTGTATCGCCGGGACTTCTTCGGCAAGCAAGGCATCTCGCTGATGCTGATCCTGCCGATTGCCTTGCCGGGGATCATCACCGGGATTGCCTTGCTGGCGACCTTCAAGACCCTGGGCATCGAGCCGGGGATGTTCACCATCATCGTCGGCCACGCGACCTTCTGTGTGGTGATCGTCTACAACAACGTCATCGCCCGCCTGCGCCGCACCTCCCACAGCTTGATCGAGGCGTCGATGGACCTCGGCGCCGACGGCTGGCAGACCTTCCGCTACATCATCCTGCCGAACCTCGGCTCGGCGTTGCTGGCCGGCGGCATGCTCGCATTTGCGCTGTCGTTCGACGAGATCATCGTCACCACCTTCACCGCCGGCCACGAACGCACCCTGCCGCTGTGGCTGCTCAACCAGCTCAGCCGCCCGCGGGATGTGCCGGTGACCAACGTCGTGGCGATGCTGGTGATGATCGTGACCATGCTGCCGATTCTGGGCGCCTATTACCTGACCCGGGGTGGGGAAAGCGTGGCGGGTAGCGGCGGGAAATAACCGAATAACACGTTTCCCCTGTAGGAGCTGCCGAAGGCTGCGATCTTTTGATTTTGCTGTTTGAAGATAAAGATCAAAAGATCGCAGCCTTCGGCAGCTCCTACAGGATTCGGTTTCCAAAGAGAAAAAAATAATAGGTTCGAAGAGGACAAATGCCATGCAAACCAAACTCTTGATCAACGGCCAGCTCATCAACGGCGAAGGCCCCGCCCAAGCCGTGTTCAACCCGGCGCTGGGCCGTGTGCTGGTGGAAATCAACGAAGCCAGCGAAGCCCAGGTCGATGCCGCCGTGCGCGCCGCCGACAGCGCCTTCGACAGCTGGTCGCAGACCCCGCCCAAAGATCGCTCGCTGCTGCTGCTCAAACTCGCCGACGCCATCGAAGCCCATGGCGAGGAATTGGCCAAGCTGGAATCGGACAACTGCGGCAAGCCCTACAGCGCCGCGCTGAACGATGAGATCCCGGCGATTGCCGACGTATTCCGCTTCTTCGCCGGCGCCAGTCGTTGCATGAGCGGCTCGGCCGGCGGCGAGTACCTGCCGGGGCACACCTCGATGATCCGCCGCGACCCGGTGGGCGTGATCGCCTCCATCGCGCCGTGGAACTACCCGCTGATGATGGTCGCCTGGAAAATCGCCCCGGCCCTGGCCGCCGGCAATACCGTGGTGCTCAAGCCGTCGGAACAAACCCCGCTGACCGCCCTGCGCCTGGCCGAATTGGCGTCGGAGATTTTCCCCGCCGGTGTGCTCAACCTGGTGTTCGGTCGTGGTCCGTCGGTGGGCAGTCCGCTGGTCACTCACCCGAAAGTGCGCATGGTGTCCCTGACCGGTTCGATCGCCACCGGCTCGAACATCATTTCCAGCACTGCCGACACCGTCAAGCGCATGCACATGGAGCTTGGCGGCAAGGCCCCGGTGATCATTTTCGACGACGCCGACATCGACGCCGCCGTCGAAGGCATTCGCACCTTCGGTTTCTACAACGCCGGCCAGGACTGCACCGCCGCCTGCCGCATCTACGCCCAGGAAGGCATCTACGACAAGTTCGTCGAGAAACTCGGCGCCGCGGTCAGCAGCATCAAGTACGGCCTGCAGGACGATCCATCGACCGAACTCGGCCCGCTGATCACCGCCCAACACCGCGACCGCGTGGCCGGCTTCGTCGAACGCGCCATTGCGCAACCGCACATTCGCCTGGTCACCGGCGGCAAGGCGGTCGAAGGCAACGGGTTCTTCTTCGAACCGACCGTGCTGGCCGACGCGCAGCAGGACGACGAGATCGTGCGCCGGGAAGTGTTCGGGCCAGTGGTCTCGGTGACCAAGTTCACCGATGAAGCACAGGTGCTGGGCTGGGCCAACGACTCGGACTACGGCCTGGCGTCCTCGGTGTGGACCGCCGACGTCGGCCGCGCCCATCGCCTGTCCGCACGGCTGCAGTACGGCTGCACCTGGGTCAATACGCACTTCATGCTGGTCAGCGAAATGCCCCACGGCGGTCAGAAACTGTCCGGGTACGGCAAGGACATGTCGATGTACGGGCTGGAGGACTACACCGTGGTCCGGCATGTGATGTTTAAGCACTAAACACGAAAAGATCGCAGCCTGCGGCAGCTCCTACAGCGAATTCCCTACACCCCGTAGGAGCTGCCGCAGGCTGCGATCTTTCCAGCAGGCACACGGATGATGTCGGCGATTTACCCAAGGGCTTCACCGCAAATCAAAAAACAATAACCACCGACCCGGGCGGCGCCCCCAAAGCCCCGTCACGGTTTCGGACATCCGAAATCTGCCGATTTTCCGGAGCAAACATATGAGTGCATCACCCGATCTCTCAGCCGCCCTTGCCGACAGCGATGCCGAGCAACTGCGCAAACTGGGTTACACCTCCAACTTCAATCGCAGCATGAGTCTGTGGGAAAACTTCGCCCTGGGCTTCACTTACCTCTCCCCCGTCGTCGGCGTCTACACCCTGTTCGGCCTGTGCCTCGCCGCCGGCGGGCCACCGATGTTCTGGACTTATCTGCTGGTCGGTTGCGGCCAGTTGCTGGTGTGCCTGATCTTCGGCGAAGTGGTCTCGCAGTTCCCGATTTCCGGTGGCGTGTATCCATGGGCCCGTCGCCTGGTGGGCAAGCGCTGGGCGTGGATGGTCGGCTGGATCTACTCCATCGCCCTGTGCGTGACCATCGCTGCCGTCGCCGTGGGTGCCGGCCCGTACCTGGCGGCCATGCTCGGTTTTGAACCGAACACCAACACCAACATCCTCATCGCCCTGGTGCTGACCCTGTTCGCCACACTGGTCAACCTCAGCGGCACCAAGGTGCTGGCGCGCATCGCCATGTTCGGCTTCCTCTGCGAACTGATCGGTGCAGTGATCGTCGGCCTGTACCTGTTGATCTTCGAGCGCCACCAGCCGATCAGCGTGCTGTTCAACACCTTCGATATCAACGTCGATGGTTCGTACCTGCCGGCATTCCTGACGGCGTCCCTGGCGGGGATGTTCCTGTACTACGGCTTCGAGGCTTGCGGCGATGTGGCCGAAGAGACCCCCAACCCGAGCAAGCGAATCCCGGTGGCCATGCGCATGACCATCTACATCGGCGGCATCTCGGCGATGTTCGCCTGCCTGGCGCTGATCCTCGCCGTGCCGGACATGCAAGCGGTGATCAACGGCACCGACAAGGACCCGGTCACCACCATCCTCAACAACGCCTTCGGCCCGGTGGGTTCGAAAGTGGTGATGGGCGTGGTGATGATTTCCTTCATCTCCTGCGTGATCAGCCTGCAGGCGGCGGCCAGTCGCTTGCTGTACTCCTACGCCCGTGACGAAATGGTCATCGGCAGCCGATTGCTGAAGAAAATCTCTCCTGTGACTCAGGTTCCGGTGGCGGCCCTGTTCGTCTCCGGCGTCCTGCCGGCGCTCATCATCATCCTCGGCTTCTTCCTGCAGGACGCGGTCGCCACCATCGTCAGCTTCGCGGCGATCGGCATCTACCTGGCCTTCCAGATGATTGTCCTCGCCGCGCTGTATGCGCGCATGAAGGGCTGGAAACCAAGCGGCCAATTCACCCTCGGCGCCTGGGGCTGGGCGGTGAACATCGGCGCGCTGCTCTACGGCGTTGGCGCCATCATCAACATGGCCTGGCCACGCACTCCGGATGCGGCCTGGTACATCAACTACGCCATGGTGCTGAGCACGGCCATCGTGATCGGCCTGGGCCTGTTGTACATGTGGATCGCCAAGCCGTATGACCACGGCAAGGCGCCTGCTGGGGATGCGTGGAAAGTCAGCCGCTAACCTGAATCGCCTTTCATCAGACGCCCTGGCCGCCTTAAATCGGACAGGGTTGATGAAGTCAGGCGCGTTGCGGCCTGGAGAGGGACTCGAACTCATCCATCAGCAAGTGGATGTCCATGCTGCGGCCGGGCATGCCTTATCAGCGGTAATCCGCGATAACGGCCTTCAAAGTAGCGTTTTTCGACATCCTCACTCTCGCGCCCCTCAAAATCGTGGACGGAAAACAGACTCGTCGCACAATTGACGTCACGCTCGGTAATCCAGAACTGATCCCGTCGCAGAATCTTTTCATTCATCAAGTGTGTGTCGTGAGTTGTGAAAATCAGCTGGGTGTCCAGGCCACTGTCCAGATGCTTGCCGATCAAATCGGCAACAATGTCTGGATGAAGGCTGCTGTTCAGTTCGTCGACACAAAGCACTCCGCTCCCCCCGGCCTGGTTCATCATGAACCAGGGCAGCCAGAAGCCTATCAGGTTCCTGGTACCGCACGATTCCTCCGAAAAATCAAATTCCGCCTCTCCTAGAAAACTCGAATGCGTGAGGGTCACTTTGTTCTTCTGCACCGCCGCAAATAACTCCTTGAAAGTGGATTTTCGATCGCCCCTTAATGTGTCGGCATCAAATGGATTGAGCTCAATGGCCGATACAGGAATATCCAATGCCTTGAGAAAGTCCCTTAAATGGTTCGTGTGATTCGACACCATCTGAAGAAAGCGGATCGACGCCTTGGACAACTCCATCATGCTGTTTTGCTCAACCACGAGAAGGCCGGTCTGGAACCAGCTGAACGGCACTCGCAACTGAGTCAACTCTTCACTGCTATTGGCCACGGCCTGTGAGAGAAAAAGCATTTTCGGACTGGTCAAACGCCGCCAGACGCAATGCACCTCTTTGCCGCCTTCCAGCGTTGGGCCGAAGACGTAACGCTCTCCTTCGGTATCGAACTGGCGGTCATACAGGAGTGTTTCTTTTCCCTTGGGATAAGTAACCAGTTGTTCCCGAACGATCCGCTGCCCAGTCAACTCGAGCAAAAATCGGTAGCGCAGCCCTGCCTGGATGAAGTTGTATTCGAAAACACTGGGGGCGTCCCTCAAGGCATGATCGAAGCGAAAGGGCGAAACCGGTAGCGGTTCATCACTTGGATGGGTTGCAAGTGCAAGCAGGCGCCCGACGATTGCCATTGCGCGAACCAGTGAAGACTTGCCGGAAGCATTGGGGCCGTAAATCGCAGCGACCTTCAATAAGTCAGGAAGCCTCTCTGTGCACCCGGACGGTGTGAATGTATTACGCGTCTTGCTCAGGCGAGGCGCCGCCGCCATGGACAGGGTTTGCCTGTCCCGAAACGAGCGGTAATTGGAAACGGAAAATTCGATCAGCATGGAAAAAACCTGCATTTCATTCGCTGGATTCGAATAAATAACGAAAAAAATGCGCGTCAGGTGCGGTTTCCCAGCAGCCAGTGCAAAAACAGAAAATTCCTACAGGCGAAGCCTTCCTGGATAGTCCCCGATTCCTACAACAAGTGTCGCCAAGGTAGACTTGGCGCCGCGAGCGCCTGATCGATAGGCTTCACTCCGTCTCTGCCAAATCAGCGACCCGGAGTCGAAGCCGGAACATGTCAAAACGGTGCTTGCGCGCCCCCATAGGACTGTGGCTGTTTTTCTGCCTTCAGTTCTGCTTCATGGTGGGCCGTGTGGCGCGGGCCTTCCGCCTTCCGTTTTGACTGGAAGTGTCCCGACTTCGAACGCCACTCGGCTCGCCACCCAATCTGTCGAAGGGTTAGTGGCGACTTTCCAAATCAAAACGGAAGTTTCTTCATGCAAACGCCTGCTAAAGCCTCACAGCCCTATTTCACCCCAACAGCCTTCACCCGCCACAACCGCTTCCTCCACGCCTTCATGCAAAACAACCAAGCCTGGTTTTGCGCCCAGGATCTGGGGCGGTTGATGGGCACACCACTCAATGAACGCCTGACCCTGAAACTTGATCCCGACCAACGTCGCACTGTCTGGCTGCGAAAGGACGGTAGAACGGTCGAAACCCGGATGGTCAGCGAGTCAGGCATGTACGCCTTGCTGATTCACCACTTCGTCCCGGAAAACCGCCACCTGCGCCAATGGCTGAGCAACGAAGTCATACCCTCGTTGCGTGAAGCGCAATCAGATCCCGCGCAAAACCTGCCAAGCCTCAGCTCCCTGCATTGGGCCGGAGTGACTGTGCCGTTACTGCATTACCAACAACAGGCCTGGATCAAGTGGCGCGACATGCCTGACTTGATGCGGGTGCAGCGCCCCTTTCCAATGGCCGGTGCGTGCATCTGAAGGGATAAATCGAGCTAAAAAAAGGGACAGACCTCACAGTCCGTCCCTTCCTTTGAGTCCTCACAAATTATCTGTCCTGCTGAAAGGGTGATTTTCATTTGAACGAAACGCTTGGCGCCAGACGAATCATCAGCGAAATAATTCCCTGTGATAGTTCGGTCGCAGAGGCGTATCTCCAAAAGCTCAACGAGCAATCAGCCCGGAAAAAAGCAATCGACGCCGGCATAGCCGACGCAGATGCAGGCAAGTTAGTCAGCCTGGCCGCCGTGAGGGCCAAATGGCCCCCACGGTAACCAGGAACAGCTCAAAACCGCGAAACACTCCTCATCGCATCGACCAGATAGCGCATGGCAATCCGGTCGCTTTCCGATAACTCCCGATAGCGTTCCACCAGTTTCATTTCTTCGTTGTTGAGTCTGCGTCTCCGGCGCCCGAGGGCCAGGCACGGAAAGATTCCCAACATTTCGGTGATGCCTTGTACTTTCGACATGGACGATGTCCTTCTCTAATACGTCAAAGAAAACTGCAAAAAACCGCATCGCCCTACCTTGTTTCAGCAGCCTCCCTGTGCCAACTGAACCGCACCGGCCTGAAGGGCATAAACCGGTCATGTGCACAGAATAGAAATATTCTCGGCGCTGAAAAGCCCTTTTTAGAGTAATTAGTCGAAAAAAGCAGATATGCCCTTTAAATCAGAAAAGGCTGTGGGAAAAGTTAACCGACATGTCTTGTTTCATTGCCAAACTAGCCTCGTGCCATCAATCAATTTTGCTCGGCCAGCGAACGGTTTAAGCTATCCGGCATCTGTTTAAAGTCCGTTGCGTTTGGCCAAGGCATGTCCGAACCGATATTTCTGATCCAGCACGCGCCAGGAACGGCGCGGGATTGTTCACGACAGGTTGTATTTATGCATCGCAGGAATTTGCTCAAGGCCTCCATGGCCATCGCTGCCTATACCGGCTTGTCCGCCACCGGCCTGCTGGCTGCCAAGGCCTGGGCCGGCAGTGGCGCCACCGCCGATGGTGAGGCCACGGCGTTCGATTTCGAGGCGCTGAAGCTTTCAGCCAAGCAACTTGCCGGCAATCGTTACCAGGACACCAAGCAGATGCTGCCGCCGACCCTGGCAACCATGACGCCGCAGAACTTCAACGCGATCCGCTATGACGGCAACCATTCGTTATGGAATGACCTGAACGGCCAGCTGGATGTGCAGTTTTTCCATGTCGGCATGGGCTTCAAGCAACCGGTGCGCATGTACAGCGTCGACCCCAAGACCCGCCTGGCCCGCGAGGTGCACTTCCGCCCGTCGCTGTTCAACTATGAGCAAACCTCGGTCGACACCACGCAGCTCAAGGGCGACCTCGGCTTCTCCGGCTTCAAGCTGTTCAAGGCCCCGGAACTGGACAAGCACGACGTCGTGTCCTTCCTCGGCGCCAGCTACTTCCGCGCGGTGGACGCCACTGGCCAATACGGCCTGTCGGCCCGCGGCCTGGCCATCGACACCTACGCCAAGAAGCGCGAAGAGTTTCCCGACTTCACCAAATTCTGGTTCGAGACGCCGGACAAGGAAAGCACCCGCTTTGTCGTCTATGCCCTCCTCGATTCACCGAGCGCCACCGGTGCCTATCGTTTCGACATCGATTGCCAGGCCGAACGCGTGGTGATGGAGATCGACGCCCACGTCAATGCACGGACCGCCATCGATCAACTGGGCATCGCGCCGATGACCAGCATGTTCAGTTGCGGCACCCACGAGCGGCGCATGTGCGACACCATCCACCCGCAGATCCACGACTCCGATCGCCTGGCCATGTGGCGCGGTAACGGCGAGTGGATTTGCCGCCCGCTGAACAACCCGGCCACCCTGCAGTTCAATGCCTTCGCCGACAAGGACCCGAAAGGTTTCGGCCTGGTGCAGACCGACCACGAATTTGCCAGCTATCAGGACACCGTCGACTGGTACAGCCGCCGGCCGAGCCTGTGGGTCGAACCGACGACCGCCTGGGGTGAAGGCTCGATCGACCTGCTGGAAATCCCCACCACCGGCGAGACCATGGACAACATCGTGGCCTTCTGGACCCCGAAGAAACCGGTGGCCGCCGGCGACTCGCTGAACTACGGCTACAAGCTCTACTGGAGCGCCCTGCCCCCGGTCGGCACGCCGCTGGCACGGGTCAATGCGACCCGCTCTGGCATGGGCGGTTTCACCGAGGGCTGGGCTCCGGGTGAGCATTACCCGCCGGTCTGGGCCCGGCGCTTTGCCGTGGATTTCACGGGTGGCGGCCTGGACCGCCTGCCGGAAGGCACGGGCATCGAGCCTGTGATCACCTGCTCGAACGGCGAGGTCAAGGATTTCAGCGTGCTCAAGCTCGATGACATCAAGGGCTTCCGCATCCTGTTCGACTGGTACCCGACCAATGACAGTGTCGATCCGGTAGAACTGCGCCTGTTCATTCGCACCAACGACCGCACGCTGAGTGAAACCTGGTTGTACCAGTACTTCCCGCCAGCCCCGGACAAGCGCAAGTACACCTGATCAAGGGTTGCGCTCCTGACTATTCGGTTTTCCGAACGCGACCTGGCGGTCGGTTCGGATTACCGGATGATTCAGCATGAAATTTTCCGCCATAAATATTTAATTTCGTTACAAATCAATCAGTTGATCGATCCAGCCTGGCCTGGCACGAGTCATGCTCTACACTTCCTTGACGAATGTCTTTTGCGCCGCTTTCAGTAGCGCTGAACCATTTGCAGTACAAAAAAGGGCCGGTGAACTGGCTCCATAAAAAAAACAATGTCGAGGAAAATTTGATGCGTATCGTTCCCCATATCCTGGGCGCAGCCATTGCTGCCGCTCTGATCACCACGCCAGTTTTCGCCGCCGAACTCACCGGCACCCTGAAGAAGATCAAAGAGTCCGGCACCATCACCCTGGGCCATCGCGACGCTTCCATTCCGTTTTCCTACATTGCAGACGCTTCCGGCAAGCCGGTCGGCTACTCCCACGACATCCAGCTGAAAGTCGTTGAAGCGTTGAAAAAAGACCTCGACCTGCCGAACCTCCAGGTCAAGTACAACCTGGTGACTTCGCAAACCCGTATCCCGCTGGTGCAGAACGGCACCGTGGACCTGGAGTGCGGCTCCACCACCAACAACGTCGAGCGTCAGCAGCAAGTTGACTTCTCCGTCGGCATCTTCGAAATCGGTACCCGCCTGCTGTCCAAGGTCGATTCCAAGTACAAGGATTTCCCTGACCTGGCCGGCAAGAACGTCGTGACCACCGCAGGCACCACGTCCGAGCGCATCCTCAAGGCGATGAACGCTGACAAGCAGATGGGCATGAACGTGATTTCCGCCAAAGACCACGGCGAGTCGTTCCAGATGCTGGAAACCGGCCGCGCCGTGGCTTTCATGATGGATGACGCGCTGCTGGCGGGTGAAGCGGCCAAGGCCAAGAAGGCCAGTGACTGGGCCGTGACCGGCACGCCACAGTCCTACGAGATCTATGGCTGCATGATGCGCAAAGGCGACGAGCCATTCAAAAAGGCCGTGGATGACGCCATCAAGGCCACCTACGCATCGGGCGAGATCAACAAGATCTACGAAAAATGGTTCATGCAGCCAATCCCGCCAAAGGGCCTGAACCTGAACTTCCCGATGAGCGACGAACTCAAGGCCCTGATCGCCAGCCCGACCGACAAAGCGGCTGACGACAAGAAATCCTGATTTCTGACTAACCTTAATCCCTGAGAGGGTCGAAGCCCTCCCAGGGGTTGCACCCCTGCTGGCATTTTCTGGAAACACTCGGACCGGTGGCTGTCGAGCCGTTCGCGTGTGCCTGTCTCTCAAGGACGGGCGGGAACGGAGTTCCACCAAGCGGGCACTTGTACATCGATCGAACTGAGGGGAGACCCTGATGAATTACAACTGGGACTGGGGCGTGTTCTTCAAGTCCACCGGCGTGGGCACCGAGACCTATATCGACTGGTACGTGTCCGGTCTTGCCTGGACCATCGGCATTGCCATCGCGGCCTGGATCATCGCCCTGACACTGGGCTCGATCCTGGGCGTCATGCGCACCGTGCCGAACCGCATCGTATCGGGCATCGCCACCTGCTACGTCGAACTCTTCCGTAACGTGCCGCTGCTGGTTCAGCTGTTCATCTGGTACTTCCTGGTACCCGACCTGCTGCCGGCGGACCTGCAAGAGTGGTACAAGCAGGATCTGAACCCGACCACCTCGGCCTTCCTCAGCGTCGTCGTGTGCCTGGGCCTGTTCACCACCGCCCGGGTCTGCGAGCAGGTGCGCACCGGTATCCAGGCCCTGCCCAAAGGCCAGGAATCCGCGGCCCGCGCCATGGGCTTCAAGTTGCCGCAGATCTACTGGAACGTGCTGCTGCCCCAGGCCTACCGGATCATCATTCCGCCGCTCACCTCGGAATTTTTGAACGTCTTCAAGAACACCTCGGTTGCCTCGCTGATCGGCCTGATGGAGCTGCTCGCGCAGACCAAGCAGACCGCCGAGTTCTCCGCCAACCTGTTCGAAGCATTCACCCTGGCCACGCTGATCTACTTCACCCTGAACATGAGCCTGATGTTGCTGATGCGCCTGGTCGAGAAGAAAGTCGCCGTACCGGGCCTGATCTCCGTAGGGGGTAAATGATGGAATTCGACTTCTCGGGCATCATCCCGTCCCTGCCGGGCCTGTGGAACGGCATGATCATGACCCTCAAGCTGATGGTCATGGGCGTGATCGGCGGCATCATCCTCGGCACGATTCTGGCGCTGTGCCGTTTGTCCCATAACAAACTGTTGTCGAACCTGGCCGGTGCCTACGTCAACTACTTCCGCTCGATTCCGTTGCTGCTGGTGATCACCTGGTTCTACCTGGCGGTGCCGTTCGTGCTGCGCTGGATCACCGGCGAAGACACGCCGATCGGCGCGTTCGCCTCCTGCATCGTGGCCTTCATGATGTTTGAAGCGGCGTACTTCTGCGAAATCGTCCGTGCCGGCGTGCAGTCGATCCCCAAGGGCCAGATGGGCGCTGCCCAGGCCCTGGGCATGAACTACGGCCAGATGATGCGCCTGATCATCCTGCCGCAAGCCTTCCGCAAGATGACGCCGCTGTTGCTGCAACAGAGCATCATCCTGTTCCAGGACACCTCGCTGGTCTATGCGGTCGGCCTGGTGGACTTCCTCAACGCTTCGCGCGCCAGTGGCGACATCATTGGCCGCTCCAATGAGTTCCTGATTTTCGCGGGTCTCGTGTACTTCATCATCAGCTTTTCCGCCTCGCTGCTGGTCAAGCGTCTGCAAAAAAGGTTCGCCGTATGATCTCTATCAAAAGCATCAACAAGTGGTATGGGGACTTCCAGGTACTGACTGATTGCAGCACCGAGGTCAAAAAAGGCGAAGTGATCGTGGTGTGCGGGCCGTCCGGTTCCGGCAAGTCGACCCTGATCAAGTGCGTCAACGCCCTGGAGCCGTTCCAGAAAGGCGACATCGTGGTCGACGGCACGTCCATCGCCGACCCGAAGACCAACCTGCCGAAACTGCGTTCGCGGGTGGGCATGGTGTTCCAGCACTTCGAGCTGTTCCCGCACCTGACCATCACCGAAAACCTGACCATCGCGCAGATCAAGGTGCTCGGCCGCAGCAAGGAAGAAGCCACCAAGAAGGGCCTGCAACTGCTCGAACGCGTCGGCCTGTCGGCGCACGCCCACAAGCACCCCGGCCAGCTCTCCGGTGGCCAGCAGCAGCGTGTGGCGATTGCCCGCGCGCTGGCGATGGACCCGATCGTCATGCTGTTCGACGAACCGACCTCGGCGCT
>Ga0160472_100459_pt1 | contig 28806 bp, 23 predicted proteins | sample HID1973M_E11MG_FD_108267 | JGI IMG/M metagenome (GOLD analysis project Ga0160472, IMG submission 108267) | Enriched mosquito-associated microbial communities from UW Madison campus, WI, USA - HID1973M_E11 MG | ecosystem: Host-associated > Arthropoda: Insects > Digestive system > Unclassified ... | reverse complement strand
TGAAAAGACAAGATAAAAAGTATGGTATGGTTACCATGTGTGTAGGTACAGGCCAGGGGGCAGCGGGAATTTTTGAATTGTTGTAAAGTAGTATCGAGATATGGGTATCAAGTATCAAGATGAAAAGCAGTATGTAAAAATATATCTTTAAAAATCATCCCAAATATTTAACTCAATTCTTAATACTGAAACAGATGCACAATTTTAAAGATTTAAAGGTTTGGCAAAAATCAATTGACCTTGCGGTTGAAGTCTATAAAGCAGCTTCGCTTTACCAAATGATGAAAAATATGGCTTGATTTAGCAAATGAAGAGATGTTCAATTTCAATTCCTTCGAATATTGCAGAGGGTTCAGGCAGGGGAAGTAATGCTCAATTTAAACACTTTTTAACAATAAGCCAAGGCCCAGCTTTTGAGTTAGAAACGCAATTAATAATTTCAAATAGGCTTGAGCTTTTGGATGATAGCCTTGCGACTATTCTGATAGAAAAAACCACTGAGATTCAGAAAATGGTTTATTCTTTGGGTAATAGCATCAACACTTAATAAAATTAAAACTTAGAGATATCTGGTTCTCGAGCCCTGTCTTGATACTTGATACTCGCTACTAGATACTATGACAATGGAAACAACTGAAAAAAAAACAATTAAAGGCGGTGAATTTTTGATTAAAGAAACTGCTTACCAGGATGTGTTCATTCCTGAAGAATTTGATGAAGAGCAACAAATGATTGCACAAACTTGCCGCGATTTTTTGGAAGCTGAAGTTTATCCAAACTTAGATAAAATTGATAAACAGGAAGATCCTGAATTGATGCCGACGCTTTTAACTAAAGCAGGTGAGTTAGGAATTCTTGGTGTTTCCGTACCTGAAGAATACGGCGGTTTTGGTAAAAACTTTAACACTTCTATGTTGGTGGCTGATGTGGTTGGTGCCGGCCATTCTTTTGCCGTTGCGCTTTCGGCACATACCGGCATTGGAACTTTGCCCATTCTTTATTATGGTAACGACGAACAGAAAGCGAAGTATATTCCGAAATTAGGTTCAGGAGAATGGAAAGCTGCCTATTGTTTAACTGAACCAAATTCCGGCTCTGATGCGAACTCCGGCAAAACTAAAGCAAAGTTGAGTGCTGACGGGAAACATTACATCATTACAGGGCAAAAAATGTGGATTACCAATGGTGGTTTCGCAGATATCTTTATCGTCTTTGCAAAAATTGATGATGATAAAAACCTTACTGCTTTTATCGTGGAAAAAGATTTTGGCGGTATCACGATGAATCCTGAAGAACATAAAATGGGTATTAAAGGTTCTTCTACGCGTCAGGTTTTCTTTAATGACTGTGAAGTGCCTGTCGAAAATATGTTAAGCGAAAGAGAGAATGGTTTCAAAATCGCTGTAAATATTTTAAATATTGGTCGTATAAAATTATCAGCGGCAGCGATAGGAGCTTCAAAAGCAACCTTAAATACAGCAATTAACTATTCTAACGAACGAATTCAGTTTGGCCGCCCGATTTCGAAATATGGTGCTATCCGTTTTAAAATTGCAGAAATCGCCGCTAAACTTTATGCTGTTGATGCCGCAAATTACCGTGCCGGCCAAAACATAGATGATACTTATGATCAATTGGTTGCAGGTGGAATGGAATCAGGTAAAGCTAGATTGAAATCTGTAGAACAATTTGCAGTTGAATGTGCAATCTTAAAAGTTTGGGGTTCAGAAGCTTTAGATTACACGGTAGATGAGGGCGTTCAAATTTATGGTGGTATGGGCTTTAGCGCCGATGCACCCATGGATAGAGCTTACCGAGATGCCAGAATAAACAGAATTTTTGAAGGAACGAACGAAATTAATCGCCTGCTTACCGTTGATATGATGTTGAAACGTGCCATGAAAGGGGAGTTGGATTTAATGACACCAGCAACAGCTGTTGCAGCTGAATTAATGAGTATTCCCGATTTCGGCGAAGAAGACACCACATTGTTTGCAGCAGAGAAAAAAGTTTTGGCAAACCTTAAAAAAGCGACTTTAATGGTTGCAGGCGCTGCAGTTCAAAAGCTTATGATGACTTTGAGCAAAGAGCAGGAAATTTTAATGAACATTGCCGATATGGCCGGTTATGTTTATGTGTTAGAATCTGCTTTGTTAAGAACTGAGAAGCTGGTTGCAACGAAAGGAGAAGAAGCAACAGCCAGCCAATTGGATTTACTAAGAATTTATATGGTTGAAGCCGTTGATGGTGTTGCCAAAGCAGGTAAAGAAGCACTTTGGGCTTTTGCCGAGGGCGATGAACAACGTATGATGCTTGTAGGTTTACGCCGCTTTACCAAAGTTGAGCCATTTAATGTTAAGGATGCCCGCCAAAGAGTTGCCCAAAAATTGATTGAAGCGAATAAATACATTTTTTAAGTTGAAAATTAATAATTTAAAGGCTGAAGGTTTGGGTATATTTCTCAAAATTCAGCCTTTTTCTATTTGGTACCATAGCCTGTTGCCTAGCAATTTAAGCCGTTTATCTGTGTCCTTCCCGCCTTTAGATTTTGAGATGTGTTAAAATTGGTTAAAAATTGTAGCATCCGTATTAAAAGCTTATTTTTGCGGACTATGATTAATATTAAGCACTTTTTATTGTTGGTATGCATCGCTGGGTGCTTTGCTGCCTGTAAAAAAGCAGATGTTGGAGATGTTTACGACCCGATACCTCAATTTAAAGCCGATACAACGGCAATCAGAGCCTTTGTAAAGTTAAATAATATTCCTGTGCTGAAAGATGAGTCTTCGGGGGTATTTTATCAAATAATTGCGCCTGGAACCGGAACCTATACTTACACTGCTTCGAGCCTAATTACGGTTGATTATAGCGGAAAACTTTTGAATGGAACTACATTCGATACATCTGGTGGAACACCACGACAGTTTCAATTAAGTCGCTTAATTGCCGGATGGCAGGTTGCAATTCCAAAAATACAGAAAGGTGGCCAAATTAGATTTTTTGTACCATCTTATTTTGGATATGGAAATTCAGCTCAGGGCACTATTCCTGCTAATTCTGTTCTTGATTTTTCGGTAACCCTTAGCGATGTTTCTAACTAATGAATAATATTCTAAAATTTATTACCTGCTGTTTTTTGCTTGCTTCTATCGGATTAACTTCATGTAAAAAGGATGAAAACAGTGATAAGCAAATTACTGATTTTATTCAAAAAAATAACATAACTGCAGTTAAACACTCATCAGGCTTATACTACCAAATCGTAAAACCAGCCTCGGGTTCTTTTACCTATCCGGCAAATACGCAAATCACCATTAAATATGAAGGTAGATTATTAGATGGAACAGTGATTGATAATGGTGGAGGCAAAGAAAATACTTTTGTTTTAAACCAATTAATAGAAGGCTGGAAAATTGGTATTCCGCTTATCCAAAAGGGTGGCGAAATAAGATTAATTATCCCACCTAATTTAGCTTATGGAAGTCAGGCCACCGGCCCTGTGCCTGCAAACTCGGTTTTAGACTTTACGATACAATTAATAAACGTACAATAATTAATGAAGAACTTTACAAAACTTAGCCTGTTGACCGTTTTATTGGCTGCACTAATATTTACTTCTTGTAAAAAGGAATATGATTCCATACAGACTATTGATGATTCCAAAATAACAAGTTATATTCAAAAGAACGGCTTGAGTAGCGTTATGGTTCAAGATCCTGACAAATCAGGTTTTTATTATCAGGTTTTAACCGCAGGAACAGGTGATACCTTTAAGAACACCGATTCTGTATTGTACAACATCAACATCAAATCTTTGGAGGATGGAACCGGTTATGTTCAAACTCCTTTAACAGGCAATTTTGGAACTTACGTGGGGTATACGAATTCTTTTTATAAGTATGAATTAGCCACTACCAGTTTCAATATACCTGCAATACGTACTGCAATCTTGGCTTTGAAGCCGGGTGGCGTGGCCAGGATTTTGCTGCCCTCCTATCTGGCTTTTGGAAAGAATGGAGCAGGTAATATTCCATCAAATACAGTTTTGGAACTAACAGTAACTACATATCCATATAAAAAACAGGCACTTTTGGATGATGATCGGATTACTAAGTTCTTAGCAGCTAAAGGCTTAACCGCTTCTGCAGTTAAAGATCCTTCTGGTATTTATTATATCGTTAATACAGCAGGCACTGGGACTGTAATCGGAGATAAAGAAGTTAGTACCGCTATAATAAATTATGCCGGACGTCTATTAGATGGCACTGCTTTCGATTCGAATTCTGCAGGCACCTTCTCAACTAGCTTTTCTTCATCTACTGCCATAATTTCAGGGTGGAAAATTATTATTCCAAAATTTGCAGCTGGTACAAAATTAAGGATGATTATTCCTTCTGCGTTGGCATACGCTGGTAATGGCTCAGGTACCACAATTGCTCCTAATAGCCCTTTAGATTTCGATATCGAAATTGTAAGCGTAACCAACTAAGCCAGCGCTTCTTTAAAAACTTTAAGCACTCTATCCCGTGCAAATGTATGCTCAACTATTGGTTGGGCATATTTTTTTGTGCCAAATTCAGGCACCCATTTTTTTATGTATTCAAATTTTGGGTCGAAGCGTTTGGTTTGCAATTCAGGGTTGAAAACCCTGAAGTAAGGTGCAGCGTCGTTTCCTGAGCCTGCAGCCCATTGCCAGCCACCAACATTACTCGCCAATTCATAATCCAATAGCTTTTCTGCAAAATAGGTTTCGCCCCAACGCCAGTCAATTAATAAATGTTTTGATAAAAAGCTGGCCACCACCATTCTAACGCGGTTATGCATCCAGCCCGTTTCATTTAACTGGCGCATGCCTGCATCAACTAATGGGTAGCCTGTTTCGCCTTTACACCAGGCTTTAAATTCGCCTTCGTTGTTTCGCCATTTAATCTTATCATACTGTTTTTTAAATGAATCGAACGCTGCGTAGGGGAAATGCCAAATTATCATCATGTAAAACTCACGCCAGGCCAGTTCCGATAGCCAAACATTTGATTTTGCATCAATCGCATCTTGTACAGCTTTGCGAATACTTAACGTACCAAATCTTAAATGTAAACCAATACGGGTGGTACTATCTAAGGCAGGATAATCACGTTCTTTGGCATAATCATCCAACTTACTTTTATAACTTAATTTTGGAAAATCCAGTTTGCTTTTTTTAAAGCCCATTTCTTCCAATGTTGGAAAAGAAAGTTTCTTCAACTGCAAAAGGTTTTTGAAATATTTTTTGGTAGGATAAGGCTTGGTATAGAAATCATTTAATTTTGCATGCCATTGTTTGTAGAAAGGTGTAAAAACGGTGTAGGGTGTTTTATCAGCTTTCAAAATTTCACCTTTTTCAAAAATAACCTGATCCTTAAAAGTCTTAAACGCGATTTTCTCGCTTGTTAAAAACTCAAACATAGTGTCATCACGCTCGCGGGCATAAGGCTCGTAATCATGATTCGTGTACACTTCTTTTACATCATATTCTTTTAAAACCTCTTGCCATACTTTTTCCGGTTTGCCATATTTTATTAGCAGGTCAGAGCCTTTGGACTGCAGTTCTTTTTTGATATCGGCAATAGTTTCATAGATGAAAGTTACTCTCGCATCATCATCAGGAAGCTTATCTAATATGTTTTTATCGAAAATGAATAAGGGAAGAACAGGGAAATCACCTTTTAATGCATGGAAAAGTGCAGCATTATCTTCTAAACGTAAATCGCGGCGAAACCAAAAAATACTTATGCTTTGCATGTGTAACTGAAATTGTTGAATATGAAATTGCTGAGACTCGAATATCGTATTAGTGAACGCTTAATGATTTCATTATTTATAAATGTCTTTTAAGGCGTCCTCTAAACGTGTAAATTTAAATTTAAAGCCCGAATCCAAAAGTTTTTGTGCAGAAGTATTATTGCTCATCAAAACAGCCTCAACTCTTTCGCCCATTAACAATTCAATAGCCGCTTTAGGCACTTTAATTGGCCAAAATGGACGATGGAGCTGTTTCGCTATGGCTTTTGTAAGTGCTTTATTGGTTACAGGAAATGGTGCGCAAGCATTGTAGCAGCCTTCCATTTTACTATTCTCTACGGCTTCAATGTACATTTCAACCATATCATCGTTATGCAGCCATGGTGTCCATTGTTTTCCTGAGCCTATTGCTGAGCCTGCAAATAAACGAACAGGCAAATCAAGTTGAGGTAGTGCACCGCCATCTTTGCTTAACACAATTCCGGTACGAAGTTTCACAATTCTCAGGCTTAATCTTTTTCCTTCATCAACAGCTTGTTCCCAAAGTTTACAGCATTCTGCTAAAAAACCAAATCCGTTTGCGCTCTCTTCGGTTAGGATTTCATCTCCACAATCGCCATAATACCCAACGGCCGATGCAGAAACAAAAGATTTTATATTATGATTTTTTGATTCTTTGATAGCTTTCAACAGCAATTCTGTAGATTTAACACGACTATCAATTATCTGTTTCTTACGCTCAGCAGTCCATTTTTTATCGGCTACCGGTTCGCCCGCCAAATGAATAACTGCATCAACACCATCTAAAGCGGCAGAATCTATTTGTTGATTGTAAACATCCCAACGGAAAGCATTTTCACCTTCAGGTTTTCGTGATAAGATATTAACCTGATATCCGGTGCTTAAAAGTTTTCGCTTAAGTGCCGAACCTACCAAACCTGTTGCTCCTGTAATAAGAATTTTCTTAGCCATATTCTAAAAACACCAAAGATACAAAAGGGTTTTTATGGCTTACCATCATTGTTGCTTATGCGGGAATCTTAAAAAGAAAGAAATATAGCCCAGCGCTTTTAAGATTCCCACTAAAGAAGAAATATAAATAATTAAAGACCTGCGATAACCTTACTCTTAGGCGCTTTTACAGAATAACTCAATTTTACAGTTTTGGTTTCATTTGGTGCAATATTCAACTTCCAGGCAAGCATGCCAGTTTCTTTATTTACTTCGGCGCCGCTGCTTTCCAGTAATTCAATTTCAATTTCACTTTCTGTTGATAAGGGATATTGGTCTTTTAGCGATAATTCTATTGCTTCTTTCTTTGTATTTCTGATTTTTATCAGGTAAGTAAATAGTTGCTTTTTGTTGCTGCCAATAAATTTTGTACTGCTAAAATCTTCCTGTTTCTCTTTGGTGATGATTATCTTTTTGTCTTTCCCCATACTCAAGCTCAAAGTATCCTGAATATTTGCCGGATTTATATAAGATTTGCCTGTGTATGTACCTTCAAAAATTATGTTAGCCTCGCCCGCCTGAAGGTTTAATTTCTCCCAATTGGTTACATCGGCAAGTAAATAGGCGTCGGTGCTTAATCTTGGTGTTGCAAAATATTTATAATTCGCAGGAACTTCATACTCTTTAAAAGATACCGTATGAGGCTTATTATCACTATTTACATCATAGGGAATATCAATGTTAAACGTAACGCCTAACTGACTCTCATTCACGGAGGTGTAGTTGTTAATGGTAGAAACTGATGCAGTTTCAAGGCTTTTTCGCTCCGCCTTAACGGCTTTTGTAATTACAACATCGTTTAACATTTGTTCATCTTTTTCTACAGGCAAAGCCATGCCTCTTATTCTTAATTGCGCTTGTGGATAGGTAGAAACAAACCATGGATTTAAATTAGGTGCTGTGATGTTGTAATTTGGATTCCCTGTTGACAAAGCAAGCTTAACTTTTTTCCAATCCAGTCCTGTACTCTGGGTAATGGCTGCTTTGTAAACTATACCCAAAGGATTTGAGGTATTCATTGCCTTAATATCGTAACTCGCTAACCAATTTGCATTCGGCGTAACATAAGAAACATTATAGTTAGCTTCGGTACTTTCTTTCGCCATTAACTGTAAAACCAGCTGGCCTAATTGCTGATTTGGATTATTTCTTAATTCCGCAATTTGTCGCTGAAATGAAGTTAATCTTGCGTTCTGCTTCTCTTCAATGAGATTTAAAGCTGCGATTGAATTTCTGACCTCAGCATTCTTGGATCGATAATATTCAGCAAGCTTAATAAGTTCTGCAACGTTGGTGCCATTACTTGTTCCGCCAGATTTGCGGTTTTCATCCAGAAGTTGCAGCGTTTGTTCTTCTATGGTTTTGGTGTTTTTGGTTTTAATTAACTCGCTGCTAACCAATTTTATACTGTCGCTTAGTTTTTTAATTTCCGGGTTAGCAGCTTCCGTATTTAAGAAATCGCGGTTAAATTGTACGGCCAGAATAGTTACACCAGTTGATACACTAACCTGGATTGAATTTTCGTTAACCCGGCCCGAGATGTTATTAATTACAATTTCAGAAGTGCCGGCTGGCAAACTTATTTTTCCGCTGTGACTCAATTGTGCACCATTGTTGTAAACCGTTACGCTTTCCAAAATAGCTTTGGTTTTAATCTGTTGTTGTGCAAAAACACTTAGGGGGAACAGGAAACTAATTAACAGTTTTTTCATTATCTTTCTTATTATATGTATCGATTTTATAAGGAGGAGATGAAGACTTCAATCATTTTCCATAATATGTTTGAAAATTGTTGGCAATTTGTAAATATTGCCCCTGTTTTTGCTCTTAACAGAAAAATAAGATAAATTTGTAATCGCGTTCTTAACACCCTTTTTTGATAAAAGATGTCTAAAAAAATTCTTGTTTGGTTTAGAAACGACCTTCGTTTGCATGATAACGAAATGCTGGTCGAAGCAATTGCTAAATCGGATTCTATTTTGCCCGTTTACATTATTGACCCCAGGCTTTTTGGCCCAACAAAGTACGGCACCTTAAAAACGGGAAGTATTAGAGCGCAATTCACTTTAGAAAGTGTTTCAGCCTTAAGAAATTCACTGAAACAAATTGGTGGTAATCTTCTAGTTGCCGAAGGTAAACCTGAAGAAATTATTCCTGCTTTAGTTCAGGAATATGAGATTAACGAAGTTTATCATCATCGCGAAGTTGCCGAAGAAGAAACACAAATTTCAACATTGGTTGAAAATGGGCTTTGGAAATTACGCGTAAACTTAAAGCATTTTATTGGTCATACACTTTATAATAAAGAAGATTTACCTTTTCCGATAAAGGACATTCCTGATGCCTTTAATCAATTTAAAAAGAAAATTGAACGCGATGCAATTATCAAGCCTTGCTTTCTGGCGCCTGATAGAATTAATGTTGCCGAAGTTATCGATTGGGGCAATATACCTGCATTAACCGATTTGCAGCTTACCCTGCAAGAAAAAGATACACGCTCTGATTTTGAATTCATCGGCGGCGAAACCGAAGGTATAAGCACTTTGCAAAAAGTAATTGTCGCTATGCAACAAGCGGCCACCACCAAAAACTTAATTTTAGCATCCAAGCTTTCTGCCTGGTTGGCAATGGGCTGTTTATCGCCTCGAAAGGTTTATTGGGAAATCAAAAAAATGGAGGGCATGCCAAATACCAAAGCCATGTTTAACCACATTTTATTAGGTTTGCTTTGGAGAGATTATTTCCGTTTTATGTTTAAAAAATACGGAAACACATTTTTTAAACCTGATGGTTTTGGTAGCCAGGGTATAACCGATGAAACCAATACCGAAGAGAATTTTAACAGCTGGAAAAACGGGCAAACAGGTTTTGCCATTGTAGATGCGGTTATGAATGAACTCAATCAAACAGGTTATATTTCAAATATTGCAAGGCAAACAGCGGCTTTATATCTGATAAATAATTTAGAGGTAAGCTGGGTTTTGGGTGCAGCATATTTCGAAGAAAAATTAATTGATTACAATCCTGCAAGCAATTGGGGTAATTGGGCAAATATGGCAGGGGTTGGCAACGACCAAAAAACAAAAAGCGTTTTCGATTTAGATAAGAATATCAAAAATTTAGATCCGAAAGGGAATTATGCCTTAACCTGGGCATCATAATTGATAATAAAATGGTTAAGTTTTGATTGATGGAATTGGCTTAACAAGGTTTATTATCCGATTCAAGATTCATCCATTTCACAATAATAATTCTTAATTTAATAAATCTCATTTTAATCGAGTTTTTTGCCATTTATATAAGGTAAAATTCTAATTTTGTAATGCTTATAGTAAACAGTAAATAATGGATAGTTTATCTTATCTCAATGGCGCAAACGCCGAATATATAGATTCTTTATATCAGTCGTATCAACAAGATCCTGAATCAGTTGAGTTTGGTTGGCAAAAGTTTTTTGAAGGTTTCGATTTTGGAAGAGGTTCTGAAGCTCAAACAGTAACTGCCGAAACTCCTGAACAATTTTTAAAGGAAGTAAGTGTTTTAAATTTGATTGACGGCTACAGAAGCCGCGGTCACTTATTTACGCACACCAACCCTGTTCGTGAAAGACGTAAACACTTACCTACATTAGATCTTGCTAATTTTGGCTTATCTGATGCTGATTTAGAAACGGTTTTTAACTCTGGTGTCGAAATTGGTATTGGTGCAGCAAAGCTGAAAGATATTGTCGCTTTCTTAAAACAAACTTACACCAGCTCAATCGGAGCCGAATATAAATTTTTGCGTACACCGGAAGTGTTGAACTGGATTCAGCAGAAAATGGAAAGCGCACGTAATACGCCAAACTTCTCCATTGATGAGAAAAAACGTATCCTAAGAAAATTAAATGAGGCAGTAAGTTTCGAAAATTTCCTGGGTACGAAATTCTTAGGTCAAAAGCGTTTCTCGCTGGAAGGAGCTGAAGCTTTAATTCCGGCGTTGGATTCTGTAATTGAAAAGGGTGCTGATTTAGGAATTGAAGAATTTGTAATTGGTATGGCACACCGCGGTCGTTTGAATGTGTTGGCCAACATCATGCAGAAAACTTATAAAGATATTTTTGCTGAATTTGAAGGTAAAAGCTACAATCCTGATACTCCATTTGGTGGTGATGTTAAATATCACCTGGGTTATTCAACTGATGTAACAACTGTTGCCGGCAAAAGCGTTCACTTAAGTCTTTGTCCAAACCCATCGCACTTAGAAACTGTAGATGGCGTGGTAGAAGGCATGAGCCGCTCTAAAATTGATTTCAAATATGGTGGCGATAACGCTCGTTTGGCGCCAATTTTGATTCATGGCGATGCTTCTGTTGCTGGCCAGGGTATTGTGTACGAAGTAATACAAATGGCCGGACTTGAAGGTTATAAAACCGGCGGAACCATCCACCTTGTCATTAATAATCAAATTGGTTTTACAACAAATTATAAAGATGCCCGCACAAGTACTTACTGTACGGATATCGCTAAAGTAACGCTATCGCCTGTTTTCCACGTAAACGGTGATGATCCTGAAGCTTTGGTTTATGCAATTAATTTAGCAATGGAATATCGTCAGAAATATAAAAACGATGTTTTTATTGATATTTTATGCTACCGTCGTTTTGGCCACAATGAGTCTGATGAACCGAAATTTACACAGCCATTGTTGTATAAAACAATTGAAAAACACCCTAATCCGAGGGAAATTTATATCGAACAATTAACAAAAGAAGGCAAACTGGAAGCAGGCCTGGCAAAAGAAATGGAAAAAGATTTCCGTGGAATTTTGCAGGAACGCTTAAATGAGGCTAAAGAATTTGTTGCCGGTAATGCTGAGGTTAAATTTGGCGGCGCCTGGGCAGATTTACGTATGGCTACGCCAAAAGATTTTGAAACTTCCCCGGTAACGGCAGTTAAAAAATCTACTCTTCTTGAAATTGGTAAACGCATTACCACTTTACCTTCAAACAAAAAGTTCTTCAAAAAAATTGAAAAATTGTTTGTTGAACGTACTAAGATGGTTAACGAAACGAACGTTTTCGACTGGGCCATGGGCGAGCAATTAGCTTATGGTACTTTGTTATCAGAGGGTAAACGGGTTCGTTTAAGCGGTCAGGATGTAGAACGCGGTACTTTCTCTCACCGCCATGCTGTTTTAACTTTAGAAGACAGTGAGGAGGAGTATATACCATTAGCAAACATTTCAGATCAACAAGCCCAGTTTGATATTTACAATTCTCACTTATCAGAATATGGCGTTTTAGGTTTTGAATATGGTTATGCTATGGCAAATCCTAATGCTTTAACCATTTGGGAGGCACAGTTTGGCGATTTCTTTAATGGCGCCCAAATTGTTGTAGACCAGTACATCGCAAGTGCGGAAACAAAATGGCAACGTGAAAACGGATTGGTTATGTTATTGCCTCACGGTTACGAAGGCCAGGGTCCGGAGCATTCATCAGCACGCATTGAGCGTTTTATGGAGCTTTGTGCGGATTACAATATGCAAGTTACCAACTGTACAACGCCTGCAAACTTCTTCCACGTTTTACGTCGCCAGTTTAAACGCGATTTCCGTAAACCATTGGTTGTATTTACACCGAAAAGTTTATTGCGTCACCCTGCATGCGTTTCTAAATTAGAAGAATTTACTGAAGGCGGTTTTAAAGAAGTGATTGATGATGTAAATGTTAAAGTTGCAGATATTACTCGTATCGTTTTCTGTAGCGGAAAAATATACTATGAATTGCTTGAAAAACAACAGGCCGACAAAGTTAAACACGTAGCAATTGTGCGTGTAGAGCAATTATATCCAACACCTGTTGACCAAATGGAGGCTGTTAAAGCTAAATATAAAAATGCTGACGAAATTTTCTGGGTACAGGAAGAGCCAGAAAATATGGGTGCATGGCCATATTTATTCCGCAAGTTATACAAAACAGGTTTAAAAGGGATCGATGTTATTTCGAGAAAAGAAAGCAGCAGCACAGCAACAGGTTTCGCAAAACAACACGCTAACCAACAAGCTTATATTTTAGCGAAAGCTTTAGAGCTTCCCATTAAAAAAGAGGAAGTTAAAGAGGCAACTAAAAAAGCAAGTAAGAAAATGGCGGAAGCCGATTAATTTGAGGTAAAAGATTTCATGGTTTAAGGTGGAAGGCTCCAGGCCTAAGACATTTCAACTTTGCAATCTTAAAACATATAACAACAAAAATTACAATTTTAAAAATATGAGTTTAGAGATAAAAGTTCCACCGGTTGGTGAGTCGATAACGGAAGTTGTTTTATCACAATGGTTAAAAAAAGATGGCGATGTTGTTGAAATGGATGAGGTTATTGCCGAATTGGAATCAGACAAAGCTACTTTTGAATTAACCGCAGAACAAGCTGGAACTTTAAGAACCATAGCTGCTGAAGGCGATACTCTAGCTATCGGTGCAGTAGTTTGTAAAATTGAAGATGGTGGTGCAGCGCCTGCAAAGGCTGAAACTCCAAAAGTAGAAGAAAAAGCAGTTGTTGCTGAAGATAAAACCTCGGCTCCGGTTGCCGAAAAATCATCAGGCGAGAGTTACGCTACAGGAACGCCATCTCCTGCGGCGGGTAAAATCCTCGCAGAAAAAGGTATAGATGCAGCTGCGGTAAAAGGTAGCGGTGTTGATGGTCGTATTACTAAAGATGATGCTGTAAAAGCTGAAGCCGGTAAAAAGCCCGAAGCACCAAAAGCTACGGCTCCAGTTGCTGCTGCGGCTCCTGCCGGGCCACGTTCTGAGCGTCGTGAAAAAATGTCGCCATTGCGTAAAACAGTTGCAAAACGGTTGGTTTCTGTTAAAAATGAAACAGCAATGTTAACTACTTTTAACGAAGTTAATATGAAGCCAATAATGGATTTACGTGCTAAATACAAAGATTCTTTCAAAGAGAAATTTGGAGTTGGTTTGGGTTTCATGAGCTTCTTTACTAAAGCAGTTACCGAAGCTTTAAAAGATTTCCCTGCGGTTAATGCTCGTATTGATGGTGAAGAAATCGTATACAATAACTTCGCTGATGTATCTATCGCGGTTTCTGCACCGAAAGGTTTGGTAGTTCCTGTTATTCGTAATGCAGAAAGCATGAGTTTAGCTGAGATTGAAAAATCTGTTTTGGCTTTAGCTTTAAAAGCTCGTGATGGTAAGTTAACTATCGAAGAAATGACTGGTGGAACTTTCACAATTACCAACGGTGGTGTGTTCGGTTCGATGATGTCTACGCCTATTATCAATGCACCGCAATCGGCCATTTTAGGTATGCACAATATTATCGAGCGCCCAATCGCTGAAAAAGGTGAGGTAGTCATTCGTCCGATGATGTATGTTGCTTTATCTTACGACCACAGAATTATCGACGGTCGCGAGTCAGTTGGTTTCTTGGTTCGTGTTAAACAATTATTAGAAGACCCAGCAAGATTATTATTAGGTGTTTAAACCCTGATATTATCTTTAAAATATAAAGCCTTGACATTTGTTGAGGCTTTTTTGGTTTCTAATGAATCCGTCATTGCGAGGTACGAAGCAATCTTAAAGCATTGGGTTATATTGGCGGCCGCATTAGGATTGGTTCGTACCTCGCAATGACGACCGCCTGAATATCTTTGTTTCATCGGTCAAAGATTTTTCCACTTCGCTCGAAATGACGATATATCTATTTCATATATTTGAAAGATGAAATTAACGTTCAATCTAAAATTCCTCTTAATTTTTTTTTTAATATTTATCGTTGAAGTATTAATTGCGAAATACCTGCACGATGCTTACATCCGTCCGTTTGGTGGCGATGTTTTAGTAGTGGTTTTGATCTATGCTTTCCTTAGGATATTCCTGAAAACAGATTACAAAAAACTTGCTTTAGGCGTGTTAATTTTTTCTTTTGTTATTGAATGCTTGCAGGGTTTGCATTATGTAAATTGGCTGGGTTTGCAGGATAACAAATTTTGGAGTGTGGTTCTTGGTACTTATTTCACAGTTTATGATTTGCTGGCATATTTTGTTGGGTATTTGCTTTGTTTACTGTTTAAAGATTAAGGTAATAGTTTTCCATACAACTTATCTAATAAAAAAGCCCGTTTCAAATAAGAAACGGGCTTGCCAAAGTATTTAAAATCGTCACCTTAAATTTATTTCAGGGTCTTTCATGCTAATAAGATGCTGAAATAAATTCAGCATGACGAATTGGTTTAACTAATCTTCTACGATTTCGCTATTAATGTTAACCTCGTCTTTTACATCTTCTTTAAAGTAGTTTTTCTGGAAGATGAGAATAAGTATCACACCAACGGAAATCGCTGCATCAGCAAGATTGAAAACCGGTCTGAAGAACACAAATTCATCGCCGCCCCAAATCGGAACCCAGTTCGGGAAATGCCCTTCGGCAATGGGGAAGTAAAGCATGTCTACCACACGGCCATGAAACCAGCTTTCGTAGCCGTAAATTTTACCATAAAATACCGAATCGATAATGTTACCTAAAGCGCCTGAAAAAATCAGGGCTACATTTAAGATTAATCCACGGTGGTACTTGTGCTTAATTAAATAATGCAAACCGTAACCGATACCTGCAACGGCAGCGATACGAAACAATGATAAAGCTAACTTTCCAAACTCTCCACCAAATTCCATCCCGAAAGCCATACCATTATTTTCAGTAAAATGGATTATAAACCATTTGCCGATGATATTGAACTCCTGGCCGAGGTACATGTGGGTTTTAATCCACGTTTTTAGCACTTGGTCGGCAAGTAGAACTAAAAAGATAACAATTAAAGGTTTTGTATAGCCTTTCATTAACTCTGCTTTAATTTAGCTTCCATGCTTAAAGTAGCGTGAGGAACAGCACGTAAACGCTCTTTTTGGATTAATTTACCTGTTTCGCGGCAAATACCATAAGTTTTGTTCTCGATACGAACCAATGCGTTTTCAAGGTTATCAATAAATTTTTTCTGACGGGCAGCTAACTGATTGATTTGCTCCTTTTCCATCGTTGCAGAACCATCTTCTAATGTTTTATAGGCACCTGAAGTATCTTCTGTTCCGTTTGCATTCGGGTTACTCAAAGACGTAGTTAAAGAGTTTAGTTCCTCTTTAGCCATGCGTAATTTATCTTGAATTAGTTCTTTAAATTCCTGAAGTTCACTGTCTGAGTAGCGTGTTTTATTACTGTTTTCCATGTTTTTAATTTAGTTTTCTAATATATGGATTTATATTTTAGATACTGAAATGCTTAACTCAACATCATCTATAGTGATTTTGTTTGCATTAGTTACAGTATCTGTTAATTCTAGTTCATCTGCCAAAATTTCTGCGCAAATGTAAGCCTTGTTTTTAGCAACCGCATTTGCAACAAGGTTATCATTTTGTAAAGAAACTTTTATTCTATCGGTTACTTCGAAATTTAGTTCCTTACGTAAGTTTTGAATTCTGTTAACCAACTCGCGGGAAATTCCTTCCTGTTTCAGTTCGTCGGTAATGGTTACATCCAAAGCAACGGTTAGGCTGCCCAAGTTGGTTACCTGCCATCCTGGAATATCTTCAGCGAACACTTCTACATCATCATTTAAGTTGATGGTAAATTCTTCACCACTACTTCCAACTACGATAATGAAACCATCATTTTCTAAACGTTGAATATCATCCTGATCCGAGTTTTCTAAAGCTTGTTTTACCAAACTCATATCTTTACCCACTTTTTTACCTAGCGATTTAAAGTTTGGTTTAAGCTTTTTCTTAACAATGCCCTGTGTATCGGTAATGAACTCGATATTTTTAACATTCGTTTCCGAAAGGATATAATCGGCTACTTTCGAGATTTTTTGTTCAAAATCGCCACTTAAAGATGGGATTAAAATTTTCTCTAAAGGCTGACGAACATTAATGCCAGATTTTTTTCGCAGTGATAGAACCATCGATGAAATATCCTGAGCATAAATCATACGTTCGTTAAGGTCTGTGTCAATTAAACCTTGATCTGCTTCATTCCATAATGTTAAGTGAACAGATTGCTCGGCATACGCATCGGTAATGGTTAAGTTTCTGTATAACCAATCAGAAAAGAATGGCGCTACAGGACTCATCAGCTGTGCTAAAGTTTCTAAACAGGTGTAAAGCGTTTCATAAGCAGCACGTTTATCATCAGTCATTTCGCCTTTCCAAAAACGGCGGCGACTTAACCTAATGTACCAGTTACTCAAATGCTCATCAACAAAAGCCTGAATGGCACGGGTTGCTTTCGTTGGTTCGTAAGTGTTGTAGCTTTCATCAACTTCGTTGATTAAGGTTTGCAATAACGATAAAATCCAACGGTCTAATTCTGTTCTGTCTTCAACTTTACTTAAATTATTTTTGTCAATTTCGAATTTATCGATATTGGCATACAAGGCAAAGAACGCATAAGTGTTGTAAAGCGTTCCAAAAAACTTCCGGCGAACTTCTGCAATGCCTTCAATATCAAATTTTAAATTATCCCAGGGATTTGCGTTCGAAATCATGTACCAACGCGTGGCATCGGCGCCATATTCATTAATGGTTTGGAACGGGTCTGCAGCATTGCCCAAACGTTTAGACATTTTCTGCCCGTTTTTGTCCAATACCAATCCATTCGAAACCACATTTTTATAGGCGATTTTATCGAAAACCAACGTTGAAATTGCGTGTAAAGTATAAAACCAACCACGGGTTTGGTCTACACCCTCGGCTATAAAATCTGCCGGAAAATCCTCATTTACATCAATTGTAGCTTTGTTTTCGAAAGGATAGTGCCATTGTGCGTAAGGCATAGCGCCCGAATCGAACCAAACATCAATTAAATCGCTTTCGCGAATCATGGGTTTGCCTGAAGGCGATACCAATGTAATTTCATCAACAACATTCTTATGTAAATCAATCAAATCATAGTTCTCTTCAGACATGTTACCAATTTCAAAACCTTTGAACGGATTTTCTTTCAGAAAACCTGCTGTAATAGATTTTTCGATTTCGTTGTAAAGTTCTTCAACCGAGCCGATTAAAATTTCTTCTTTTTTATCTTCAGTTCTCCAGATTGGCAAAGGAATTCCCCAATATCTTGAACGTGATAAATTCCAGTCGTTGGCATTTTTTAACCAATTTCCAAAACGACCCTCGCCGGTAGATTTTGGTTTCCAGTTGATGGTTTCATTAAGGTCGAACATTCTGTCTTTAACATCAGTTACCTTGATGAACCAAGAATCTAAAGGATAATATAAAAGTGGTTCGTCAGTTCTCCAGCTGTGCGGATAACTGTGAACATATTTTTCTACTTTAAAAGCTTTGTTTTCTTCTTTTAATAAAATCGCTAATTCTACATCGACCGATTTTTCAGGCGCTTCACCAGCGTTATAGTATTCATTTTTAACATATTTGCCTGCAAAAGGACCAACATGTTTTGTGAATTTTCCTTGTAAATCTACCAATGGAACAAGGATATCATTATCATCCATTACCAACATTGGTGGAATTTCCGGCACAGCTTCTTTGGCAACTTTAGCATCATCAGCACCAAATGTTGGTGCAGTATGAACGATACCTGTACCATCTTCAGTGGTTACGAAATCACCAGAAATTACGCGGAATGCATTTTCTGGATTGGTGTAAGGTAAGGCATACGTTAAAAGTTGCTCGTATTTGATGCCAACTAACTCTGTTCCTTTGCATTCGGCAAGGATTTGGTAAGGTATTTTCTTATCACCAGCTTTAAAATTAGCAAAATCTTCAACTTCATTGCTTTCAAAAAAAACTTTGCTGAATTGTTTTCCAACCAGGTTTTTAGCCAAAATTACATTTGTTGGCTGGAAAGTATATTGATTAAAAGTTTTGACTAAAACATAGTCGATTTTTGGGCCGACAGTTAAAGCTGTATTCGATGGTAAAGTCCATGGTGTTGTGGTCCATGCCAACAAGTAAATATCACCAAATCCCTGTAAAAAGGTTGGTAACGTGTCAGCCAATGCTTTAAATTGGGCGACAATTGTGGTGTCGGTAACATCACGATAAGCACCGGGTTGGTTTACCTCATGAGAACTTAAACCTGTTCCTGCTTTTGGCGAATACGGTTGGATGGTGTAACCTTTGTAAATTAGGCCTTTATCGTAAATTTGTTTCAAAAGCCACCAAACCGACTCCATGTATTTCGATTTGTAGGTAATGTACGGGTCGTCCATATCAACCCAATAGCCCATTTTTTCAGTTAAATCGTTCCACACATCGGTGTAACGCATTACTGTTCTTTTACAAGCTTCGTTGTAGTCTTCAATAGAGATGGTTTTACCAATATCTTCCTTAGTAATGCCTAATTCTTTTTCAGTACCCAATTCAACAGGTAGGCCATGGGTATCCCAACCGGCTTTTCTTTTAACCTGATAACCTTTAATTGTTTTGTAACGGCAAAAAATATCTTTAATAGCACGAGCCATTACGTGGTGGATTCCAGGCATGCCGTTGGCAGATGGTGGTCCCTCGTAAAAGGTAAAAGGGTTAGATTTCGGACGAGAGGAAATGCTTTTTTCAAAGATGTTTTCTTCTTTCCAAAAATCCAGTATTTCTTGCCCTATTTTGGCAAGGTCTAATTGTTTAAATTCGCTATACATCAATTAAGTACCTCAAAAAATTAAGGATGCAAAGTTAAAAAAAATGGCTGAATTTTGGTAGTTTTGGTGTAAATACTTTTGATGTGAAATTATTTAATATCGGGCTTTCTTTAATGATAATGGCAGTTGTAGCATTGCCGGTTGTTGCCGTTATAAATCCCGGAAACCGCGATTTTGTATTATATGCTTTTTATTTCTGCGGCCTGCTCGAACTTATTGGACTCATCTTTGTTTTAGTTCATATCATCAAACTAAAAAGAAACTCACCATGATCAAGCTCCTGAAGTTACAAAAAGCCGTTTTAGTATTAATTCTAGGTGTACTTTCTTACATTGCCTATCTTATTTTAGATGCCAATGAAGTGAGCTGGGCTCGGTATTTGCAAATATTATCAGGTGTTTTGGTTATGGTTGGTGCGCTTTGGATGTTGTACCCAATCGTTTTCGCTAAAAAAGATGATGATGGAAATGCAGAAATTATTACCGACCCAACGGTTGAAGTTCCTGTTGATGAAGAAGAAAAAAAGCCTGTAACGGAGTAGAAATTAACTTTATTCGTTTTTCAGGCTGAGCCTGTCGGAACCATGAGCTTATATTTTCTTAATTGCCTTATAAGGCCCAGAAATTATTAGAAAACCAAAACCCGCATTTCATTTTAATGTCTGCCCTGCTGTCCGCTTTACTTCGCTTCATGAAAATTTCGCTCGCGCTCGCTGCCATCAGGTTTAGAGCACTAAAATCAGTATAAGAAACATAATTTGCTTCCTGCCGTATTGCAATAAGATTGATTCGAATAACTACGGTTTAAGATGTGTGCAATACTCCAAATTTCATAAACTTAATGGTCAAACTCGCCTGCATTCCTGGCCGATTCCTCATCAGAAACCACTTTTCTAACTTTCTTTTTATCAAGCCATAAAACCAAAGCTGGTAATAAAGTTAAATTGAAAATTAAGGCTACAAATAAGGTTATCGATAAGAGTAAACCTAAAACCACGGTTCCGCCAAAAGTAGATGCGGTAAAAATCCCGAAGCCGAAGAAGAGAATTAAGGCAATGTGTGTCATACTTACACCCGTTTCTGTAATGGTATCGGTAACTACTTTCGGAACAGAAAAATTTGTTAAATTCAATTCCTGTTGGTATCTCGTTAAGAAATATATGGTTTGGTCTGATGCCAAACCAAAAGCAATTGTGAAAATTAAAATAGTAGATGGCTTTAAAGAAATTCCAAAGTAACCCATAATTCCTGCCGTAATAATTAGCGGAACGATGTTCGGTAATAAGGAAATAAACATAATACCCAGGCTTTTAAATTGAGCCAGACGTAAAAGTGAAATCAGTACAATGGCCAAACCAATACTTTCAAATAAATGCCTTAACATATAATCGGTGCCTTTGGAAAAAATTACACTAGAACCTGTTAATTCAACATCAAATTTATCGGGCGGTAAAATGCTATCGATGCGTGGCTTAAGTTCCGCCATAATTGCATCCAATCGTTTCGATCCAACGTCGGCCATTTGAAAACTTATTCTGGTGCTTTGATTTCCTTTGCTCACAAAATTGGTTAGCAGATTTGCATTTCCTTTTCCGCCATTGGCAATATACGCCAGTATGAAGTTTTTCTCCATATTATCGGGCAAGCGGAAAAACGTAGAATCATTATTGTAGAAAGCCTGTGTTGCATATTTCAAGCCCATGTTAACCGAAATCGAACGGGAAAATTCAGGATAGGCAGAAATCATTTTTTCCATTTTCTCCATCCTTTTCAAATTCGTTAAATTAAAAACACCGTTCTTTTTCTTAGTATCAACGCTAACTTCCAGCGGCAAAATTCCCTCAAAATTTTTCTCAAAGAATTTTAAATCTGTTAAAATCGTTGAGCTTTTTGGTAAGTCATCTACTACATAACCGTTTACATTAATTTTCATCACACCTATAAAAGCAATAATGGAAATCACGATTGTGCCAATATAAATTAAGGAACTTTTATTTTGAACTAAACTATCTGTTTTTACCAATAATTTGTGGAGAAACCCCGCTTCAACATGCGTTTGTGCTTTTAGTTTTGGGGCTGGTAAATAACTGAAAATAATCGGAATTAAGCACAGGCACATCAGCCAGGTTATCATCACATTTATAGATGCTACGCTACCAAATTGCATCAATAATTCACTTCCTGTAAAGTATAAAACGCCAAAGCCAATCGCTGCGGTAATGTTAGCAATTAATGTTGTAACGGCAATTCTTTCGATGGTTACGGCCAAAGCTCGTTGTTTGTTGCCATCTTTTCTAAGTTCGTTCTGGTATTTGTTCAATAGCAAAATACTGTTCGGAATACCAATAATTACAATTAGTGGCGGTATCAATCCTGTTAAAATAGTTAGCTCAAACCCGAATAAAACAAGGGTGCCAATGCTCCAGATTACGCCCATGATTACGACCAGAATCGGGAAGAAAACAGCGTAGAATTTTCTGAAGAAAATTAATAAAATTATTGCTGAAACTAAAATTGATAGCCCTAAAAACAACACAAATTCATTGCTTACCAGCTTACTAACTGCCGTACGGATGTATGGAAGCCCTGAAATATGAACCTGAATTTTAGTCTTTTCCTCAAAGGCTTTCGCTTTTTCCTCAATCTGTTTTAAAATAGGATTTCTTTCCGCTGTATTGAGGATTTTAGTGTCAAAAGTAATTGCCATTAAAGTAGCATTTTGCTTATTGTAAACTAATCCCTCAAAAAATGGTGTATTGAACAAAATATTTTTAATCGAGTCCATTTCAGCATCGGTTTTTACCAGGCTTTCAGGTATCGCTTTCAGTACGAATTTTTGGCCAACTGTATCTTTCTCCAATTGGAAAATTTTACCTGAAGATAAAACTGCCTTTATGCCTTTTAGCTGTTGTATATCGTTAGATAATTGCACCCATTGATTGTAGATGTCTTTTTTAAAAATTTCGGGCGATTGAATACCAACAACCATTACACTTCCATCTTCGCCAAAAGTTTTTTTGAAATTATTATATTTAACAAAAGCGCTATCGGTAACGGGTAGAATTTTACTTCCTGTGTAAGAGAGTTTTACGTTTTTGGCCTGATAAGCCATGAAAATAGTACCCAATAAGAAAAATATGATGATTGCAATACGGTTCTGAAGAATAAACCTCGATAGCTTTACCCACATGTGTAGTCTAGTTTAAAATTATAATGATAACGGCAAAACTAATCTTATTTATAAATCAGCGTGTTTTTTTGCGCAATTAAATTTGCACAAATAACATACTTTTGGAAAAATTGTTTTAACCCCATGTTACACAAAGTGAGAGGCATTGTTCTTAAGACTACAAATTACAGCGAAAGTAGTGTAATTGTTCAGGTTTTAACCGATAAGTTCGGAATGCAATCTTATCTGATTAATGGTGTGAAAAAGCCGAAGGCCAAGGTTAAAATGAATATGCTTCAGTCGCTCCATTTGCTGGATATGGTGGTTTACCACAAAGCAAACACAAATATCCAGCGGGTTTCTGAGGTTCGGCAGACACCGGTTTTTAAAAGCATACCGTACGACATTATCAAAACCAGTATTGTCATATTCTTGAATGAGGTGCTTTACAAAAGCATCCGTCAGCAATCTGCCGATGATAGTTTGTTTGATTACATTTTCAATTCGGTAGCCTGGTTTGATGAAAATGAAACGCTCAACCCAAATTTTCATTTATCATTTCTCTTAAAATTAACCCGGTTTTTGGGTTTCTCTCCGAATGCCCAAAGAAGGATTGAGCAGGTTTATTTTGATTTGCAAGAAGGCGAATTTGTTTCCAGAGTGCCTGTACACGCTAATTATCTGCAGCTAGATGATGCTTTAGAATTTATCTCACTATTTGATACGCCGCTGGAAAAAATTTCTGAAATAAAGTTGACTAATCTCCAAAGACGATTCTTATTAGATAAGATATTGGTTTTCTACACCTTACATACAGCATCATTTGGCGAAGTCCAGTCTCATAAAATACTGGAAACATTGCTTAGCTGAAAAAAAATAAAAAAGATTTGTTAAACAAGATTATAGCGCTATATTTGCATTCCCAAAAGGAAAGGGAAATTAGCTCAGCTGGTTCAGAGCACCTCGTTTACACCGAGGGGGTCGGGGGTTCGAACCCCTCATTTCCCACACAGCCTTTCAAGGAGTTGAAAGGTTTTTTAATTATTAATGCAATCCTCTAAAATAGGGAAATTAGCTCAGCTGGTTCAGAGCACCTCGTTTACACCGAGGGGGTCGGGGGTTCGAACCCCTCATTTCCCACACTAAGCCTTTCAGGAAACTGAAGGGCTTTTTTTGTGATAGATTTTAGCCGTCAATGCGCTCATCTCTTCAAGTCAGAATTACTTTCACCAAGCTTTTTTATTCAGAAATCTTGTAAAATGTCAACTATTCACCCGAAATTGTGTCATTAATTTTGAGGTAATTTGCGTACAACAAATGGACAGAATAATCCGCTTTATATTTTTCGGAAACTACTTTGTGGGTATTCTGGCTGTTGCACTCACGTTAGAAGCCACTTTGCAATTGCGTTTACCCTTTAATTCCATTAACTATTATCTGCTGCTGTTTTTAGCACCAACAATTTATTATACTTACGCTTATAATAAAGTCTCAATAAGTCCATCAGCCATAAATCCGCGTAATAAATGGTATTATAAACACAGGGAATTTATTGGTTGGAGTCAAGCCATACTTTTTACATTATGCATGGCGCTTTCTATAAATCTTCTCTATCAGAATTTCTATAACATTTGCCATCTTCCCGGTTTTTATTGGCTGGCAATAATCATCATTCTGGTAGCCGCAGGTTTATATTATGGCCTGTTACCAAAATCATTTTTAAACTTTAATCTCAGGAATACAGGTTGGTTAAAAGCCTTTGTTATTGGTTTTGTATGGGCTTGCTGTGCTAACGTTTTGCCGCTAATTATGTTAAAAATCGAAACCGGAATTGGTTATCATGATTCAGTTTTGTGGACTTGGCTATTCATCAAAAACTGGATGTTTTGTACCGTGAATGCAATTATTTTCGATATAAAGGATTATCCTACCGATGCCAATAAACACCTAAGAACTTTTGTTGTACGTTACGGATTGCGGAAAACCATTTTTAATATTCTTATTCCTTTATTAATTGTTGGATTGATATCTTTAGGCATATTTGCCGATTATAAAGGCTTCGGCTGGCCTCAGGTTTTCTGCAATGTATTGCCATTTCTTTTAACCATATACATAGCCTACTCCATGCATAAACGTAAAAATATTCTGTATTATTTAATGGTAATTGACGGACTTATTTTTTTTAAAGCCATCTGCGGGATTATAGGGATGCAGTTTGTTCACTAGGCAAAATTAAAATAACAATGTTTAAGTTTGATTATAATAAGCCTGAAGTTTGTTAAATAACTATGATAAAATAGCCAATAGTTACGATTTCCTCAGCCGGATGGTTTTTGGGAAATCGCAGGTTAATGCTCAGGTTCATCAATTAAAACATATCCCCCAAAGTAGTTCAATACTTATCGTTGGAGGTGGTACGGGCTGGATTTTAGATGAAATTGTGAAAATTCATCCCTCAGGTTTAAAAATAATTTATGTAGAGATATCCGCAAAAATGATTGCGCTTTCTAAGGCTAGAAACCTTCAGAATAATTCGATTGAATTTGTAAACATTGCAGTTGAGAATTTTGCTACAAGTACTTATTTCGATGTGATATTGACACCTTTTTTATTCGATAACTTTGATGAGCAAAAGGCAGGTCTTGTTTTTAAAAAGCTAGACAAACAGTTAAATACACAAGGGATGTGGTTTCTAGTTGATTTTAGCTTAAATCATAAAAATGGCAAGTGGTGGAAATGGCTCATGCTTAAATCGATGTATCTCTTTTTTAAACTCATCAGAATTGTAGAGGCGAGTACACTAGTTGATATTAATCCTTACTTTATAAATGCTGATTATAAGCTTGTAGCTGAAAATTTTTATTATGGTTCTTTTATAAAAGCGACAATATTCAAAAAATGACATCCATTTAATGCAACACTGATGCATTTGTAGTTTTATTTCTTTTTTTTTGTTTAAAAAATTGAATATGGATTATGATGTAATTATTATAGGCGGAAGTTATTCTGGTTTATCGGCTGCTTTAGCATTAGGACGGGCATTGAGAAAAGTACTTATTGTAGATGCCGGTACACCTTGCAACAGGCAAACGCCGCATTCACACAATTTTTTAACGCACGATGGTGATAAACCTGCTGATATTTCAGCAGTGGCAAAGGCCGAAGTATTAAAATATCCAACGGTAAAATTTATTGATGGAACAGTAGATTCAGCAAAAAAAATAGCTCATGGTTTTAATATCAGCATCAATGGAGCCGAGGAATATTCATCAAGAAAATTACTAATTGCCTCGGGTTTAAAAGATGTTTTTCCTGATATAAATGGTTTTGCCGAGTGTTGGGGAATATCAGTAATTCATTGTCCGTATTGCCATGGATACGAGGTGAGAAATGAAAAAATTGCATTGCTTATGAATGGTGAGGACGCTTTTGAAATGGCTAAAACTTTAAACCACTGGAATAAGGATTTAATAGTTTTAACCAATGGAAAGTCTCAACTAACACCAATACAAACTCAAAAGTTAGAATTTAAATCGATTGCGATAATTGAGGATGAAATTTCGATTTTGGAGCATACCAACGGGCGATTAAAATATGTTGTGTTCAATAATGGCAGAAAATTAGCTTTGAAAGCCGTCTATGCGAGAGCTGGAGTAGAGCAACACACAGGCTTTGATGTTCAGTTAGGATTTGAACTCACAGAATTTAATACAATAAAGGTTGATGGTGAGCAGCAAACAACCGCAACAGGGGTGTATGCAGCAGGAGATTGCACGACTTTAATGAGGTCGCTTTCGGTAATTACAGCGCAAGGAACACTTGCGGCTGTGATGATTAATAAACAAATGATCTCCGAAGATTTTTGATGAATTAACGGAACTTAAAACAGTATTGCACCTGCAATAGTTGCAATAAACATTGCAGCCATAACAATTCTGTCGGCGTTAATCCATTGCGCTCTGGTTAAGGGCGTTGCAACTTTTTCTTCGGTTTGAGCTTTTTGCCTGGCAAGCTTGAAAACTGATGTGTCTAATTTAATAATCATCGGAAAATGTTTTTATAGGTTATTTTCCATAAAACAAAAGCCAAGCCAAAAGATTTAAAAAATGTTGAATTGTTGATAACTAGTATTTTTTTGTTAACTAATTGATATTTATATGATTCAGTTGTATTTCTGCTCCTTGCAATCAATAAAATGATGTATGGCAAATGAAACACTTTTAAAACTTTATCTGTATAGTAATCAAATTGTTAAACTAAAAAAGCTATTCTCTGGAATTTAGTTTACTATTCTTTTTACCATACCAGAAATAGATTGCCAAACCGATAACGAGCCAAACTCCAAGTCTTAACCATGTTTCCCATGGCAAAAAAGCCATCATAACTAGACAGACTAAGATACCAAGAATTGGAATTAGCGGAACAAATGGGACTCTGAAAGGTCGTTTTGCATCAGGGTCTGTTTTTCTGAGGATTAAAATTCCAACACAAACCATTAAAAAGGCTAATAAGGTGCCAATACTTGTCATTTCACCCACAACATTCATTGGTACGAATGCGGCAAACAAACCAATGAAGATACAAAGCATGATATTGGATTTCCATGGTGTTTTGAATTTTGGATGAACATCAGAGAATATTTTCGGTAACAAGCCATCTTTACTAATCGAATAAAACATTCTCGATTGTGCCATTAAATCGATTAAAATAACCGAGGTGTAGCCTATTAAAATTGCCAAAATAATTGCCTGACTTAACCAGCCATAAGGTGTTTTTTCAATCGCGATGGCTACAGGTGCGCCGCTGTTCGCAAATTCCTTGTAGTTGGCCAAACCCGTCATAACGTGGCCAAACAAGCCAAACAAAACGGTACAAACTAATAATGAACCAATAATTCCGATTGGTAAATCTCTTGATGGATTTTTAGTTTCCTGAGCAGATGCTGCTACGGCATCGAAGCCGATAAAGACGAAAAAAACCAAACCTGCACCACGTAAAACTCCGCTCCAGCCAAAATGCCCAAATGTGCCCGTATTTTCAGGAATGTAAGGATGATAATTTGCAGGGTCGATATATTGCCAGCCCAAAGCGATGAAAACCAAAACCACTCCAACTTTTAAAAATACAATGATCCCATTGACAATAGCAGAACCTTTGGTGCCGCGGATTAAAATGGCTGTCATTAAAACCACAACCAGGGCTGCGGGTATATTTACAATGCCGTTTACGGTAGAACCATCGGCAAGCTTCGCGGTTTCGAAAGGCGATAAAGTAAGCTGCGGAGGCAAATAAATACCTAAACTTGATAGGAAACGCGTTAAATATTGCGACCAGCTAATTGCAACAGTAGCACAACCTACAGAATATTCGAGCACCAAATCCCAGCCGATAATCCAGGCGAAAAGTTCGCCCATGGTTGCATAAGAATAAGTGTATGCACTACCGGCCACAGGAATCATTGAGGCAAACTCCGCATAACATAATGCCGCAAAGCCACAACCTAAAGCCGCGATAACAAAAGATAAAGTTACGGCTGGTCCTGAATGGTTAGCTGCGGCTAAGCCGGTTATCGAAAATAAACCGGCACCTAAGGTTAAGCCTACGCCAATCAAAATTAAATTTACAGGACCTAAAGTTCTTTTGAGCGTTCCTTCGCCGCTTTGATTTGCCTCAGCGACAATGCTGGCTATAGATTTTTTCATGAATAAAAATTTACTGGCTGCAAAATTATCAAAATATATTAAATCTACCTTGTTTGTATAGTTTTTGTTTCGCTAAATTGATTTAGCAGAATCGGCATTTCTATGCAAACAGGAATCTTAATGCATGTCATCGATTTTAGGCTGTGAGTTCCTTACAAAATCTTAACTAATCTAAATCTGATAAAGCCAAATAGCGCCCGATTTTATTTTTCAAATCGGGACTACTGGCGATAGCGGGACTGCTGAAATCGAAGAATTACTGCGCTTGCTTTTCAAAAAAATAGTCTTTTTTGCTCAAAATTAAATCTTCCAAAAATTTTACTGTAAAATTAAAATATTGATTAACAGATATTTATGTATTTAATTTAAATTATTTTAGTACTATGTATTGCATAGTATTGTATAAAACATATATCTTTGTTTTATGATAGCAGAAAATACGCAAACACAAATGCGGAAGGGAATTCTGGAATACTGTGTTTTATCAATCATC
>Ga0160472_100458_pt1 | contig 28823 bp, 27 predicted proteins | sample HID1973M_E11MG_FD_108267 | JGI IMG/M metagenome (GOLD analysis project Ga0160472, IMG submission 108267) | Enriched mosquito-associated microbial communities from UW Madison campus, WI, USA - HID1973M_E11 MG | ecosystem: Host-associated > Arthropoda: Insects > Digestive system > Unclassified ... | reverse complement strand
GGCTCGGCATGCCCTCGCTCCGGTCCTGCTCCGTGGGCGCGCCGCGACCGGCCATCCATGGCCTAACGCGGCTACCTCGGCATCCATGCCGAGGTGCCCACTGCGCAGAACCTCCACTCGGCCTCTCGGGGGGGCGAAAACCGCGAAAAGCAAAAGCAAAAGCAAAAGCAAAAGCGAGGCGAGCTAACGCTCGGCCTTTTGAGTGGTGAAGAGCTTGCGTATACCGCCGATCCCTGTGGGAGCTGGCTTGCCGGCGATGGCGGCCTGACAGCCGACCTGATCCCGGATCAGCCCCCATTTCAACTGTAGGAGTGAGCCTGCTCGCGATGGCGGCCAGCCAGCCGACGCGAATTGTTCGGATGTATCCCATCCAAAAGATCGCAGCCTCGTTGCACTCGGCAGCTCCTACAGGGGTTCCGGAGAGACCGTGGATTTGTGTTCGCATCAGCGCCAGGCCGGCCGGTAGGCCGCCTCGGGCGCCGTGGCGGTGCCCGCCCCCCCGAGAGGCCGAGTGGAGGTTCTGCGTAGTGGGCAACCCGGCATGGATGCCGGGTTAGCCGCGTCAGGCCATGGATGGCCGGTCGCGGCGGGCCCACGGAGCAGGACCGGAACGAGGGCATGCCGAGCCTAGGCGAGGCACCGAACGACAGGGGCAAGAGCCCTTTGGTTACTTTGGGGCTTTTCCAAAGTGACCCGCCGTAAGGGCGGAACCAATAGCAGCCGTTACCGCAGGAATGGATATGTACACCCACAATCCAGCGTCGCCTGACAGTCCATCGCGAGCATTCGAGCGTCGACCGGCTGCTCCTACAGGGAATCGTGACCCGCTGTAGGAGCGAAACCCTATGCAGCCGTACCTCAGGAATGGATAGGTACTCAGCTCAGCTCAGCCAGCAGCCTGCTGGCTCCCACATCTCACAGAGTTGGGTGCCAATCCTGAGGCACAAACCCACTCACGAGGGTGGCGTGGGTTATTTACCGGGGGTCAGCGTCAACCGCGCCGTGCCATACGCCCTGTCGTAGTTCTGCGACTGCATCGGCAGGCTCATGTATTGCCCCTTCAGCCACGGATCGATGCTGTTGAGGTAGTTCGGGCTCGCCGGGTTGCCGGACTGGCCGGTGCTGTTCTGCGCCATCAGCGGTTCGGGCTGGCCGAAGTCGACGATGAAGCGCACGGCCGGTGCCAGTGTGGTGTTGAAGTTCTGGCCCCAGGCGAACGCGGCCGTATTGAGCGTGGTGTGATCGCCGCCCGCTGGCAGCGGGCCGCGCACGACCTGGCCATTGGCGTTTTTCCATTCATAACGGTGCAGCTTGCCCCATTGCCACGCTTTGTGATCGCTGCCCAACTGGCTGTCGCCCGCGCTGATGGCGGCCGCAAGGCTGCGGGCGAGGATCGCCGGTTTGTCTTCTTTCTGCGCGGTACGTACGTCATCCCAGAAAGGACTGTCTTCGCGTCCCAGCAGGTGGTCGGCTTGCGCCGCATAAGACAACTCGCCGTTGGCGACGAAGGCTTGCCACGCGGGGCTGGTCTGCGGACCCAGTTCATCGAGGAAAATCTGCTCGCTGCTGGCCTGCAGGAACAGCTCGTAAATCGCCGCATCGGTGGAGGTCGGGCTGAGCTTGCCGTCGAAGGCCATCAGGCGGCTGTAGGCCTCATGGGCCTTGGCGCGATCGGCGGCTGGCAAGGCATCGATAGCCTGCTTGAGCGGTTGGGCCATGCCCGGCGCTTCAAACATTTTCTTCAGCTTGGCGGCAAAGGTGGTGGTTTGATCGTACTGCATGGCAATCACGCTGCGACTGTCGTGTTTGCCGGTCCCGGCCAGTTCCGCCAGGCGCTCGCCACGCTCCGGGGCTGCCCACGAATTGGACAGCTGCATGCCGTAGCCATGGGGAATGACCCGCTGGTTGGCAGTGCCGAGCCAGCCTTGGGCCGGATCCTGGTCATAGGGGTGCAGCATCGGGTCGGCGTAACCGTCCCAGTCATAGCGGCCTTCCCAGCCCGGCGAGGGCAGCAAGCCTTCGCCTTCGCGGCGGTTCGGGTAGCGGCCGGTGACTTGCCAGCCGATGTTGCTGGCATCGGCAAACACCAGGTTCAAGGCAATGGCGCGGATTTCGCGGCTGGCGTCCGAGGCTTTCTCTACGTTCTGGGCGCGGGACAGGTCGAAAAACGCATCCAGGGTCTTATCGTCGGTGAAGCTCGGCGTCTGCAAGGCGAGGCCGAAACCGTTGGCCAATGCGCTGCCTTGAGCACTGTTGAGCAGCGGGCCGTGGCGGGTTTCGTACACGGCTTCGCGAATCGGCCGCTGGCCTTTGACGAAGTAGGTTTCGTTGCGCACGATTGCCGGTTGCCATTTGCCGGCGTTTTCGTAGGTCAGGCCATTGCCCTGTCGTTTGATCTTTTCCAGGAACAGGTCCTGGTTATCACCCATCACCGAGGTCACGCTCCAGGCGACCTTGCCATTGAAGCCGCCGAGTATCATCGGCAAGCCGGCAATGGTCACGCCGGAGGCCTGGTACTTCGGCGCGCGGATCTGCACGTAGCTGAACAACGAAGGCACGCCCAGCGGGCCATGGCTGTCGCTGGCCAGCAGGCTCTTGCCACTGCGGCTGCGTTGCGGGGCGATGGCCCAGTTGTTCGATGAGGTGGCACCCAGCAGGTTCAGCTCAGCCAGCTGGCTCGTGGCCTGGCTGATTTGCGTCAGCCCCGGCACTTGCCCGTTGAGCTTGATGCCTTGCAGTTTCTCGCTTTCCGCCAGCGGCAGTTTTTCGTCGGGCGCCGATGGCGACAGCCACGCCAATTTGTCGTTGGTCACGGTTTGCGCCAGCACCAGCGAGGCAATTTCTTCCGGCAGGTTGGCCGACTGGCTGAAATTCAACAGGCAGAAAATCAGCGCCGAATCTTCCGGCTGCCAGTATTCAGGCTTGTAGCCGGTGGCGGCGAGGTCCGCCGGCAGTTTGTCGCGGTAGCGGAACAGGTAGGCGTTGACCCCGCGGGCATACACTTCGAAGAAGCGCTTGAGTCGTGGTGAAGACGCCTTGTACAACTCGCCGGCACTTTTCTTCAGATTGACCGCGCGCATATAACGGTCGGCATCCAGCAGGTCGGCACCGGACATTTCCGCCAGACGGCCCTGGGCCAGCAGGCGCAGGGTGACCATTTGCGTGATGCGGTCGCTGGCGTGCACGTAGCCGAGGGCGAACAGGGCGTCGTGGAAACTGCTGCTTTCGATCAGTGGCATGCCCATGGCATTGCGGCGTACCGAAACATTCTGCGCCAGACCTTTGAGCGGTTGTACGCCGGAAGTGGGCGGCAGGGTGTCCCGGGCGTTGAAAGTCTGACATCCGGTCAGGCTCAAAACACCGGCCACTGCAGCGGCAACGCCGAACCGGGGTAGAAAATGAGTAAGGGCTGGCGAGGCCATGGTTAAGCTCCTGCGGGGGTGGTAGCGCAATAAAGGCGCTACGTTAGAGAGCAGGCGTTGGCCGCGCAAGCGGGGTACGAGGTTATTTCAGGATTTGTCGGATGAACCGCAGGAATATCGACGGTTGCAGGTACAGCGAGGAGCTGTAGGAGGGAGCCTGCTCGCGATAGCGCAATTTCCACCAGCATCAATGTTGGCTGTGCGGACGTCATCCCGAGCAGGCGCGCTCCTGCAGGCGCGTCAGCTCGCGATGGCGATTCAACAGGCGAAGCAGTTCTTCGCCCGAAGCATCAAGCGCCGTGGCACTTCTTGAATTTCTTGCCATTGCCGCATGGGCATGGATCGTTGCGGCCGACGTCTTTCAGGGCATTGCGCACCGGTTCCTGGTGGGCGTGGCCACAGTTCGGGCCGTGCACGTGACCGTGGTCGTGATCATGGTGGGCATGGTCATGATCGTGGTTGCAGTCAGGGCCGTGGACGTGGGGTTGCTGGGTCATCGGTATTGCTCCGGAATTAAATCGGCGGCGATTATCACGCCATTTCGCTCCAGGTGCACGTAGTGGGCGATGAATAAACCGGTTTCCAGTTCACCGTCCAGACGATAGGGGATGGCCTGTTTCGAATTTTTCAGTTGTTTGACCAGACCGCGGACCTTTGACCACAGGTTGGTGCGGATCGGCACCTTGAAATAGGCACTGTGTTTCGGCCCGATGGTGAACCAGTGTTCATACTCGCCTTCGGCCAGCAAAATCTCCCCAAGGTGAATGCGGTATTCCAGACCGCGTACCGTCAGGTCGCTGTCGTTGGGGTTGTCGACGCGAAAGTGCAGCAGGAATTTCTGTTCGAGCAATCTGGCGCGTACGACTTCGATCCTGACCAAGTGAACTTCCGGGTCCGGTTCATCGTCGCCGAACCAGGACGCACAGCCGCCGAGCCCCAGGAACAGGCACAGCATCAGCAGGTGCAGCGTGCGTCTACGACTGGTCATCGGTGTTTCTCCCATGAAAGCCAGTCTAGCCCCGATCCCGACTCAGACGCCGAAGTAGCCCGCGCAACACTTCTTGAATTTCTGTCCGCTGGCGCACGGGCAGGGGTCGTTGCGACCCAGCTTGAGCGGCACGGTCGGATCGATGAAGTACCAGTGCCCGGTGTTCTGTACAAAAGATGAGCGCTCGCGATGGCTGTGTTCGCCGCTGTTGTCATGCCAGCGCGCGGTGAAGGTCACGAAGGCATGTTCCGGCTGGCCGCCGAGCACTTCGGAACTCTCAACCTCAAGGCCCAGCCAGGTGCTTTTGGCGCTCCAGTCGCTGATCGATTGCCGGTCGAGACCGGCCTGTTGGGCGGGCAGGGTGGTCGCCACCAGATAGTCGACCAGGCCCAGCACATAGGCGCTGTAGCGCGAGCGCATCAGGGCTTCGGCGCACGGCGCTGGATGCCCGGCATGATAATGGCCGCAGCAGGCATCGAGCAGGGTGCCGCTGCCGCAGGGGCAAATGGATGTATTCATTGCTTTACCACCAGTATTTCCCGAAGTTTTCCGGATTGGCCCAGAAACGCGAGTTGAGCCAATCGGGCACTTGTTTGTATTCAAGCAGATCGTAGGTAAACAGAGTCAGGACCTGATCATCGCGCTGAAAACGCTCGCTGGCTTGCAGGGCCAGGGAGAAAAAGTCTGTCTCCTGCCAGCCGCAGGCCGCCAGGTCCGCCAGCACCGCGATGCGACTGGCATTTAGGTTGCGGATGCCGCCCAACAGGTTGAGGCCGTCGCGCTTGGGCACATGTTCCAGGCAGTCGACCACCAGCGCCAGGTCGAAACGTTGCGCCGCCAGTTCGGCAGGCAGTGCTCCGGGAGGGGCAAAAGCGACGCTGCTGTCCGGGTGTGCGAGTTTGAACGCTTGCAGCGCGGGGAACTCGCTGGCGCCGATCAACAACAGGCGCGCAGGCGTGTACCGGTCCAGTAAAGCGGCCAGTGCCTGTTGCGGCGTGCGAGAAGAAATAGCTGCAATCATCAATCATCCTCAATCATATCTGCCAAGACTAGCCTGCCCGAACGGCCTGGCCTAGAGCGCCTTTGGGGTAAAACTGCCAAGTTGTAGTGAATACAGTATTAAACAGCATGGCCTATTGCTGGCGGAGTTTAATACTCGGGTCTTTACTACCTGAATCGGTTCTAAGCCGATCCTTCAGGAGAAAACTAGATGAGCATAGTTCGGACAGCATTACCCTTGGTACTGCTCACCAGTGTGTTGACTGGTTGCGCAGGGTTGCAGAAAACCGACTGGCCGACCTGTGCGGCAGTCGGGGGTGTCGTGGGTGCGGGTCTCGGTGCGACCGAGAGCTCGGCGTGGGCAGGGTATGGCGCACTGCTGGTAGGCGGTACGGCCGCCGCCTATTGCTGGGTTCACGGGGATGGCGACGAAGACGGTGATGGTGTGCCTGACAGCCGCGACAAGTGCCCAGGTACGCCTAAAGGCGTAGTAGTTGATGCTGATGGTTGCCCTCCACCTGCTCCGGTGGTTGAAGAGGCAGTCGTCGTCAAGGAAGAAACCATTGTCATCCGTGACGTTCACTTCCAGTTCGACAAAGCCACACTGACCGCGGCTGATAAAACCGTGCTCGACAAGATTGCCACTCGCTTGAAAGCCGAAGCCCCAACGGCGCAATTGACCGTTACCGGTCACACCGACAGCGTGGGCAGCGATGCCTACAACCAGAAACTGTCGGATAAACGCGCTCACTCGGTAGTGGAATATCTGATCGAGTCCGGTGTACCACGCGCAAGCTTCGTGTCCGTTACCGGTGCCGGTGAAAGCCAGCCGGTTGCCGACAACAAAACCGCTGACGGCCGTGCACAAAACCGTCGTACGGAAATCAAAATCAACCGCTAAACCCCTCGCATCCGCGGCTTGTGCAGTCGCGGATGCGGGTCTTTACTCCTGTGTAACCGGTATTGGCCGGTAACACAGGAGCTTTCAACATGATGGTTCTCGCAAGGAACGTCCTCCCGGTTCTGCTGCTAGGCAGCCTGCTTACTGGCTGCGCTACTCACAGTGATGGCACTGCCCCCCTCAATCAACGAACCTGGCCAATTTGCAGCCTTATCGGCGGTCTGGTCGGCGGCGGCCTGGGCGCGATCGAAAGTGCTGGCTGGGCCGGAGGCGGCGCGGCGCTGGGTATATTGACCGGCGGCTTGATCTGCTACGCCCAGGATGGCGACGAAGATGGCGACGGCGTTTTCGACCGACGTGACCGTTGCCCCGATACACCTGCCAATACCCCGGTCGACCACCGCGGTTGCCCGCTGCCGCAATATCCTGTGGCGGCGCCTGAACCGGTGCACTCCGAAGTCATCACCCTCAGCGATGCGGACGAGGTGCTGTTTGCCTTCAATCAATCGGACCTGACGCCTACGGCCAAGAGTCAGCTGGATGCCGTGATGGGCAAGCTGGAAGACGCCAGCGTGACGAGTATCAAGGTTGTCGGTCATACCGACAGTGTCGGTTCGGATGAATATAACCAGGGCCTGTCCCAGCGTCGTGCCGCCAGCGTAGCGGCTTATCTGATCAGTCAGGGCGTGGCGCCGGGCAAGGTCACCAGCGAGGGCAAGGGCGAGAGCCAGCCTGTTGCCGATAACGATAGCGACGCCGGTCGCGCGAAAAACCGTCGCGTAGAGCTGAACGTCAATCGCTGAACCCCGGAATAGAGCCGTCACATGCTCATCATGGGCGTGATGACGGCCGTTCGGCGGCCTTCATGAAGATATTTCCGTTGCCCTCTGGCGTATTCCTCGCGCAAGCCGTTACTGTGCGCGCAAAGAATAATATTCAACGGGGGCGCGTATGAAGGTGTTATGGGGGCTGGGCAAGCTATTGACCCTGCTGTTCTGGGCAGTGGTGCTGGTCAATGTGCTGGTACCCTTTGTTTACCCGCTGCAGTCGTTGGTCAACCTGGCTGGCGGCTTTCTGGCATTCATCCATCTGCTCGAAGTGCTGCTGTGCAACCGCAGCCTCAAAGGTCGCGCCCACCCTTGGCTTGACCGCCTGAAAATCGTCATTTTCGGCGTATTCCACCTGCAAACCATTCCGGCTCCTACCGCGCCTAAGGCTTCCCATGCGTAAACTCTGTTTGCTTGCTGCTTTCATCAGTCCATTGGCCAGTGCACAGGTGGTGAGCGTCGAACCGAACTCGCTGATGCGTCTGCCCAACACCGCCAGTACCCTGCAGCTGGAACGCCTGGAAGTGGCGGACTACGGCACCTTGCTGATTCCTTCCAATGTCACGGAAGTGACAGTGGGTGAATTGCGTCTGGGGCGCGATGCGCGCATCGCCATCGTTCCGGCGGAACAGGCGCTGGCGCTGAAGGTTCGTCGGGCCGACCTTGCCGAAGGCAGCCAGATCACCGCCCGTGGTGCACCGGGTACCTACGAGAAGGCTGCCCGTGCGGGGCGCAATCTGGACGTGCAGATCAAGGCACTGAATGCGCCGCAACTGATCGTGGATGCTCGCGGTGGTGCGGGTGCGCCGGGCTTTGTCGGTCTCGATGGGGCCAACGGCCAGGAACCGGGCTGCACCTGGGGCCAGGCCGGTCATGGAGCAGACGGCACCGATGGCAGTAACGGTCAGCCGGGGGCGTCGGGTGCGCTGGTGCGGTTGGCAGTGCCGCAGGACTATCCAGCGGAACGCATCAAGGTCCAGGTCGCTGGCGGTGCCGGCGGCGTGGCCGGGCCTGGCGGCAAGCCGGGCGCGGGTGGCAAGGCCAAGGGTTGCCTGGTTTACAAGACCGATGGCGGCAAGAGCGGACGCCCTGGTGCCGCAGGCCAGGCCGGGCCTGAAGGCGCAGCAGGTTCGGTGTCGGTGCAGCGGTTGTAACGCCTGAACCCTGAACCCTGAACCCTGAACCCTGAACCCTGTAGGAGCGAGCATGCTCGCGATGGACACAAGAGCACCACGGGGAATCAGATTCCCCGCGTCATCGTTCGCGACCATCGCGAGCATGCTCGCTCCTACAGGAAATCTCTACCGCGTTAAAACATCGGACGCGCCGCAGCGATCGCCACCACGGCCAGTCCGACCAGCAGATTAATCCCCACCAAACGGCGAATCCGCCCCAGCACCGCCGCACCCGCTGGCCAGTCCTGCTCGGCCACCGCTTTGCGCAACTCCGGCAGCATCAACGCCTGGATGCGGATAAACAGCGCCGTCATCACCACATACAGGCCCATCATCACCTGCACATAGCGCGGGGCCGTTTCAAAGCCGTTGAAGTGCAAGTGCAGCAGGCCCACGCCGCTGAGTGGCAGCAGAATCACCGCGACCCAGACCCAGCGAAAGAAACCCTGGAACACTTCCACCCACAGTTTCAGCCGGGCAGGGCCCTCCAGCGCCTTCATCGCGGCCGGGCGCAGGACCATCCAGGCGAAAAACATGCCGCCGACCCAGACCAGCGCGGCGAGGACATGCAGGGTGTAAACGATGCCAAAAGGTGTCATTGGGGTACTCCGTTCTGCGCAGGATTCATTAGCGGGGTATGATAGCGGCCGAACCGAACCACTGAAAATTTATCCAGCGTTTTTTGCGCCCGACAATTCATGATCAGCACCGAACTCAAAACCACGATCCAGGGCGCCTATTCGCGTTTTCTCGAAGCCAAGAGCCTCAAGCCGCGCTACGGCCAACGCCTGATGATTGCTGAAATCGCCAAGGTCCTCGGTGACATCGACACCGACGACGAAGGTCGGCGCAGTGGCGACCCCGCGATTGTCGCGGTGGAAGCCGGCACCGGTACCGGCAAGACGGTGGCCTACAGCCTGGCGGCGATTCCCACGGCCAAGGCCGCCGGCAAGCGCCTGGTGATCGCCACGGCTACCGTGGCCCTGCAAGAGCAGATCGTCTACAAGGACTTGCCCGACCTGATGCGCAACAGCGGGCTGAACTTCAGTTTCGCCCTGGCCAAGGGGCGCGGGCGCTACATGTGCCTGTCCAAGCTCGACATGCTGCTGCAGGAAGGCCACGCGCAAACCGCCACCGCGCAGTTGTTCGAGGAAGAAGGCTTCAAGATCGAGGTCGACGAGGCCAGCCAGAAGCTGTTCACCAGCATGATCGAGAAACTCGCCGGCAATAAATGGGACGGCGACCGCGACAGCTGGTCCACCGCCCTGGAAGACGCCGACTGGGCGCGCCTGACCACCGATCACAGCCAGTGCACCAACCGCCATTGCCCGAACTTCGGTCAGTGCGCCTTCTACAAGGCCCGGGAAGGCATGGGCAAGGTCGATGTGATCGTCACCAACCACGACATGGTCCTGGCTGACCTCGCCCTCGGCGGTGGCGCCGTGCTGCCGGACCCGCGCGACACCATCTATGTGTTCGACGAAGGCCACCACCTGCCGGACAAGGCCATTGGCCACTTCGCCCATTACACGCGCCTGCGCTCCACCGCCGACTGGCTGGAAACCACCGCCAAGAACCTCACCAAACTGTTGGCCCAGCACCCGCTGCCGGGGGATCTGGGTAAGTTGATCGAGCAGGTTCCGGAGCTGGCGCGGGAGATCAAGACTCAGCAGCAGTTCATGTTCACGGCATGCGAGCAGGCCGCCGATTTCAAACCCGGCGAAGACGTCGAGGGCCGTGAGCGGCCACGGCACCGTTTTGTCGGCGGGGTAATCCCCGAGCACATGCGCGAAATGGGCATCGAGCTGAAGAAGGGTTTTGCGCGCCTGACCGATCTGTTCACGCGGCTCACCGAATTGCTCAAGGAAGGCATGGACGGCGAGGTCAACATCGGCATCGCCAGCAACCAGGCCGAGGAGTGGTATCCGCTGTTCGGCAGCCTGCTGTCACGTTCTTCCGGCAACTGGGAGTTGTGGACTGCCTTCACCGTCGAAGACCCGGAAGACAACCCGCCGATGGCCCGCTGGCTGACCCTGGCGGAAAGCGGTTCGCTGTTCGACATCGAGGTCAACGCCAGCCCGATCCTGGCGGCGGAAATGCTGCGGCGCAATCTGTGGAACGTGGCTTATGGCTGCCTGGTCACGTCGGCGACGCTGACCGCGCTCGGTACCTTCGACCGCTTCCGCATGCGTGCCGGCTTGCCGAAAAAAGCCGTGACCGCCGTGGTGCCAAGTCCCTTCCATCACGCCGATGCCGGCGTGCTGCGGGTGCCGAACCTCAATGCCGACCCGCGAGATGCGGCCGCCCATACGGCGGCGATCATCCGTGACCTGCCGGATCTGGTTGAGGGTTCGCGGGGCACTCTGGTGCTGTTCTCTTCGCGCAAGCAAATGCAGGATGTGTTCGACGGCCTCGACCGCGACTGGCGCAAGCAAGTGTTCATCCAGGGCAACCTGTCGAAACAGGAAACCCTGAACAAGCACAAGGCACGGGTCGATGGCGGGGATTCCAGCGTGCTGTTCGGCCTCGCGAGTTTTGCCGAAGGGGTCGACTTGCCGGGGGCTTATTGCGAGCACGTGGTCATCGCCAAGATCCCGTTCTCGGTGCCCGATGATCCGGTCGAGGCGGCCCTGGCCGAATGGATCGAAGCCCGAGGCGGCAATCCGTTCATGGAAATCTCCGTACCGGACGCCTCGTTGAAACTGGTGCAGGCCTGCGGGCGCCTGCTGCGCACCGAACAGGACCGCGGCACCATCACCTTGCTCGACCGGCGTCTGGTTACCCAGCGCTATGGCAAAGCGATCCTCAACGCGTTGCCGCCATTCCGCCGGGAAATTTCCTGAAAACCGGTGGGCGCTTTTGCCCACCGCGTTGTCTACCTTCCAGCCATTGCTTTTCCACAGGCCCATTGAAGGTCGTCACGGAGATTTTCGTTCCCATGATTCGCTGTTCGTTACCGGCCGTGTTTGCCCTGTTGTGGGCAACCCCGCTGTTCGCTGCACCTGCCGGCGCGCAGACGCTGTTCAACTTTGTACGCCCGGCCGATGTGGTGCAGGTGGCGACTCAGGACGCCAGCCTGCCGCAATCCAACGCCGAACAAACACCCGAGGGCGAGGTGCTGCGCCGGGTCACCTTCAACCCGGTGGCCCGGCCGACGTTGCGTCTGACTCCGCAGACCGGAGCCTGGGACTGGTCGCAGTCGGGCTTCATGAGCCTGCGGTTACAGAGCGCGATGAACTGGGCATTGACCTTGTACGTGACTATCCAGAGCGACGACGGCAAGACCCTGGTCAGTCGTGTCGATTTGCCCGCCGGTCCGGCGCAGACCCTGTTGGTGCCCTTGCAGCCGACTTCGCCGCTGAGCATGGGCCTCAAGGCCGGGCCACCGATGCCCATGACCCTGGAGAGTCAGCGCATTTACCTGGCGAGCAGTGCCGGTGAACTGGACCGGGCCCGCGTTGTATCGGTCAGCCTGTCCATGGATCAACCGGCAGTGGCCCAGAGCATTCTGCTGGAGCGCTTTGGCGTGCAGGATGCCGAGGCAGTGTCCCAGACTGTGTATGGCGGCCTGGTCGACGCTTATGGACAGTCGACCCGAGCCAACTGGCCGGAAAAGGTCGGCAACGATGAACAACTGAAAAGCGCCGCCGCCAAGGAGCAGCAACAGCTGAAAACCTGGCTGGCCGAGCGCGAAAAGTCGCCACTGGATACCTTTGGCGGCAGCAAGAATGGCCCGGCCTTCAAGGCCAGCGGATTCTTCCGCACGGAAAAACGCGACGGTCGCTGGTACCTGGTGACACCAGAAGGGCACCCATTCTATTCCCTGGGGGTCAACACCATCACTGCGGACGTCAACCAGACCTACGTTGCCGGTCGTGAATGGATGTTCCAGTCATTGCCAAAGGCTGAGGAACCTTTGGCCAGCCACTTCGGCGAAGGCGACAACCGTGGCGGCAATGGTGTGGATCAGGGCCGAGGCTACAACTTCGGTCGTTGGTACGATTTCTACGGCGCCAATCTGCAGCGCCTGTATGGCGCGCCTTGTGCCCCAGGCAGTGAGACCAAGGCCGGTGTGGCCGCGGCAGCCAAGGCTGATGCGGTCGAGGCAACGGTGGCGAAAGCGAACGAGCCTGCGGTGGTGCCTTCAACCGCCGAGTCCGGTGTCGCCGAGGCCGCCAAAGCACAAGCTGTCGATGCCACCGCTGCCAAAGCCGTTGAGCAGGCGCCCTGCAAAGTGGCGTTCGATGAAAGTCGCTGGACCGGGCACACCCTCGATCGCCTGCAAGCCTGGGGCTTCAACACTGTCGGCAACTGGAGCGCGCCTGCGCTGGGCGACGCCGAGCGCGTGCCGTACACCTTGCCCCTGTCGATTGTCGGTGACTACGCCAGCATCAGTACCGGTGCCGACTGGTGGGGCGGCATGCCCGATCCGTTCGACCCGCGTTTCGCCATGGCCACCGAGCGTGCCGTGGCCATTGCCGCCCGGGATCATCGCGACGATCCGTGGCTGATCGGTTACTACGCCGACAACGAACTGGCCTGGGCCGGTTCCGGTGATGACCCCAAGGCCCGTTACGCCCTGGCATACGGCACCTTGAAAATGACCACCGACGTGCCGGCCAAACGTGCGTTCCTCAAGCAATTGCGCGACAAGTACCGCAACCAGGCGGGTCTTTCCAAAGCCTGGGGCATCGATTTGCCTGCCTGGGAGCTGATGGAAGACCCCGGTTTCGTCCCGCCGCTGCCAAGCGCCGAGCACCCGGAAATCGAGGCCGACTTCAAATATTTCCAGAAAGTCTTCGCCGACACCTACTTCAAGACCATTTCCGACTCCCTCGAGTGGCATGCACCCAATCAATTGCTGCTCGGCGGCCGCTTTGCCATCAGCACGCCGGAAGCGGTGGAGGCCTGCGCACAGTATTGCGACGTGCTGAGCTTCAATCTGTACACCCTGCAGCCGCAGGACGGTTACGATTTCGCTCGACTGCGCAGCCTCGACAAGCCGGTGCTGATCACCGAGTTCAACTTCGGCTCGACCGACCGTGGACCCTTCTGGGGCGGCGTGACCCAGCTGGCCAAGGAAGAAGACCGCGGTCCGGCCTATGGCAATTTCCTCAAACAGGCGCTGAGCGAACCGTCGATTGTCGGCGTGCACTGGTTCCAGTACCTCGATCAACCGGTGACCGGGCGCCTGCTCGATGGTGAAAACGGCCACTTCGGCCTGGTGGGGATTACCGACCTGCCGTTCCAGGGATTTGTCGACAGCGTACGCAAAAGCAACCTGGCGGCGGTCGATCAACTGGACAAGGAAGCGCAAAAGCTCGCGGGTGAGGCGGACAAGGCCAGCCATGATGCCGAAGGCGGGCGCAAGGCGGATGCCGGTAAAGGGCCGGGCAAGGGTGCTGGTGGACATTCCGGCCAGGGACATTAAAGTTTAGGTCGCAAGATCGCAGCCTGCGGCAGCTCCTACGGGAAACACGCAACCCTTTCGCAGGAGCTGCCGCAGGCTGCGATCTTTTGATCTTGCTTTGCAATCGACCGCCCAGCCCAACCCTGTTCCCAAAACCCTCAAGGGCTGGAACAATGCCCGCCACTTTGTAGAGCGTTTATCCGGGGAGTTGCGGGTGCAGATTCAGGGTCATTACGAGCTTAAGTTCGAAGCGGTGCGGGAAGCGTTCGCGGCGCTGTTCGACGATCCTCAGGAGCGTGGCGCGGCGTTGTGCGTCCAGGTCGGCGGCGAAACGGTACTGGACCTGTGGTCCGGCACTGCCGACAAGGACGGCGCCGAAGCCTGGCACAGCGACACCATCGCCAACCTGTTTTCCTGCACCAAGACCTTCACCGCCGTCACCGCGCTGCAACTGGTGGCCGAAGGCAAGCTGCAACTGGATGCCCCGGTGGCGCGTTACTGGCCGGAGTTCGCGGCGGCCGGCAAGGAGTCCGTGACCCTGCGCCAGTTGCTTTGCCACCAGGCCGGTCTGCCTGCATTGCGCGAATTGCTGGCCCCCGAAGCCCTGTACGACTGGCAGACCATGACTGATGCCCTGGCGGCCGAAGCACCCTGGTGGACCCCGGGTGAAGGCCACGGCTACGCGGCGATCACCTACGGCTGGCTGGTCGGCGAATTGCTGCGCCGTGCCGACGGTCGCGGGCCGGGCGAGTCGATCGTGGCGCGAATTGCCAGGCCGCTGGGCCTGGATTTCCATGTCGGCCTGGCCGACGAAGAGTTTCATCGCGTGGCGCATATTGCCCGGGGCAAGGGCAATGTCGGCGACGCCGCGGCCCAGCGCTTGCTGCAAGTGACTATGCGCGATCCCACCGCCATGACCACCCGTGCATTCACCAATCCGCCCTCGATCATGACCAGCACCAACAAACCCGAGTGGCGGCGCATGCAGCAACCGGCCGCCAATGGCCACGGCAATGCCCGCAGCCTCGCCGGGTTCTATGCAGGCTTGCTCGACGGCAGCCTGCTGGAAAGCGAAATGCTCGATGAACTGACCCGCGAGCACAGCCTCGGCGAAGACAAGACATTGTTGACCCGGACCCGCTTCGGCCTGGGTTGCATGCTGGATCAACCGGACGTGCCTAACGCCACCTTCGGCCTCGGTTCGCGGGCGTTTGGCCACCCGGGCGCTGGCGGTTCCATTGGCTTTGCCGACCCGGAGTACGACGTCGCCTTCGGTTTTGTCACTAACACCCTGGGCCCGTACGTGCTGATGGATCCGCGGGCGCAAAAGCTGGTGCGGGTATTGGCCACTTGTCTGTAAATCCTGCTCGAGGGTTCCAGGGCCGGAACCCGATGGCCTTTTCAGTTTCAAAGCGTCTGTTTATGCGGGCCGTACCGGTCTGATTTTTATTACTTAATTTTTTGTGGATATCCAATGTCACCTAAATCTACCCTCGCTTTGGCCCTGTGCTTTGCTATTACCGGTTGTGCACAGACTCCACAAAAAGATTCCGATGGCGGCAGTTGGTGGCCGTTCGGCTCCTCCGACAAAGTCGCCGCCAAAGACCCGGCCCCGGCTCCAGCACCACTGAAACCTGCCCCCGCCGCGCCGGTGGCCAAAGCGGACACCAGCAGCCCGTGGTATTGGCCGTTCGGCTCCGATGACGTCCAGCCTGCGGCCAAACCGGAAGTGAAAGCCGACATCAAGCCGGTCGCTGTCGCGAAAACCGAGGCTGACAAGGCCAGCCCTTGGTACTGGCCGTTTGGTGGTGACGAGAAGAGCGCGACCAAGGCTGCACCGATGCCCGATCCGAAAGTCACCCAGGCCTGGCTGGACGAGTACGAGCCGCGCCTGCGCGATGCGATCAAGGACAGCAACCTGCAACTCGAACGCCGCGAAAACGTGCTGGTGGTAACGGCGCCGGTGGAAGGTACCTTCAACCCTGACCGTCCGGCCATGCTGCTGCCGGTCACCCTCGGCCCGTTCACCCGCGTGGCAAAAATCCTCGAAGTCGACTCCAAGACTGCCGTGCTGGTATTGGGTCACAGCGATACCTCCGGTGCAGCGCCGGCCAACATCAAGCTCAGCCAGGAGCGCGCGCAATCGGTCGCGGCGATTTTCCGTCTCAGCGGCCTGCAGCGAGATCGCCTGATGCTGCGTGGCATGGGTAGCGATGCGCCGCGTGCGGCCAACGACAGCGTTGAAGGGCGTGCGCTGAACCGTCGAGTGGAGCTGCTGGTGACTCCGCAAAACACCATGGTCGCCTTGCTGGCCAAGTACAACATGCCTGCTCCGGCGCCGGTGACCTTGGTGGCTGCGCAGAACGTCAAGCCAGTTGCCAAGCCCGTGACCCCGGCACCGGCGGCTAAGAAAGCCGATGTACCTGCCACGAAAAAAGCTACGGCGAAGAAAGCTCCGGCCAAGAAAGCGCCTGCGAAAACCGCCACCCCGGCGAAAAAGACCGCACCGGCCAAGGCCGCCACGGCTGACAAGAAAGTCGCGACCGCCGATACTTCCAAGAAGTAAATCGTAACCAAAAGGAATGCGCCATGACCCAGGGCCTGGCTGATATGCGTCGTGACTACACCCGTGATGGCCTGACCGAGGCGCAAGCCCCGGCCGAGCCCTTCGCGTTGTTCCACCAGTGGTTCGCCGACGCGGTGAAAACCGAGCAGGCACCGGTGGAGGCCAACGCCATGACCCTGGCGACGGTCGACCAGGACGGTCGACCGCATTGCCGCATTCTGTTGCTCAAGGGGCTGGACGCCCAGGGTTTTACCTTCTTCACCAACTACGACAGCGCCAAGGGTCAACAACTGCTGGCGAACCCGTTCGCCGCCATGACCTTTTTCTGGCCGGCCCTGGAGCGCCAGGTGCGCATCGAAGGGCGGGTGGTGAAGGTCACGCCGCAAGAGTCCGACGCTTATTACCAGGTGCGTCCGCTGGGTAGCCGGTTGGGAGCCTGGGCATCGCCACAAAGCCGGGTGATTGCTGACCGGGCGGAGCTGGAAGAACTGCTCAGAAACACCGAGCAACGATTCAGTGATGCGCAACCCCATTGCCCCGAGCACTGGGGTGGTTACCGTTTGCTGCCGGAGCGCATCGAGTTCTGGCAAGGCCGTCCGAGCCGGCTGCATGACCGCCTCAACTACCGTCAACAGGGTGCCGACTGGATTCTTGAACGCCTGGCACCCTGACCGGTCTACCGATCGGGGTACTCTGCCGCTGCGGCCTCAAGCCACAGGGGCAGGTCCCGCCGCTTGATCTTTTGTGCGTGGACGCTGGCCAGCCTGTCGAGCATGTAGGTTTTCTTGCGCTCATCCTTGCCGGCCAGTGACAACGCCAGGTCGCGAAGCATCCAGCGCCTGATCCGCAGGTACAGCCACCAGTGAAAGTACAATCCGGCGGCAGTCGTGGCAAAAATGATAAAGTAGTCCATGGAAATCCCGGGTGGATAGCGCAGAGTTGGCAATGTACCGCTACCTTTGTGCCGTGCGATGAAGGCTGCTGTACATCGCCTGAATCAAAGCACACTTATCCGGCGCACGCCGTGACAGCCGTCAAGCTGCGGGGTTTAATGGCTACCTGTACTTTTGGAGTTGATGCTATGCGTAAGTCTGTTCTGCTGGTTGCTTCCTTTTCCACCATGGCAATGTTGCTCACTGGTTGCCAATCGAGCCTGACCGGTGACTCCTATTCCCGTGACGAAGCGCGTCGAGTGCAGACCATTCGCATGGGCACCATCGAAGCCTTGCGCCCGGTGAAAATTGAAGGCACCAAGACCCCGATCGGCGGCGCGGCAGGCGCAGTGGTCGGCGGTGTGGGCGGCAGCGCTATCGGCGGCGGCAAAGGCAGTATCGTTGCGGCGGTCATCGGTGCAGTGGCGGGCGGCCTGATCGGCTCGGCGGCCGAAGAAGGCATGACGCGCACCCAGGGCGTGGAAATCACCGTTCGCGAAGACGACGGCAGCATGCGCGCCTACGTGCAACAGGTTCAGGAAAACGAAGTGTTCCGTGTGGGTGAGCGCGTGCGCATCTCCACGGTTGATGGCACCAGCCGCGTTTCGCACTAAGCGGCAAGACGGCTAAAAGAAAACCCCCGATCAGGCGACTGATCGGGGGTTTTGTTTTTTGGCCCGGGGCAACCCTGTATTAAGCGGTTTGCAGGACTTTCTTGCGACTCGCCATCGCCGTCACCGCGTATCCAATCAGGGCAGCCAGCAGGGATCCGGTCAGGATGCCCATCCGGTCCATGCCGGCGTAGTCACTGACACCCGGCTCGAAGGCCAGGGAGCCGACAAACAGGCTCATGGTGAAACCAATGCCACACAGGATGGCCACACCCATCACCTGCCCCCAGTTGGCGCCCTGGGGCAGGGCGGCGATGCCGATTTTCACTGCCAGCCAGGTCAGGCCGAACACGCCGATGGCTTTGCCCAGCAGCAGGCCGATTGCGATGCCCATCGGCACGTCATGGGTAAAGCTGTCGACGGTGACGCCACTCAGGGACAGGCCGGCGTTGGCGAAGGCGAACAGCGGCAGGATGCCGTAGGCGACCCACGGATGCAGGGCGTGTTCCAGGGTCAGCAGCGGTGAAGTCTCCGCGTTCTTCGTGCGCAGCGGAATGCAGAAGGCCAGGGTCACGCCCGCCAGCGTGGCATGCACACCGCTCTTGAGTACGCAGACCCACAGGATAAGACCGATGATCATGTAGGGGCCGAGTTTCACTACGCCGAGGCGGTTCATCCCGATCAATGCGGCAATACAGGCGGCGGCAAGGGCCAGGGACAGGGTCGAGAGTGCGCCGGAATAGAAGATCGCGATGATGACGATCGCGCCGAGGTCATCGATGATCGCCAGGGTCATCAGGAACAGCTTCAGCGAGGCTGGTACGCGTTTGCCCAGCAATGCCAGGACGCCAAGGGCGAAGGCGATGTCGGTGGCGGTCGGGATCGCCCAGCCGTTCAGGGCCGGCGGGTTGTCGCGATTGAGGTACCAGTAGATCAACGCCGGCACGACCATGCCGCCAATGGCCGCTGCGCCGGGCAGGACAATTTGCGAGGGTCTGGACAGCTGGCCGTCGAGGACCTCGCGCTTCACTTCCAGGCCGATCAGCAGGAAGAACAGTGCCATCAGGCCGTCGTTGATCCACAGCAGCAGTGGCTTGGCAATTTTCAGAGCACCAATCTGGGCCACCACCGGCGTGTCGAGCAGGCCGCTGTAGAGCCAGGACAATGGCGAATTGTTGATGATCAGAGCCAGGACGGCAGCGGCGATCAGTAACAGACCGCTGGCAGCTTCCATCTGAAAGAAACGCGTGAAAGTGCTACGCAGAGGCAAGGTCGCTCTCCATCTGTGAGTTCAAAAGGTGTTACACCCTAACAATTACTGTTAGTTGTTAAAACAAAAGTTATATTCTTTTTTGTTATATGTCGTTACAAGGCGATCCGGGCAATGGACCTGAGCCTAGCAGTTACCCGGCGTATTGGACCCCAGCTGTACCTGTGCTGTATGCAGGATTTTTCCTAAGCTTGATGGTTAAGCCCCATGGGCAAGCCCGAGGCTTGCCCGAACCTGTGAGAAGCCACCATGAGCGACAATCGACAGTGGTCGCGCGAAGCGATCCGGATCATCGAAGCGGATTTCCAGCGCAGCGCCGATACGCACCTGATTCCATTGCCGCTGCCGGGTTTTCCGGGCATCGAGTTGTACTTCAAGGATGAGTCCAGTCACCCCACCGGCAGCCTCAAGCACCGGCTGGCGCGTTCGCTGTTTCTCTATGCCCTGTGTAACGGCTGGCTCAAACCCGGTGCGCCGGTGATTGAAGCGTCCAGCGGTTCGACGGCGATTTCCGAGGCGTATTTCGCGCGCATGCTGGGCCTGCCGTTCATTGCGGTAATGCCCGCGACCACCTCCAAGGAAAAAATTGCCCAGATCGCTTTCTATGGTGGCCAAAGTCATCTGGTCGATGATCCGACGCAAATTTACGCCGAGTCCGAGCGCCTCGCCCGTGAGCATGGCGGCCACTTCATCGATCAGTTCACCTACGCCGAGCGCGCCACTGACTGGCGGGCGAATAACAACATCGCCGAGTCGATCTTCCAGCAGATGCGTTTCGAGCAGCACCCCGAACCGAGCTGGCTGATTTCCAGCCCGGGCACTGGCGGCACCACGGCCACCCTGGGGCGTTATGTGCGTTACCGCCAGCACGGCACCCGGGTTTTGTGTGCCGATGCCGAGCGCTCGGTATTTTTCGATTACTACCGTACCGGCGATGCCTCCCTGCGCCTGGACCATGGCTCGCGCATCGAAGGGATCGGTCGGCCGCGTGTGGAAGCCTCGTTCCTGCCCAAGGTGATCGATGCAATGGTCAAGGTGCCGGATGCGTTATCGCTGGCGGCCATGCATTACCTGGCCGAACGATTGGGACGGCATGTGGGCGGATCGAGCGGGACCAACCTGATTGGCGCACTGATGGCGGCGCAGCACATGGCGCAGACGGGGGAGACGGGATCGATGGTGGCCATCTTGTGCGACAGCGGTGAACGCTATGCCACGACCTACTACGATCAGGACTGGCTCAAGGCCCAAGGGTATGAGTTGAGTGGGTTGATCGCGGCGGTGACGGCGACGGTGGAGCGGGGGGAGGCGCTGCCGGAGTCGGTTTTGCGCGCCAATATCTGATATCTCGCAGGCACTGTATACCCCTGTGGGAGCGAGCTTGCCCGCGATGGCGGCGTTACATTCAACACTTGTGTTGACTGATCCGCCGCTATCGCGAGCAAGCTCGCTCCCACAGGGTTGTGCGTTGTTTCAGGGATCGGGTATCAGGCCTCGAGCCCAAGGATATCCCGCGCCACTGCCTCGGCAATCCGAATCCCGTCGACACCCGCCGACAAAATCCCGCCCGCATAACCCGCGCCTTCACCGGCCGGGAACAAGCCCTTCACGTTCAGGCTTTGCATCGACTCATTGCGCGTAATGCGCAACGGCGACGACGTTCGGGTCTCGATCCCGGTCAATACGGCGTCGTGCAGCGAGTAGCCGCGAATCTGCTTCTCGAACGCCGGCAAGGCTTCGCGAATCGCTTCGATGGCGAAGTCCGGCAAGGCCAGGGCCAGATCTCCCAGGGCAACGCCTGGCTTGTAGGAAGGCTCGACATTGCCCAGTTCGGTAGACGGCTTGCCCGCAATGAAGTCGCCAACCAGCTGCGCCGGCGCTTCGTAATTGCTGCCGCCCAATACGAAGGCGTGGGATTCCAGGCGCTCCTGCAATTCGATGCCGGCCAGCGGGCCGCCCGGGTAATCGACTTCCGGGGTGATGCCAACGACGATGCCGGAGTTGGCATTGCGTTCGTTACGCGAGTACTGGCTCATGCCGTTGGTGACCACACGATTGGGTTCCGACGTCGCCGCCACCACCGTGCCGCCCGGGCACATGCAGAAGCTGTAGACCGAACGGCCGTTTTTCGCGTGGTGCACCAGTTTGTAGTCGGCGGCGCCCAGTTTCGGGTGGCCGGCGTACTTGCCCAGGCGTGCGCGGTCGATCAGCGACTGCGGGTGTTCGATGCGGAAACCCACCGAGAATGGCTTGGCTTCCATGTACACGCCGCGGCCGTGGAGCATGCGGAAGGTGTCGCGGGCACTGTGGCCGAGGGCCAGGATCACGTGTTTCGAATGGATCTGTTCGCCGCCGTGGAGTTCGACGCCGACCAGTTGGCCGTCTTCGATCAACACGTCGGTCACCCGTTGCTGGAAGCGCACTTCGCCGCCCAGCGCGCGGATTTGCTCACGCATGTTTTCCACGACGCCGGTCAGGCGGAACGTACCGATGTGCGGCTTGCTGACGTAAAGGATTTCTTCCGGCGCACCGGCCTTGACGAACTCGTGCAGGACCTTGCGCCCGAGGAATTTCGGGTCCTTGATCTGGCTGTAGAGCTTGCCGTCGGAGAATGTCCCCGCGCCGCCTTCGCCGAACTGCACGTTGGACTCGGGGTTGAGCACGCTTTTACGCCACAGGCCCCAGGTGTCCTTGGTACGCTGGCGCACTTCAGTGCCGCGCTCGAGGATGATCGGCTTGAAGCCCATTTGCGCGAGCAGCAGTCCGGCGAAAATACCACAGGGACCGAAGCCGACCACGATCGGGCGTTGTTGCAGGTCGGCCGGCGCCTGGCCGACCTCTTTGTAGCTGACATCCGGAGCCACGTTGACGTTACGGTCATCGGCGAACTTGTGCAGCACCGCCGCCTCATCGCGAACATTGAGGTCGATGGTGTAGATGAAGCACAGCTCGGAGGATTTTTTGCGCGCATCGTAGCTGCGCTTGAACAAGGTAAAGTCGAGCAAGTCATCGCTGGCAAGCCCTAAGCGCTGCACGATGGCAGGGCGCAGGTCTTCATCGGGATGGTCGATCGGCAGCTTGAGTTCGGTGATTCGTAACATGACGGGATCCGGTTCGCGGGGCGCACAACTGCGCCAGGGCGTTTGAAGCCCGCGATTATAAGCCGCAAAGGCCCGGTCCCGTGAGGCTTAAACGATCAGTCGTCGCGCGATCCGCCGAAATACCCGCAACCGCGCTGCACCTGGCCGTTGATCCGCAGTTCGGCGCTCAGATGCTGGATGCTGCCGGTCTTGCTGTCGACGCAGCGTTGCGGTGCCACCCACAGTTCGATGTGCTGGTTGTTGGCTTCCGTGCTGAGATTGAAGCGGCCATCGCCCAGTTGCTCCTCCACATAGGGCAGCACCAACGATGGTTGGCCGGCGCGGTCAATCACCATGCCTTTGCCGCTGGCCCGGACACTCCACTCGGGCGCGTGGCCGGTCGCACGCACGGTCATCTTCTTGAAGTCGGGATCGTCGCAAGCGTTGCCCGAGCGTTCGACGCGGTACAGCTTTTCGAGGTCGAGCTGACCGTCACCTGAGTCCGGCACGATCCGCCCGCGCACGTCAGCAAACAGTTTGCCCTGGGCATCAGCCAGGCTGGCGGCCTGTTGCAGGACGCTGGTGCCGCCTGTGTCGTTGATCACGTAATGACGCGGGGTGCCGCATGGCTGGAACAGCAGCTTGCCGTCGGCTGCACTCAATTGGCCTTGCATGCGCGTCTGGCCGGCATGCTCGGCGCTTTCACGGGAACCGTCGAACAACTGGCAGGCGGCGAACAGGGGAAGCAGGGCTACAAGGACTAGGGAACGGGCAACACGCATCGTGGGGTCTCCTGACAAGTGCCGCCACGTTACTCAGGCTGACCGTTCATCACAAGGGTTGCGCGCGGCGGGCGTGGATTCGCGCAATACTTTGTGAAATGTTTATGTGGGTGAATACAGGGAAGTACGAGGTAGGCTGATGCGTTTTGCAGGAGTCGAACATGAAGAAGATCATAGCCTGGAAGCTGTGGATGTTTTCAGTGGCGATGTTGGCGGCCTCGGCCAGTCAGGCTGCCGAGATCAATTTCGACTCGGCAACCGACTTTATCCACATCGATGTGCTGCTCAAGGAGGACAGCGACAGGCTTCAATCCGCGTATGAGATGAATGTCATGCTGAGCCCTGAAGCTGCAGAGCGCATAACGCAATTGACCCGTGCGTCGATAGGTCAGCCGTTGACAGTCTCGGTCAACGGCAGGGTGCTCTCCACGGCGACAGTGCAGTCGGAAGTAGGCGCTAATCTCCGAATGACTATCCCGAAATCCATTGCTAAAGACCTGTTGCCCACGCTTCTGGATTAACGGCTCAACCTACGCGAAAAGTCTGCCCGGTCTGCAGGCCTTCGACACTTTTGGCGTAGGCCAATGCCACATCCGCCGCAGGAACCGGCTTGTAGCCACGGAAGTACGGCGCATAGCTGTCCATGGCTTCAACCAGCACCGTCGGGCTGATCGAATTCACTCGAAGGCCCCGTGGCAACTCGATGGCGGCGGCGCGGACAAAACTGTCCAGCGCACCATTGACCAGCGCGGCCGAGGCGCCGCTGCGGATCGGATCGTGGCTGAGCACGCCGGTGGTGAGGGTGAATGAAGCGCCGTCGTTGGCGAACTCGCGGCCGATCAGCAACAGGTTGACCTGGCCCATCAGCTTGTCTTTCAGGCCCAGGGCAAAACTTTCTTCGTTCATTTCAGCCAGCGGGGCGAAGGTCACGTTACCGGCCGCGCACACCAGCGCGTCGAACTTGCCGGTTTGTTCGAACAGTTTGCGGATCGAAGCGCTGTCGCTGATATCCACGTTGAGATCACCGCTTGTGCGGCCGATGCGGATGACTTCGTGGCGCTGGGACAGTTCCTTGTCGACGGCCGAGCCGATGGTGCCGCCTGCGCCGATCAAAAGAATTTTCATGCTGCCGTTCCTTTCAGTGGGTTGAATGTGGCTTCAGTTTAGAGTGGTTTTTTCCGCCGATAAGCGCGCTAATAGGCAACCTTTAGTTTTCAAATGGAAACAATCCATGAGCGAGATGGATGACTTGGCGGCGTTCGCCGTGTTGGTGGAAGCCGGCAGTTTTACCTTGGCCGCGCAACAGCTCGGTTGCAGCAAAGGACAACTGTCCAAGCGCATCAGCCAGCTCGAAGCGCAGTTTTCCGTGGTGTTATTGCAACGCACCACGCGACGTTTGAGCCTGACCGCTGCCGGCGCGGCGTTGTTGCCCCAGGCGCAGGCACTGGTCGTGCAGGTCGACCGGGCACGCCAGGCCCTGGCGCGGTTGAAGGACGACATGTCCGGGCCGGTGCGCATGACGGTTCCGGTGTCGCTGGGGGAAACCTTCTTCGATGGCTTGTTGCTGGAGTTCTCGGCGAAGTACCCCGACGTGCAGATCGAACTGGAGCTCAACAACAGTTACCGCGACCTGTCCCGGGACGGTTTCGACCTGGCGATCCGCTCCGACGTAGCTAACGACCAGCGACTGGTGGCGCGTCCGTTGCTGGCCTGGCACGAAATGACCTGCGCCAGCCCGGCCTATTTGCAGCAGTACGGAGAACCGCAAACGCCCCAGGCCCTGGCCGAACACCGCTGCCTGCTCAACAGTCATTACAGCGGCCGCGAAGAGTGGCTGTATCACCAGCAGCACGAATTGCTGCGGGTGCGGGTATCCGGGCCGTTTGCCAGCAATCATTACAACCTGCTGAAAAAAGCCGCGCTGTCTGGGGCCGGTATTGCGCGATTGCCGTCCTATTGCCTGTCGGCGGAACTGGCTGACGGGCGTTTGCGCTGGCTTTTGCGCGATTATCAGACGCGGAGCATGCCGATGTATCTGGTGCACCCGTACCAGGGCGGGTTGCCCAAGCGTACGCAGGTGCTGGCGGATTACTTGATGGGGTGGTTCAAGCGCAGTGGGGAGGCGCTGGATCGGCTCTAAATTATCAAACACACCTGTAGGAGCCGGCTTGCTGGCGATGGCGGTATAACATTCAAAAGAGATGTTGACTGATACACCGCCATCGCCAGCAAGCCGGCTCCTACAGGGGCTATTCATTGTTCTCGGGATTGTGTGGGCATAAAAAACGGCCCGTGAAGGCCGTTTTTTCTGTTTAACGCAAAGGCTCAACCACCGAGGTACGCTTCGCGCACTTTCGGATCGGTCAGCAGCGCTTCACCGGTGCCTTGCATGACCACCCGGCCGTTCTCCAGAACGTAGGCACGGTCGGCGATTTTCAGCGCCTGGTTGGCGTTCTGCTCGACCAGGAACACCGTTACACCGTCCTTGCGCAGCTGTTCGATGATATCGAAGATCTGCTGGATGATGATCGGTGCCAGGCCCAGGGACGGCTCGTCGAGCAGCAACAGCTTGGGCTTGCTCATCAGCGCACGGCCAATGGCGAGCATTTGCTGTTCGCCGCCGGACATGGTGCCGCCGCGCTGGTTGAAGCGCTCTTTAAGGCGTGGGAAAAGTCCGAGGACCTTGTCCATCTGCTCCTGATAATCACCCTTGGCCGTGAAGAAACCGCCCATGGACAGGTTTTCTTCCACGGTCAGGCGGGCGAACACCCGGCGACCTTCGGGCACCACGGCAATGCTCTTGCGCATGATCTCCGCGGAGGTCTGCCCCACCAGCTCTTCACCCATGTAACGGATGCTGCCGCTATGGGCCTGCGGCGAACCGCACAGGGTCATCAGCAGGGTGGATTTGCCCGCGCCGTTGGCACCGATCAGGGTGACGATTTCGCCCTGGCGGATTTCTACATTGACACTGTGCAGGGCCTGGATCTTGCCATAGAAGGTGGAAACGTTTTCGAACTGCAGCATTTACGCTTCCCCCAGGTAGGCTTTGATCACTTCAGGATTGTCACGGATCTGCTCCGGCGTACCGTTGGCCAGGGGCGTGCCCTGGTTGATCACGACGATGTGGTCGGAAATGCTCATGACCAGTTTCATGTCGTGCTCGATCAACAGCACCGTGACGTTGTGTTCCTCACGCAGCACGCTGATCAGCGCCTTGAGGTCTTCGGTTTCCTTCGGGTTGAGGCCGGCGGCCGGCTCGTCGAGCATGAGGATCCGCGGACGGGTCATCATGCAGCGGGCGATTTCCAGGCGACGTTGCTGACCGTAGGCGAGGGTGCCTGCCGTACGGTTGGCGAACTCCTTGAGGTTGACCTTTTCCAGCCAGTATTCGGCGAAATCCATGGCCTCGCGTTCGCTCTTGCGGAACGACGGGGTCTTGAACAGGCCGGACAGGAAGTTGGTGTTCAGGTGACGATGCTGGGCGATCAGGAGGTTCTCGACCGCGGTCATGTCCTTGAACAGGCGCACGTTCTGGAAGGTGCGCACCACGCCCTTGAGCGCGATCTTGTGGCCCGGCAGGCCCTGGATCGGCTCGCCGTCGAGCAGGATGCTGCCGCCGCTCGGCTTGTAGAAGCCGGTCAGGCAGTTGAACACGGTGGTCTTGCCGGCGCCGTTGGGGCCGATCAATGCCACGACCTGTTTTTCCTTGACGGTCAGGGCCACGCCGTTGACCGCCAGCAATCCGCCGAAGCGCATGCTCAGGTTTTCTACTTTAAGGATCTCGCGGCTCATTTGCGCAGCTCCATGTGAGGACGTTGCATGGGCAGCAGACCCTGAGGGCGCCAGATCATCATCAGTACCATCAAGGCACCGAACATCAACATGCGGTATTCACTGAACTCACGCATCATTTCCGGCAGCAGGATCATCACGATCGCCGCCAGGATCACGCCCAGCTGCGAGCCCATGCCACCCAGCACGACAATGGCCAGGATGATTGCCGACTCGATGAAGGTGAAGGACTCAGGCGTCACCAGACCCTGACGGGCCGCGAAGAAGCTGCCGGCAAAACCGGCGAAGCTCGCACCCAGGGTGAAGGCTGACAGCTTGATGATGGTCGGGTTCAGGCCGAGGGCGCGGCAGGCGATCTCGTCTTCACGCAACGCTTCCCAGGCACGGCCCAGAGGCATGCGCAGCAGGCGGTTGATGACGAACAGCGCGGCCAAAGCCAGCAACAGGGCAACCAGGTACAGGAAGATCACCTTGTTGATCGAGTTGTATTCCAGGCCGAAGTACTCGTGGAAAGTCTGCATGCCTTCCGCGGCCTTGCGTTCAAAGGTCAGGCCGAAGAACGTCGGTTTCTCGATGTTGCTGATACCGTTTGGACCACCGGTGATGTCGGTCAGGTTACGCAGGAACAGACGGATGATTTCCCCGAAGCCCAGGGTCACGATCGCCAGGTAGTCACCGCGCAGTCGCAGTACCGGGAAACCGAGCAGGAAGCCGAAGGTGGCCGCCATCAGGCCGGCGATCGGCAGGCAGATCCAGAAACTCAAACCGAAGTAATGCGACAGCAGCGCGTAGCTGTAAGCGCCGACGGCATAGAAACCGACGTAACCAAGGTCGAGCAGGCCGGCCAGGCCGACTACGATGTTCAGGCCGAGGCCAAGCATCACGTAGATCAGCACCAGGGTGGCGATATCCACCGCGCCGCGGGAGCCGAAGAACGGCCAGACCAGGGCACCGGCGATCAGCGCAATGATGATCCAGCGCTGGGTAGTCGGCAGGGTCAGGAAGTTGCTGGCCTTGGCCGGAATCAGCGGCATGTTTGGCGACGAGCGCCAGGCCGAGCTGATCTGCCGGTCGAACAGCACGCGCAGGAACATCAGTACCGAGCACACGGCAATGGTGATCAGGGTGGCGTTGCTGGTGCCATGAACTTCGAGGTTGATGCCGACGATCGTCAGCTTCAGACCCAGTACCGGGTAGGCCACGGCCCACACCAGCAAGGCACTGAACAGTGCCTGTTTAAGATTCCTAGTCATACCTTTTCAACCTCCGGACGGCCCAGCAGGCCGGTTGGCCGGAACAACAACACCAGAACCAGCAGACCGAAGGCCACGACGTCCTTGTACTGGTCGCCGAAGATATCTGCACCGAAGGCTTCCGCCACGCCAAGCACCAGACCGCCAAGCATCGCGCCCGGGATACTGCCGATACCGCCCAGTACCGCGGCGGTGAAGGCCTTGAGGCCGACCAGGAAGCCGGCGTTCGGGTTGATCACGCCGTATTGCATGCTCAGCAGAACGGCGGCAATCGCGGCCAGTGCTGCACCGATGACGAAGGTCAGGGCGATGATGTTGTTGGTATTGATCCCCAGCAGGTTGGCCATCTTGATGTCTTCGGCACAGGCGCGGCAGGCGCGGCCCAGGCGAGAGCGGGAGATGAACAGGGTCAGGCCGAGCATGGCGACCAGGGTCACCACGAACACCACGATCTGCATGTAGGAAATCAGCACTTCATGTGCGCCACCTGGCCCGAAGGTAAAGTTACCCGGAATCAGGTTGGGGATGGATTTGTCCTTGGAGTCTTGCGCCAGCAGAACCGTGTTCTGCAGGAAGATCGACATGCCAATGGCGGAGATCAGCGGGATCAGACGGTTGCTGCCGCGCAAGGGGCGGTAGGCGATCCGTTCGATGCTGTAGCCGTAGGCACTGGTGACAACGATGGTTGCAAGGAAAGCGGCGGTCATCAACAGCGGAACGCTGTCGAGTCCCAGCATGGCCAGCCCGGCGATGGCAATGAATGCCACGTAGGAGCCGATCATGTACACCTCGCCGTGGGCGAAGTTGATCAT
>Ga0160472_100457_pt1 | contig 28840 bp, 24 predicted proteins | sample HID1973M_E11MG_FD_108267 | JGI IMG/M metagenome (GOLD analysis project Ga0160472, IMG submission 108267) | Enriched mosquito-associated microbial communities from UW Madison campus, WI, USA - HID1973M_E11 MG | ecosystem: Host-associated > Arthropoda: Insects > Digestive system > Unclassified ... | reverse complement strand
TAGTAGCGCCGCGGCATGCCGAGGATGCCGAGGTAGTGCATCGGGAAGAAGATCGCGTACGTGCCGGCGAAGGTCACCCAGAAGTGGATGCGGCCGAGCGTGTCGTCGAGCAGCTTGCCGGTGACCTTCGGATACCAGTGGTAGATGCCGCCGAACACCACCAGGATCGGCGACACGCCCATCACCATGTGGAAGTGCGCCACCACGAAATACGTGTTCGACAGCGGGATGTCGACGCTCACGTTGCCGAGGAACAGCCCGGTCAACCCGCCGATGACGAAGGTGCTGATGAACGCGATGGCGAACAGCATCGGCACCGACATGTGGATGTCGGCGCGCCACAGCGTGATGACCCAGTTGTAGACCTTGATGGCCGTGGGGATGGCGATGATCAGCGTGGTCGTCGCGAAGAAGAAGCCGAAGTACGGATTCATGCCGCTGACGAACATGTGATGCGCCCACACCACCACCGACAGCACGCCGATGGCGAGGATCGCCCACACCATGGTGCGATACCCGAAGATGCTCTTGCGCGCGTGCACGCTGATGAGGTCCGATACGATGCCGAACGCCGGCAGCGCGACGATGTACACCTCGGGGTGCCCGAAGAACCAGAACAGGTGCTGGAACAGCAGCGGGCTGCCGCCCTTGTAGTCGAGCTGCTGCCCCATCGACACGATCGCCGGCATGAAGAAGCTCGTGTGCAGGGTCTTGTCGAGCAGCATCATCACGCCCGAGACGAACAACGCGGGGAAGGCGAGCAGCGCGAGGATGGTCGCCATGAAGATGCCCCACACGGACAGCGGCATGCGCAGCAGCGTCATGCCCTGCGTGCGCGCCTGCAGCACGGTGGTCACGTAGTTGAGGCCGCCCATCGTCGCCGCTACGATGAAGATCAGCAGCGACACCAGCATCAGGATGATGCCCCACTCATATCCGGGCGTGCCCGGCAGCACGGCCTGCGGCGGATAGAGCGTCCAGCCCGCGCCGGTGGGGCCGCCCGGCACGAAGAAGCTCGCCAGCAGCACCAGCACCGAGACGAAGTACACCCAGACGCTCAGCATGTTGAGGAAGGGGAACACCATGTCGCGCGCCCCCACCATCAGCGGGATCAGGTAGTTGCCGAAGCCGCCGAGGAAGAGCGCGGTCAGCAGGTAGATCACCATGATCATCCCGTGCATGGTGACGAACTGGTAGTAGCGGTTGGGATCGATCCACTGGAAATGCCCGGGAAACCCGAGCTGCAGCCGCATCAGGTTCGACAGCGCCACGCCGATCAGCCCCACGAAGATGGCGATGAGCGTGTACTGCACCGCAATGACCTTGTGGTCCTGGCTCCAGACATAGCGGGTCCAGAAACTGCCGTGTCCGGAGTGGGCATCATCGGCGTAGGCCATGCGGGTCTCCTGCTGCGCTCATTGCGGATTGACGGCACCGGCGGCCGGCCTGGTGATGGTCATGCCGGGGGGCACGTCCGGCTTCACCGGCGGCGGGGGTGGGGGCGACGGGGCGGCCACGCCCGCGGCGGGCGCGGTCGAGATGGTGTTGGCGGCGCTCGCCGTACCCGGTGTGCCGCCGCCTGCGGTCCCGGCCGGCGTCGTGGCGGCGGCGGTGGTGGCGCCTGCCGCGCTGTTCGACTTGATATAGGCGACCAGCGCGTCGAGTTCGGCATCGCTCAGCGCGATCTTCGGCATCAGCGGCCCGAAGCCCTTCACCAGCCGGGCCTGCGGCTCGGTGATCTCGTGCTTGATGGAAGCGACGTCCATCTTCGCGGTGCTGCCGTCGGCGAATGTCTCGGTCTTGTCGTACAGGCCCTTCCAGGTCGGCCCGACGCCGGCGTTGCCGTCGATGCTGTGGCAGCCCGCGCAGCCCTTGCTCTGCGCCAGCGCCCTGCCCTGGTCGATCAGCCCGCTATCGCCGCCGGCCGCCGGGGCCCCGCCCGCTGCCGGCGCGGGCGGCGGCGGCGCGTTCGCCCGCGCCAGCGCCATCGCGAAGGTCTGCTGATTGGCCAGCCACGCGTCATAGGCAGGCTGGTCATCGACCACCACCGTCCCGCGCATGTTGTAGTGCCCCACGCCGCAAAGCTGCGCGCAAAGGATTTCGTAGCGTCCGGTCTTGGTCGGCGTGAACCAGAACGACGTGATGAGGCCCGGCACGAGATTCATGCGCGCGCGGAATTCCGGCACGTAGAAGTCATGCAGCACGTCCTTGGAGCGCAGCAGCATCCTGACCGGCTTGTTCACCGGCAGATGCAGCTCGTTGCCGGTGATGACGATATTGTCCTGCCCGCGCGGATCGTCCGGATTCACGCCGAGCGGATTGGCCGCCGTGACGAAGCGCGGGTCCGAGGTGCCGAGGTGGCCGCCGCGCCCCGGCAGGCGGAACGACCACTGCCATTGCTGGCCCACCGCCTCCACATCTGTCGCGCTCTGCGGCGGGTGCACATAGTCGGCATAGACGAAGAGCCCGGGCGCCAGCAGCGCCATGATGCCCACCGTCGAGATGCCGATCAGCCACAGTTCGAGCCGCTTGTTCTCGGGCTCGTAGGCCGCGCCCTGCCCCGCCTGCCGATGGCGGAAGCGCCAGACGATGTAGGCGACGAAGAGATTGATGACGATGAAGAACACGCCCGTGATGACCAGCGTAATGGTCATCGTATCGTCCATCTGCTTCCAGTTGGACGCCAAGGGCGTCGCCCACCACGGACTGAGGAAATGGAACAGCACCGTGGCAACGACGATAACGACGAGCGCGATGGCCATAGCCATGTCTCACCTCCTCCTCGCGGGCCGGCGAGGGATGGGGACTGCACGCGGATGATCGCCCGGAAGACAGGCGTCTGATCACATGGAGTGCGGGAACGCACGCGCGTTCCAATTGTGATCAATCCCTAGCCTAGTGCATGGCTTCAGGTCACTGCAAGGCGACATTTGCGGTCGAACGCCTGATGCAATGCAGCAGTTGGCGGGCAAGGAAACGGCATGGCGGGGACCGATGTCCCTGCCATGCCCGGAGTCCGACAGGTCCGCCGTCGCCGGTCAGTGCACCACGTCCCGGCTTTCCAGCTTCCAGTAGCAGACCGCCGCCGCGGCGCCGAAGATCATGTGCCCGAGCAGCGTGTGCCAGCCGCGCATGCCCGCGAACCAGGCGAACACGCCGGTCATCACGTGGAAGTTGAAGAGGTAGACCACGACGCCGAATGCGGCGCCGGCCAGCATCACCATGCCGATGCTGGAGTCGAGGTGGAACGGCGCGATGATGACCGCGAGGATCATGCCGAGGATGGCGCCCAGCACGAAGTGGATGGCCAGGGCCGCCGCCACTGTGCCAATGCTGAACAGCGACGTCTGCAGGACATCCGGCCCCATCAGGATGGCCGCGATCATGCGCGTGGTTCCCCACGGATTCACGTCGGACACCATCGTCGTCCAGAACAGTTCGATGACCACCAGCAGCGCGCCGGCCGCCAGCCCCGAGACCGCCGCCGCACTCCAGTCCGGCAGGCGTCGCACATAGTGGTGCGATTGCATGTGAAGTTCCATAGCCACCTCCAACCTACATGTCACGGGAAAGAAACCCGCATACCCCCAGCATAGGACAGCCGTCCGTTGGGGTGAATCCCGACACGCATTCGGGTTGCACAGCCCTTTTAGGCGGCCGCAGGATATCTATACTGGACGAGAGGACAGAGAGTAAGGAGGACGCCATGCTGCACATCCAGGCGCACGACCTTGTATTCCTGATTCCAATGGCGCTGGTAGGCGTGATCGTGATGGGTACGATCCCGGTGACAGCCCGTTACCTGAAGATAAGCTGCAGGATGATGGGCGCACTGATAGGCGCGTTGGTGGCGGTGCTGGTGCTGGAGGCACTACCGCTGCTGATCTAGATCCAGGATACAGACCCTGGGCGGATGGACCACGAGAGAGAAAGGAGGCCGCCATGTCGATCGGCCTGTTGGCCGCCGTGATGGCGGTCGCCCTGTTTGTGACGGTAGCCACCGCGATCTGGCGTTGCGGCCACCCGGCGCGCATGCGCTACTGGCGCTGCGCGCGGCGACGAACCCGGACGGGTATCTATCGCCATCATTTTCCGCGCCAGTGAGTTGGCGAGGCCTTCGGAGACTGTTTCAGAATGAAGCGAAGCGGTTCTGGCTAGGCGCCCGGCCGCAGACAGTGCAAGTGGCACGGCAAGGCCGCGCAACGACGCAGAATCTTTCTGAAACGGTCTCTCAGAGCTCGATCATGGCGAAGTCGCCCTTGCCGACATCACATTCCGGGCAACGCCAGTCGTCGGGGATCTCTTCCCAGCGCGTGCCGGGCGCGATATTGTCCTCCGGCCAGCCCTGCTCCTCGTCATACACCCAGCCGCAGATCACGCAAATCCAAGTCTTGTAGGCGACAGCTTCTTCCAGCAAAACGCGCTCCTGATTCCTTTTTCGATACCGGGCGGAATCATACGCGGTTTTGCCGCACTGCACACAAGGCGGCGCCGGCGCCGCATGGCCGCATGACGTCAGCGGCCTTTACTGCACCTTACGGCGCCGTATCCCCCTTCTATTGCCGGATGGCGAAATCGACGCGGTTCGGCGCGCCCTTGTCCTTGATGTCGTCGGCGTTGAGCCTGGGGGCGGTCAGGAATAGCCGGTCGCCGGGGATCTTGCCGTCACGCTCGAGCACCTGCTTGACGGTCAGCGCACGCGCGTCGGCCAGGCGCTTGAGGTCGTCGTCGGTGACCGGCGCGTTCTCCAGCAGCAGCTTCTCCATCTCCTCGGGCGGCAGCGACTTGGCCAGGCCGACCATGTTGCGCGGCTTCTTGAAGTCGGCGCGCTTGTAGACCTGCTCCAGGTACTTCGGATATTCCTGCGCCGACACCTTGACCCTGGCGCCCTGCTCGCCGCCCTCGCTGTCGCTCTCGTCACCTTCCTGCGCTGCGCGCTTCTGGTCACGCGTCTTCTGCTCGGCCACGCGCGCGTCGAGCCAGGCCTTGCGGGCGCCCGGCGCGTCGGTCTTCGGGTCGATGCGGCCGCTGATCTCCAGCTTGAGGGCCGGCCGGTCGACCAATGCCTTGGCAACGGTCTCGACCTTCTGCTTCGCCGCCGGCGTCAGCGTCGAAGTGCCGGGCGCGAATTCCACGTAGCCCAGTTCTTCCGCGTTGCCGCCGAAGGCGTGCGCGATCAGCGCGAAGGGCGAGGTGATCGCCTTCGCCAGCAGGTTGACGATCACGCGCACGATCACGCCGCCCACGCTGAATTCCGGGTCCGACAGCGAGCCCGACACCGGCAGGTTGATGTCGATGACGCCGTTGCGGTCCTTCAGCAGCGACACCGCCAGCAGCACCGGCAGCTTGGTGGCGTCCGGACTGTTGACCTTGTCGCCGAAGGTGAGTTGGTCGAGGTAGAGGTGATTGCGCGCGTCGAGCTTGCCGTTCTCGATCTTGTAGGCCACATCGACCGTGAGCTTGCCCTTGGTGATCGGGTAGCCCGCGTACTTGGCGGCATAGGGCGTGAGCCGCGTCAGCTCGACGCCGGACGCCTTGGCGGCGATGTCGAGGAAGAGCTGCTCGCCCAGCGGGTTGACCTTGCCGCTGATGCTTACGGGCGCGTCGTCGTCGAGCCGGCCTTCGAGCACGAGGTCCGCGGGGGTGGGATCGCCCGACGACACCTTCGACACCGAACCCTTCATGCCGGTCAGGTTGGCGCTGTAGTTCGGGCGGACGAAGAAGTCGGAGAAGTTGATATTGCCCTTGTCGACCACCACGCCGCCGATCTGGATCTGCGGCTTCGGCCCCGTCGGCCCCTTCGGCGCGGCCGGGCCAGCCGGTGCGCCGGGCGCCGCGGCCTGCTTGGCCGGCTGGGCAGGCGGCTGGGCGGCAGGCGCCGAGGCGGGCGTGGCCTGCGTCAGGCTCGTGGCCGGCGCGGGCTGGCCATTGGCCGATCCGGCGGCCATCACGTCCTGCAGGTTCAGCCGGCCGTTGGCATTCAGGATGACGCGCGCATAGAAGTCCGACAGGGCGATATTGCTCAGCACCACGCGCATCGGGCCCTTCGCATCGTCCATGTCGAAGCGGATGCCCTGCAGATTGAGCGAGCGCCAGCGCAGAAAGTCGTCGCCGGTCACCCGGTCCACCGAGCGGACGTTGCCCGCCAGCACGTTGCCGGCGAACTGCACCACCGGCGGCTTGCCGGCGGGCGCGCTCACCAGCGCCTTGCCCTTGACCGACAGCAGGCCGCTGCGCAGCGCGGCGTTGAACTGGCCGCTCATGTAGGGCTGCAGCAGCGTGACGTCGACGTCGCGGATGTCGATCTGCGCCTGCGCGGACGGCGTGGTGGGTGCCACGGTGCCGTCGAGGCTCACCGTGCCGCGCTTGCCGGTCTGCGCCTGCAGCTTCACCGGGAGCTGTCCCGGCTTGAGCGGCCAGTCGACGGCGCCGGTCTGGACCTTGATCTCGCGGTAGACGTGGATCACCGGCCGGCCACGGTTGGCCGCGGCCACTTGGTAGTCGGCCAGCCGGGCGAGGCCGCCGGCCAGGTCGGTCTTGCCGATATGCACCTTCCAGCCGCCCGCCGGCGCGGCGCCTTGCGGTTCGGCGTTGTTTGCCGCTGCCGCACGCTGCTGCGCCCCCCTGGCCTCCTTCTGCGCCGACTGGGCCGCCCATACACGGGCAAGGTCGATCAGCTGGCCGTGATAGTCGCGCGTGATGGCGGCCTGCGGCTTCACCAGCGACAGCTCGCCGGCGCTCAGGGTCTGCTTGCCGAGGTCGAAGTCGATATCGTCGAGCACCACCTTGTCGGCACGCAGCAGCGGCAGGTTGGCGCCCTCGGGATCGGCGGCCGCCCGGGCGGCGGGGGTAGTGGCGGTAGCGGGGGAGGAAGAACCGGCCGCGCTGGCCCCACGCCTGGCGAGGCGCTGCTGGCGCGCCTGGATCGCCTGCTTCACTTCCTCGGGCTGGTCCGACAGCGCCACCGGCCCGCGCGCCACCACGTGCAGCGGCGCGAATTCCAGGCGCGACTTCTCCAGTCCCAACTGGAATGTGGGCCCGCTCCACGCCAGCTTGTAGTTCAGGTCCGCATTGATCGCCGTATCGCCGAAGCCGCTCTTCAACTGTGGCGGCCACCATGCGGAAAATCCCTCGGGCTTGATGCCCTGCAATTCCAGCTTGCCCACGAGCGTGCCCGCGCGCAGCGACAGGTCGCCGGTCTGGTGGAGCGTCTGGCCGTCGGCGATGGTCAGCTTCGCATCGACCTTGGCCGGCTTGTCGCTGTCGCCGCTCAGGTTGTTCACTTCCGCATCGAGCGGGCCCAGCGCGAGCTTGCCGGGGCCGGACGGCGCCGCCTGGTCGGTCAGGCCGAAGCGGGCGCCCTTCAGCAGGATCTTGTCGATGGCGTAGTGCCACGGCTGGGGCGGCTGCGCGGGCTTGGCCGCCGGGGCGGACGCCGGGGCCGGGGCCGGTTCCGCCTTCGGCCCGGCCTTGCCCGGCTGCGGCACGAAGGCGCCGGCCAGGTTGAGCGTGCCGTCGGGGTTGCGCACGGCTTGGATGTCGAGACCGTCGATCTCGAGGCTGCGCAGGTGCGCGTTGTTGTTGAGCGGCTCGAGGCGGTCGATGTCCACCGCCACCCGGCCGGACTTGACCAGCGGGACGTCGCCCAGGGTGCGGATGTCGGCGTCACGCAGGGCGGCCGTGCCCGAGATGGTGAGGTCCTGCTTGTCCTTCTCCTGCCGGAAGCCGATCGCCAGCCGCGTATCGAGCAGGCCGCCCTTGACCTGCGCGTCGCGCAGGCGCGGCGCGAAGGGCATGTACTTCGGAATCTCCAGCCCGTCGAGATTGACGTTCAGCCGCGTCTCGTGCGTATCGGCGAAGGGCAGCACCGCGCCGTCGAGCACCAGCGGCGAGCCGTTGATGCGGGCGCTCAACGAGGGCCGCGTGAAGATCGTGGTGTCGTGCGGCAGGTTCGACAGGAACGGCAGCGTGAGCGTGAACTGCTCCACGCGCTGGCTGGTGTTCAGCAGCTTGTCGTCATAGACGAAGCTGCTCTCGGTGATGGCGATGTTGTTGACCGAGAAGCGCGCCGGCTTGGCATCGGGCGGCTTGGGCGGCATCGCGGCGATACGCTGCTGGATGTCGTCATAGTTCATCTTGCCGGCGCTGTCGCGCACCACGTGCACGGACAGCCGGTCGACATGCAGCGCATCCACCACCGGCGCGAGGTGCCAGACCGAGGAGACCGACGTGTCGGCCTCGACCTCGCCCACCGTCACCATCGGCGTCCTGCCGTCGGTCTCGAAGATGATCAGGCCCGACACCGTCGCGGCCAGCGCGAAGGGCCGCACCTTCACGTCGGCGACCGTGACCTTGCGCCCCAGCGCCTCGCCGGCCTGCTTCTGTATGACATACCGCAGCAGCGGCGGCCCGCCGAAATATCCTGCCAGCCCGAAAACGGCCACGGCGGCCACAATGCCGCCCGCCACGCGCACCGCGAGGCGTCCGCGCGGCGTACCAGCCGCCACCCGGATGGAATCCTTGAGATCCATGTTCTTCCAGAAAACCGACCCCACCTGAATCCGGTGCAGCGCGTGCCTTTGTGCCCGGAATTTCACTTTTTGAACATTATGGCAATGGATTCGTGACAAGGCAAAGCCAAAATCGCCCAAATTCAAGCTTTCGACGACACACTCCGGCGGACCCCCTTCGTGTCGATCCGGTATCCGATCTGGTATCTTTACGCCTCTGCGAAGCGTCCCTCAGCAGGCCAGGGGCTTACCCGCCACGCCGTGCCTGCGTCTCCCGCGCTATACCCTCCGGCCGCATTCCTCACGTAACCCGTGTTCCGCGCTTCGCATGCGATGTCATTCCATGCGAGATCATTCATGTCTTCCAGCAGCACCACTGCCGGGCCGGCCGGCGCAACCGCCGCGGGCCCGGCGCGCGCACTGACCCGTCAGGACTACAAGACCCTCACGCTCGCCGCGCTCGGCGGCGCGCTCGAGTTCTACGACTTCATCATCTTCGTCTTCTTCGCCACGGTCATCGGGCAGCTTTTCTTCCCGCCCTCCGTGCCCGACTGGCTGCGCCAGCTCCAGACCTTCGGCATCTTCGCCGCCGGCTACCTGGCCCGCCCGCTGGGCGGCATCATCATGGCGCACTTCGGCGACCTGCTCGGCCGCAAGAAGATGTTCACGCTGTCCATCCTGCTGATGTCGGTGCCGACGCTGGCGATGGGCCTGCTGCCCACCTACGCCGGCATCGGCCTGCTCGCGCCGGTGCTGCTGCTGGTGCTGCGCATCCTGCAGGGCGCCGCTGTCGGCGGCGAGGTGCCCGGTGCCTGGGTGTTCGTGTCGGAGCATGTGCCGGCGCGCCACGTGGGCTATGCCTGCGGCACGCTGACCTGCGGCCTGACCGCCGGCATCCTGCTGGGCTCGCTGGTGGCCACCGGCATCAATACGGCGTTCACGCCGGCCGAACTGCACGAGTGGGGCTGGCGCGTGCCGTTCCTGCTCGGCGGCGTGTTCGGCATTGCCGCGATGTACCTGCGCCGCTGGCTACACGAAACGCCGGTGTTCGCCGAGATGCAGCAGCGCAAGGCGCTCGCCGCCGAACTGCCACTGAAGGCGGTGCTGCGCGACCATCCGGGCGCGGTGGTGATCTCGATGCTGCTGACGTGGATGCTGTCGGCCGGCATCGTGGTGGTGATCCTGATGACGCCGACCTTCCTGCAGAAGGTCTACGGCTTCGATGCCCGCGCCGCGCTGGTCGCCAACAGCGCCGCCACCCTGACGCTGTCGTTCGGCTGCGTCGCCGCCGGCGCACTGGCCGACCGCTTCGGCGCACGCCGCACGCTGTTCATCGGCGGCGCGCTGCTGGCCGCCACCTCGTGGATCATGTACACGACCCTGCACACCCGCCCCGACCTGCTGCTGCCGCTGTACGCGCTGGCCGGCTTCTTCGTCGGCACCATCGGCGCGGTGCCCTTCGTGCTCGTCAACGCCTTCCCGGCACAGGTGCGCTTCTCGGGGCTTTCGTTCTCGTACAACGTGGCCTATGCCATCTTCGGCGGCCTGACGCCGATGGTCGTCACGCTGATGATGAAGACCAACCCGCTCGCGCCCGCGCACTATGTGGCGGCGGTCTGCGTGATCGGCATGGTGACGGCGCTGTTCGTGAAGCGGCCCCGGCACTGAGGTCGCACTGAGGTCGTCTCCGGCACTACGTCCGCAAATGCAAACGGGAGGGTCAGACCCTCCCGTTTTCTTTTCGCGTCAGAACCAGCCGCTGCGGCGCCGGTGCTGCGAGAAGAAGTCCCACATCAGCCGGCTCGCGTCGGGGCCCACGCCACTGTGGTAGCGGAAGTGCTCGTCGCCGCCGCTCCACGCATGGCCGAGGCCAGCGATCTCGACCAGCCGCACGAGGTCACGGCCCCAGCGCCCGTAGCGCGCCTCGGCATAATTGCCGACCGGCAGTGCGCTCAGGCTGGGCGGATTGCCCAGCACCGCGGGTTCCGACAGCTTGTTGTACGCCAGGAACTGGCGCGCCAGCAGGCGTCCGTTGATCGGATTGACGGCGTCGTCCTCCAGGCCGTGCAGCACGATGGCCGGCAGTTCGGGACCGCCGGGGGTGACGCCTGCGGCGTCGAGCAGCCATGCGGGTTCTGCCGCGGAGCCGGCGCGCATGGCGTGCAGGCCGCTGCGCGGCGAGTCGGCCGCGCCGATCACCACGCCGGAGTGCAGCCCGACGGCCGCCACCTTCTCGGGATGGCGCAACGCTACCACGGCCGCCATGGCCGCGCCGGCGGACATCCCCGCCAGGTAGATGCGGTCGGCCCGCACGTCGGGGCGCTCGGCGAGTTCGTCGAGCAGCGCGGTGACCGCCACCACCTCGCGCCCGCCCTCGCCGGCAGCGAGGTCGAACCAGTGCCAGCATCGCTGCGGCTGGCGGTGCAGCGGCTGCTGCGGGTACGCCACCATGAAGCCCTCGTCCTCGGCCACCGCGTTCATGCGCGTGCCGCCGGCGAAATCCTCGGGCGACTGGCGGCAGCCATGCAGCATCACCACCACCGGCATCGCCTCGCGCGGGGCGCTGTGCGGCACATAGAGATGGTAGGAAAGCTGCTGCGCGATCAGTTCGCCGCGCTGGGGCGCCAGCTTCAGGGTATGCGACTCCCACGTGCCGGGCAGCTCGTCGAGGCCGGGGTGGTGAGGGTAGGGGCGGACCTGCCACTCGCCGTAGGGGTGGAAGGGGCCGATGGCACCGGCGGCCAGGTCGGTCAGGTACGGGCTGCCGGATGGGGGTGCCGCGGGCCGCTTCGCGCCCGCTGCGGGGTGGATGCGGCCTGTCGCGGGGCGCAGGCGTTTCAGATATTCAATCCAGTCGCCGGTCAAACTGTTGGCCATGAGTACTCCTGGTCACGTTCATTGCGGGCGTCTCCGGTCCTCGAATGGTGCAATGCAGCATAGCACATCGCTCCAGCCCGCGCCGATGTGCGGCATCGGCTACTGCATCTGCACATCGCTCCCGCGTCGGGCGCCGCACGAGGTTGCGTCGCAGCCATATGGTGTTCGCGCCGAATCTGTCCAATAATGGCCTGACCACCTTTGGCCAGACGGGGGCGCAGACCATGGTTGAGAGTCCCGCTGCAATTCGCACCATTGCCCTGCTCGGGCATGCCGGGTGCGGCAAGACCACGCTGATCGAGGCGCTGCTGCACAAGGGAGGCGCGATCCACTCGCCGGGCAGCGTGGAACGTGGCACCACCGTGTGCGACCACGATCCGCTGGAACGCAAATACCAGCACTCCCTGTCGTCGGCGGTCGCGCACCTGCAATACGACGACACCCGCATCTATCTTCTCGACACCCCGGGCTACCCGGACTTCTCCGGCCTCTCCATCGGCGCCCTGCCGGCCGTGGAGACCGCCGCCATCGTCATCAACGCGCAGACCGGCATCGAGATGACCACGCGCCGCATGATGGGCTGGGCGCAGGCGCGCAAACTGTGCCGGATGATCATCATCAACGGCATCGACGGCGAGCGCGTGGACCTGCCGGCGCTGCTGGCCGACATCCAGGAAGCCTTCGGCAAGGAATGCCTGCCGATCAACCTGCCGGCACGCGGGGCGACCGAGGTGGTGGACTGCTTCTTCAACCCCTCGGGCGAGTCAGATTTCCTGTCGGTATCGTCCGCGCACGATGCGCTGGTCGACCAGGTCGTCGAGGTCGACCCGGAGTTGATGGAACTCTATCTGGAGCAGGGCCAGGCCCTTACGCCGGAGCAGCTCCACGCCCCCTTCGAGCAGGCGCTGCGCGAGGGCCACCTGGTGCCGATCTGCTTCACGTCGGCGTCGAATGGCGCCGGCATCCAGGAGTTGCTCGACGTCTTCGTCCGGCTGCTGCCCAACCCCACCGAGGGCAACCCGCCGCTGTTCTACCGCGACCACGCCGGCAAGAAGGAGGAAATGAGCGCCAGGCCCGAGCCCGACAAGCATGTGCTGGCCCACGTCTTCAAGGTCGTGATCGACCCGTATATCGGCAAGATGGCCGTGTTCCGCATCCACCAGGGCACGGTGCAGCGCGACAGCCAGCTCTACATCGGCGACGGCCGCCAGCCCTTCAAGGTCGCGCACCTGCTGCGGCTGCAGGGCAAGGAACACACCGAGATCCTGCGCGCCGGCCCGGGCGACATCTGCGCCGTGGCCAAAATCGACGAGATCGACTTCGACGACGTGCTGCACGATGCGCCCGAGGATGGCGACATCCATCTCACGCCACTCGACTTCCCCACGCCCATCTACGGTCTCGCCATCGAGCCCGCCCGGCGCGGCAACGAGCAGCGGCTGGCCGACGTCATGCACAAGCTCGGCGCGGAAGACCCCTGCCTGCGCATCGAGCATCCGCCCGGCACCAACGAGACGGTCGTGCTCGGACTGGGCGAGCTGCACCTGCGCTGCATGCTGGAGCGCCTCACCGAGCAGTACAAGCTGGAAGTGGTCACGCGTCCGCCCAAGATCGCGTACCGCGAGACCATCGGCGGCAAGGCCGAGGGCCATCACCGCCACAAGAAGCAGACCGGCGGCGCCGGGCAGTTCGGCGAGGTGATGCTGCGCGTGGAGCCGCTGCCGCGCGGCGCGGGCTTCGAGTTCGTCGATTCGGTGAAGGGCGGCGCGATCCCGGGGCAATTCATGCCGGCCGTGGAGAAAGGCATCCGGCAGGTGCTGGAAAGCGGACCGCTGGCCGGCTTCCCGATGCAGGACGTGCGCGTGATCGTCTTCGACGGCAAGAGCCACCCGGTCGACTCGAAGGAAGTGGCGTTCACCACGGCGGGCCGCAAGGCCTTTATCGACGCCGTGATGAAGGCGCGCCCGAGCGTGCTCGAGCCCATCGTCGAGATCGAGGTGATGACGCCCGAGGGCGTGATGGGCGACATCATCGGCGACCTGTCCTCCAAGCGCGGACAGGTACGCGGCACGCGCTCGGCGGCGGGCAACAGCGTGGTGGTGCTGGGGCAGGTGCCGCTGGCCGAGCTGAACGACTACCAGTCGCGGCTGAACAGCCTGACTGGCGGGCACGGCAACTACACGGTCGAGCTGAGCCACTACGAGCCGGTGCCGCCGAATGTGCAGCAGCATCTGGCGTCGCAGCACAAGCCGCAGGGCGAGGAGCACTGAGGGCTGACTCCCTCTCCCTTGAGGGAGAGGGTTGGGGTGAGGGGGGAAGCGCCATCGCCACCACGAAGTGCATGCCCCTCACCCCCAACCCCTCTCCCAAGGGGAGAGGGGAGCAAACAGGCGGGCCACCCGCGTTAGCCAAAAAGCGTCGCCCCCTCCCACGTCTCGGCGCCCACACCTGCGAAGAACGGCACGACCATCGCCGACGTCACGTCCTCCAGCGCCTCCACGCGCCAGCGCGGCCGGTTGTCCTTGTCCACCAGCAGCGCACGCACACCCTCGACGAAGTCCCCACGCGCGAAGGCCTGCAACACCACGGCAGCTTCCATGCGGAAGCAATCGGCCAGATCGAGGCGACGCCCACGCAGCAGCAGTTCGCGCGTGACGCAGGTCATCAGCGGCGAACGGCTGCGCAGCAGCGCGAGCGTGCCGGCGCACCACGGGTCGGTATCGGCGGCCAGGCTGGCGGCGATCTGCGGCAGCGTAGCCTCCGCGCGGAAGTGGCGCAGCAGCGCAGGCATCGCCGCCAGCAATGGCGCGTCGGCGGCGCCGGCGATGGCTTCCGGCACCAGTGCGTGGCGCAGGTCGTCCAGCGGCTCGCCCTGCCATGCGATGCCGGCAAGCCGCCGCTCAAGATCCGCGAAGGTCGCAGCCGGAACAGCGGCATCGGCCAGCCCGCACAGCAGCGCATCCGCCGCGCCGATCGTCACGCCGGTCAGCCCGAGGTAGAGCGCCAGCGCCACCGGCATCTTCGACAGGAAGTGGCTGGCGCCCACGTCCGGCACCAGTCCGATGCCCGTTTCCGGCATGGCCACCCGCGAGCGCTCCGAAACGAGGCGCAGGTGCGCGGCCTGCGCCAGCCCCATGCCGCCGCCCATCACGATGCCGTCCATCAGTGCGACGACGGGCTTCGGATAGCGATGCAGCAGGTAGTCGAGCTGGTACTCGTCGGCGAAGAAGCGGCGGTACAGCGGCGTGCCGTCGCGGAAGCTGTCGCACAGCGCCACCACATCGCCGCCGGCGCAGAAAGCCCTGTCGCCCGCCCCGCGCAGCACGACCGCGCGGATGCCATCGTCGCGCGCCCAGGCCAGCAGTTGCGCGGACAGCGCCACCACCATCGGGTACGACAGCGCATTGCGCTGGCGCGGCCGGTTAATGGTGACGATGCCGACGTGGTTGACCACATCGAACATGACCTCGGCCTCCGCCTGCGCGGCAGCGGGTTGATCGGGAGTCAGTCGCATGGCAGCCCCCTACGCCCCGCGCCACTGCGGCGCGCGCTTCTGCAGGAACGCGTTGACGCCTTCGCGCTGGTCCTCGCCGTCGAACAGGTCGACGAACCGCTCGCGCTCCAGCGCCAGTGCCGGGCCGCGCGCCACGCCGTTGCGGGCCAGATGGACCAGCGACTTGCTCGCCGTCGCAGCAGCCGGGCTCAGGCCGGCTGCGCGCTCGGCCATCTTCAGCGCGGCGTCGAGCGATTGCCCGCTCGGTACGACTTCCTCGACGAGCCCGATGCGTAGCGCCGTCTCCGCGTTCACGCGCTCGTTGGTCAGGATCATCCGCTTGGCCCAGCCCTCGCCCACCAGCCACGGCAGCGTCTGCGTGCCGCAGCCGCACGGCAACAGGCCGACGGCGGGCTCGGGCAGCGCCATCTGTGCATGCGACTCGGCGATGCGGATGTCGCAAGCCAGCGCGCATTCGAGGCCGCCGCCCATCGCATAGCCGTTGATGGCCGCGATCACCACGGCGCGGGCATTCTGCAATGCCTCGAAGGCGGCACCGAAGTGGCTGGCCATGGCGCGGGCATGCGCCTTGTCGCCGTCGGCGAAGCCGTTCAGGTCGGCGCCCGCGCTGAAGAACTTCGGGCCGGTGCCGGTAACGACGATGGCGCGCACGCGTGTGTCGGCGTCGAGCGTCTGCACGAGCGCGCGGAGCTGCTGCAGGCCTTCCGCGTGGAAGGCATTCGCCGGCGGACGGTTGAGGCGGATCTGGGCGATATGCCCGTCGATGACGTGTTCGATCATCACTTCGTCTCCTGCGGCAGGTAGCGGCGGATCACGGCGGAGAAGTCGAGGCGGCCGTCGCCGGCATGGCTCACCGCCTGGTAGACCTGCTGGGCCAGTGCGCCGAGAAAGAGCGGCTGGCGCACCGCACGGGCGGCGTCGTTGGCGAGGCCGAGGTCCTTCAGCATCAGGTCGCCGCCGAAGCCGCCTGTGTAGCCCCGGCTCGACGGCGCGGTGGGCACCACGCCGGGATACGGGTTGCAGGTCTCGGACGCCCAGCAGCGGCCGGTCGACGTGTTGACGATGCCGGCCAGCACGTTGGCGTCGATGCCGAGCTGCACGCCCAGCGCCATCGCCTCGGCCACGCCGATCATCGAGATGCCGAGGATCAGGTTGTTGCACAGCTTGGCGATCTGGCCGGTGCCGGTATCGCCGCAGTGAACGAGGTTGCGGCCCATGCCGGACAGCACCGGCCTGAGCCGTTCGAAGAGCACCGCGTCGGCGCCGACCATGAAGGTCAGCGTGCCGGCCTGCGCGCCTACGGTGCCGCCCGAGACGGGGGCATCGGCGAACGGGTTGCCGCGCGCCACGGCGGCGGCGGACAGGTCGCGCGCCGTGGCGGGGTCGATCGTGCTGCAATCGACCAGAGGCACCCCCGGGGGCACGCCGGCGAGCACGCCGTCGGCGCCGAGGTAGGCGGTACGGACGTGCGCGGCGGCGGGCAGCATGGTGATGACGCAGTCGGCTTCGGCGGCAGCCTTGGCGGCGGAGTCGGCCACGGCGGCGCCGGCTTCGCGCAGGCTGGCAACGGCGGCAGCGTCGAGGTCGAACACGGTCAGCGCGTGACCGGCCTTGAGCAGGTTGCGGGCCATCGGCGCGCCCATGTTGCCGAGACCGATGAAGGCGATATGCATGGTGATCTCCTGTGTGACGGCTTTGCTCCCCGCCTTGCTCCCCTCTCCCGCTTGCGGGAGAGGGGTTGGGGGAGAGGGGAGCAAACAATGAGCCTTCTCGTCTTGTTGGCGGTTCTTACTTCAGGCTGATGGTGGTGTTCACGCCGTCGTTGACGGTGGCGTCATCGAACCAGCGCGCCGTGACCGTCTTGGTCTGCGTGTAGAACTGCACCACCTGCTTGCCGTAGGGGCCGAGGTCGCCCAGCTTGGAGCCGCGCGAGCCGGTGAAGCTGAAGTACGGCACGGGGACCGGGATGGGGATGTTGATGCCCACCTGGCCGACATCGATCTCGCTCTGGAACTTGCGCGCCGCCGCGCCGCTCTGCGTAAAGACGCCGGTGCCGTTGCCGAAGGGGTTGCGGTTGACGAGCGCGATGGCGTCGTCGAGCGTGTCGACCGTCATCACCACCAGCACCGGGCCGAAGATTTCCTGCGTGTAGATCGACATGCCGGCCGTCACGTCGCTGAAGACCGTGGGACCGACGAAGTTGCCGTGCGGATAGCCGGGCACCGACACGCCGCGCCCGTCGAGCAGCAGCGTCGCGCCCTCGCGCACGCCAGCGTCGATCAGGCCGGTCACGCGCTCGCGCGCCGCCGCCGAGATCACCGGGCCGACATCGGTGCCCGCCTCGGCGCCCGCCCCCACCTTCAGCGTCTTCGCCTTCGCCACCAGTTCCGGCAGCCACTCGCGCGCCGCGCCCACCAGCACCGCCACCGACGTCGCCATGCAGCGCTGGCCGGCCGCGCCAAAGGCCGCGCCGACGAGTGCGTTGAGGGTCTGCTCCTTGTGAGCGTCGGGCAGCACCACGGCGTGGTTCTTCGCGCCCATCATCGACTGCACGCGCTTGCCGTGCGCGCCGGCCAGGTCGTAGACATGCGTGCCGACGGCCGTCGAGCCGACGAACGACACCGCCTTCACGTCCGGATGGGTGCAGAGCGCATCGACCACGTCCTTCGCGCCGTGCACCACGTTCAGCACGCCCGGCGGCACGCCGGCCTCGATGGCCAGCTTCACCAGTTCGATGGTCGACAGCGGGTCCTGCTCGGACGGCTTCAGCACGAAGGTATTGCCGCACACGATCGCCATCGGGAACATCCACAACGGGATCATCGCCGGGAAGTTGAACGGCGTGATGCCCACGCACACGCCGATGGGCTGCTGCAGCGTGTAGGTATCCACCGTCGCCGCCACGTTCTCGGCAAAGCCGCCCTGCTGCAGCGTGCCGATCGACGCGGCGTGCTCCACGACCTCCAGCCCGCGGAAGATGTCGCCCTCCGCATCGGCCAGCGTCTTGCCCTGCTCGGCCGTCAGCAGCGCGGCGATGCGCTGGCTGTGCTCGCGGATCAGCGCCTGGTAGCGCAGCATGATGCGCAGCCGCGCGCCGATGGGCGTCTTGCGCCAGTTGGCGAACGCGTGGTGCGCGGCGCCGACGGCGGCGGCGACTTCGGTGGCCGTGGCAAGCGGCACGCGTGCCAGCACTTCCTGTGTGGCAGGGTTGACGACGTTGCGGAATTCGGTGGCGGCCGATTCGACCCATTCACCGTTGATGAGCAGCGGGACGGTAGGAGCGGTGGCGGTCATGGTGTCTCCGTGGTTGGTTGCATGGCGTTTGCGTTCGTGAGGCTCAAAGGCTGCGGGCGATCAGCATCCGCTGTATCTCGCTCGTGCCCTCGTAGATCTGCGTGATGCGCGCGTCGCGGTAATGACGTTCGACGGGGTAGTCCTCCAGGTAGCCGTAGCCGCCGTGGATCTGCAACGCGCGCGAGCACACGCGCTCGGCAAGCTCCGAAGCAAAGAGCTTGGCCTGCGAGGCCTCGGACAGGCACGGCACGCCGTTGCTGCGCAGCCGGGCGGCGCGATGCACCAGCAGGCGCGCGGCATTCAGTTCGGTCGCCATGTCGGCCAGCATGTTGGCGATCGGCGCGTGCTCGCGCAGCGGCCGGCCGAACTGCACGCGCTCCGACGCATAGCGGCAGGCCGCCTCGAACGCCGAGCGCGCAATGCCGATGGCCTGCGCGGCAATGCCGATGCGTCCGCCTTCGAGGTTCGACAGCGCGATGCGCAGGCCCTCGCCGGGTTCGCCGAGCAGCGCGCCATGCGGGACGACGCAATCGTCCAGCGTAATGGCACAGGTATCGGAGGCGCGGATGCCGAGCTTCTTCTCGGGCGCATGCACGATGAAGCCCGGCGTGCGGGTCGGCACGAGGAAGGCCGACAGGCCCTTCTTGCCAGCCTCCGGCTCCGTCGATGCGAACACCACGGCCAGCCCGGCGCGCCGGCCGTTCGTCACGAACTGCTTGCTGCCCGACAGCACCCAGCCATCGCTCGTGCGGCGGGCGCGCGTGCGCAGGTTGTGCGCTTCGGAGCCGGCGTGTGGCTCGGTCAGGCAGAAGGCGCCGATCAGTTCGCCCGTCGCCAGCTTCGGCAGGTAGCGCGCCTTCTGCGCCTCGGTGCCGAAGTGCAGCACCGGCCCGCAGCCCACAGAGTTGTGCACGCTCATCAGCGTGGCGCAGGCCGCGCAGCCGGCGGCGACCTCCTCGATGGCGAGCGCGTAGGCAACGTAGTCGGTATAGGTGCCGCCCCATGCCTCCGGCACGATCATGCCGAGCAGGCCCAGCGCGCCCATCTCGGCCACGACTTCGTCCGGCAGTTCGGCGGCGCGATCCCACTGGGCGGCGCCAGCGGCCAGCCGCTCGCTGGCGAAGGCGCGTGCGCTGTCGCGGATCAGGGCTTGCTCTTCGGTATATTCGGTGTGCATGGCTGAGCAACGGGGTCAGTCGGAATGGGGCCCAGTGTAGGAATCGCCCCCGGCCGCCGCCTATGCCAAAATCCGCCAATCTTGTTGAACCGGATTGCCATCTTTGGCCCGACCCATGGAAAAAGGCAGCGTCGCCATCTGTTTCGTCCAGCACGCCATCTCCGGCCTGCGCGCGCGCGGCATCGACCCCGTACCGGTGCTGCGCGCGGCCGGCATTGCGCCGGGACTGCTGGACCTGCCGCTGGCGCGCGTCGCGGCCGAACGCTACGGCGCGCTGTGGCTGGGCGTGGCGAATGCGCTCGACGACGAGTTCTTCGGGCAGGACTCCCGGCGCATGAAGTGCGGAAGCTTTGCGATGCTGTGCCACGCGGTGACCGACAGCCAGACCTTCGCGCAGGCGCTCGACCGCATCGCTCGCTACTTCGGCGTGCTGCTCGACGATATCGGCGTGCGGCTGGAACGCGAGGGCGACCTCGCGGCGCTCGTGCTGACCGCGCCCACGCCGCATCCGCCCGGCGTGTTCGCGCAGGAGACCATGCTGGTGATGCTGCACGGCCTGATGAGCTGGCTGCTGCGGCGGCGCGTGCCGGTGCGGCTCGCGGCGTTTCACTACCGGGAGCCGTCCTACAGTGCCGAGTACCGCGTCATGTACTCGCGCCAGCTCGCCTTCTCGCAGCCTGCCACGGCGCTGTGGTTCGACGCCGCGCTGCTGGAACAGCCCGTGCGGCACGACGCGCGCAGCCTGCGGGCGTTCCTGCGCGATGCGCCGTACAACATCGTGGTGAAGTATTCCGACCGCAACAGCGCGGTGGCGAAGGTGCGGCGCCTGTTGCGCAACCAGCGGGCCGAGGCGTGGCCGACGTTCGAGGAGATGGCGGCGAGCCTGCACCTGTCGGCGTCGTCATTGCGGCGGCGCCTGATGGACGAAGGGGCAAGCTACCAGGACCTGAAGGACGCACTGCGGCGCGACCTGGCCATCGAGGCGCTCAGCAATACCGACCAGCCAGTGGCCGAAATTGCCGCTTCACTCGGCTTTGCCGAGCCGGGCGCCTTCCATCGCGCGTTCCGGCGCTGGACCGGCTCGCGGCCCGGGGCCTACCGGCACGCGCCGCAGCCGTAGTGCTGCGGCACCGGCCGACGCGCGTTACTTGTCCTGCGCGCCCTGCCCGCCCTGCCCGCTCTTTCCGCCCGGCCCCGCACTGCCTGCCGCGGCGTCCTTGCTGTCGCTGACGCGCGACCAGCCCGACGGCGCGTAGCTGCGGATGGCCTTGGCGCGCGAGGCCGTCGAGGGGCCGAGATCGCGCTCGTAGAACACGCGGTCGCTGCCGAGCAGGAAGGTATGCACGCCGGTATCGCCATAGGTCGCGGGCCAGGCGACGAACGCGTACTTGTTGTCGCCGCTGCCGGGCAGCACGCGGTAGTGATAGCCGAAGAAAGCTTCTGCCACCGGCGTGTCGGGGCCCATCGCCAGTGCGTCGGCACCGACCGGGCTCGCGTCGGCCTCGCCCAGCGACGGCCAGTACAGCCCGTTGGTCTTGCCGGGACTGCTGACGAGCTGCTTCGCGTAGCGGCCATTGCCGGGGCCGTCGGCATAGCGCTGCTGCGCATCGGCCAGCGTCTGCAGCGTCTCCATCGCCACCAGTTCATTGCGGCCGAGGCGGCGGCGGTGGACTTCCGCCTTGCCAGCCGTCAGGTCGAACTGCCAGCCGTTCTTCTGCTTCACCAGCGGCACCGGGAACGTCCAGCCGCTGCCGCCCACCTCGATATTGGCGCGACGGTCGCCGTCGGGGGCGATGGCGTGCTTCAGGTGCCAGGCCGCGAGAAACTCGTAGACATCCTGCTGGTTGACGCTGCCCGCCGGCACCAGCGCCATGTAGCTCTTGCCGAGGATGTTCCCGAGCGCGTCGGAATCGCTGCGCGCGATGGCATCGCCGAGCGCGTCGGCGGCGGCCTCGGGCGTGGGGTAGACATGCTGCGCCAGCGCGGGCGCGGACCAGCCGGCAGCCCCGGTGGAGAAGACCGCTGCGGTCATCACGGCGCGCAGCGCTCGTCCGCCTGCGATGGAGACGGCCGCCCCTTGTGACACGGGTTGCGACAGGAACGCGGACACAAGATTACGCATGATGATTACCTCCGACCATGGCCGAGATGTCCGCCGCCTCCGCCTCCCCCTACGGCGCGGCCTCCCCCAGCAGCACCACCCACCGGGCGTTGCGGCGCCGCGCGCTGGGGTGCCGCGCGCTGAGGCGCCGCGGCACGATTCTGGACGTTTCCACGCTGGGCCTGGTTCTGCAAATTCGCGCGCTGCGTCTGCTGGCGCATGCGGTCGCCATTGCCGGCATCGCGCAATGCGCTGGACTGGTTGGCCTGCCGTGCGCGGTCGCGCGCCTGGGCCTGGTCGGCGCGCTGGCGATCGGCACCCGCCGGGCGCTGCTGGCCACCGCCACCGGCGCCGGGCCGGTTCTCTCGGCCGGCATTCTCGCGGCCGGCAAGATTGCCGCCCTGCGCGCCCGGTCCGCCTCCATGTCCCGGAATGGCCTGCCCCGTGCGCCCCTGGAACGACTGCGCCGCACGGTCGCGCGCGTTGTCGCGCTGCGCCAGGGCGCCTCCACCGGCCGCACCCGGGCGCTGGCCGAACTGGCCGGCCTGCCGGTTGGCGAGTCCCGCCTGCCGTTGCTGGTCGTAACGGCCACGCACCGCCGCGTTGTTGTACGGCACGTTGCCGCGATTGGCCGCGTTGTGCTGCCAGCGGGCGTTGTTGCTGTTGACGTTCAGCCGGTTGTTCACGTTGATGTTGTTGTAGCGATTGACGTTGATGTTCACGTCATGCGAGCCCCAGCCGAAGCCGCCCCACATCGAGTTGACCGCCGCCACGCCGATCCCGAACCCGATACCGGCCACCAGCGCCGTAGCGAACACCGAGCCCGGCGGCGGCGGATAGTAGGCAGGCGGATAGGCCGGATACGGCCACGCACCATAGACCACGGTGGGGTTGTATTGCGGCACGTACACGACCTGCGGATTGGCCGGCTCGATCTCCACGATGGTGGTCGGGCCGCTGCCCTGCATCACCACGCGCTGCTGCTCGTTCGACTTCAGCGATCCCGCGGCCGCCGCCTGGCGTCGCAGGCGCTGCACGGAATCCATGACATCGTTCGGCTGGTCGAGGAAGGCGTCGCCCACCTGCTGCACCCACTGGGGCTGGCGGCCCATCATATCGAGCACCGAAGGGAAGGCCGCGAGCGACTGCACGCTCGGGTCCCACGGCTCGCCCGCCACGGCCTTGACGGCGGGGTCACCCGACAGGCTCGGATTCGTCCTGGACCACTGCGCGGCCGCCGCGACGTCTGCCGGGTACGTCGACGCCATCAGTACCTGCGACAGCAGCGCATCCGGATACAGCGCAATGGGCGCCAGCAGTTGGTCGAGCTGGCCGTTGCCCAGGTTCTCCTGCGCCACCGCCGGCGTCGAACAAAGCAGCGGAATGCAAAATATCAGCCCCAGCCACCGGGCCACGATATGTCTCAGGCAATGCATTTGGCTCTCCAGGAAATGCTGTCGACCGTTGCTCCTGCGCATCGCACGCAAACGCGAGCGCGCCTGCGTTGCATCGACACCGCACGCATCAACGCTGCAACGTGGCGCATTGCTTCCGGTAGGCGTCGTCGAGGCGCTGGCGCTCGGATGCGGGAGCGGGGCGGCCGTCGGCGGCCGCAGGCGGCTTGGGCAGCGCCTTGATCTGGTCCAGCAGCGACTGGCAATACTGCCCCTGCGAGGCGCTCTGCGTCGTGCCCGCGTCCTCGCGTTCCATGGACTGCGTGTCGAGACGCCGCGGCGGTGGCGGCGCCGCCTGCCGCGCGGGCGCCAGTACATCGGACGCCGCCCAGGCGCCCGGGCCCACCATGACTGCCAGCACGGCGGCACAGGCCGCTCTTCCCAGTCTTGTCATCAATCCGATACTCCGGTAGCCCCGCCGATTGTCGATGGATCGCCGATGTCGGCTTCAACGATCCTTGCCGCCGCCGCCGCTTCGCTCGGAACGGTTCCGCATCATCTCGAGCTTCAGCAGCGCATCGGCCAGCATACTCTTCAGCCGCGCGTTTTCTTCCTGGAGTTCGCGCAGCTTGCGGCTGTCGCGCGCGTCGTTTTGCGGCGAGCCATACTTGGCTCGCCACCCGTAGAAAGAGGCATCGCTGAAGCCATGGCGCGCGCACAGTTCGCGCACGGGGATGCCGCTCGCGGCCTCGGCCAGAAAGGTGCGGATCTGCTCTTCCGAATACCGTCTATTCACCGAATCTCTCCGCTGGCCACCACACCGTAGCGCCCCGGGGCCGCGCGTCGCCGCGCAGTGGACTAGCCCCTAACTTAGCCCAGTGCCCGCGCAAAAGGAATTCAGTGTCTTCGCTCTGCGAGTTAAGAGAAATGGATGGCAAGCGGACGTAGCGGACGTCGTCGCCCTCCTTGCGCACATGCCATGCAGGCTCGGAAAAACGCCATGTCCAAATTGGAATTTTCCAGCTTGGCCAGCGCCCCTGGCTGCGCGTTGTTGCCGCATTGCCACGGTCGGTTTCCGGCGCGAAATTGATCGACCGGCGTCGATCCTGGAGCGTCGCAATCCAGTAATGACGCGGGATCGCGGCAATGTCCGCATGTCTGCACAATACCGAACCTATGGATAATATTGCGTTACACGGTTCGGCAAATTTCTAGGAACTTTCCGGACCATGTATTAAGATTCCTCGGCAACAACTAAATTTCGCCAAGCCTGCGATGCCACCATGGACGGTGGCAGTCCTCCAGACAGGCGTGCATCGGTCGTTCGTACCAACATGGCAGCGCGCATCCGTCGCGCACACGAGCACCGAGCACAGGAGACCGATTGAGGAGAAGCGTCGCGTCACTGCACCGCGTTGTCGATGCCCGGCATCGAACATCAAGGAGTTGTGTCCCATGCTTGATTGCGGTTCGTCGCCCTCTGCGGCCCTGTCTGACCTTGTCCCCAAGTATTCCCGGCCCGGGCGGCTGACCTGGCACGCCCGTGCTGCGCCCGAGTCCTGTCGCAAGACGGACTCCCGTCTGCGGCAATAAGCCGCACCGCGCACAAGACAAAAGAAAAAGAACAACCAACAAACAGAAGTGGATCGGGAGAAGTCAGCATGCGTCACGTCAGTACCAAGCTGTTGCATGTGTTCGTACTTGTCATGGAGTACCGCGACCTGAGTGCCGTAGCGGCATGCACGCAGGGCCGGGTACCGACCATCGCCTACAGCCTCGCGCGCCTGCGCGAGATCACCGGCGATCCCCTGTTCGTCAAGCGCAACGGCACCCTCGAACCCACGCCGCACGCACTGCGCCTGGAACAAACCGCAAGACAGATCCTCTCCAAGTGGAATCACCTCGTGCGTCCGGCCGAAGCGGGTGGCATGCCCAGCAGGCGCGGGCGTCGCGTGTCGATCGGCTTCTCGTCGTCGATCGGCGACCCCGTCATCACGGAGATCCTCACCACCCTGTGTGAGCGCTTCCCGCATGACAGTTTCATTACACGCCCCGTCCTCGCCAACAGCATGCTGGCCGACAGCCTGGCGCGCGGCGACCTCGATTGCGCCTTCGTGGTGGACGGTGGCCCGACGCCCGATCGCATCGAGCCGCACAACATCCTCGCCACGCCGCGCCGGCTCGTCAGCGCCGCGCGCAATGCCGGCGACGACGGCGAGACCGACTGGATCCTGCTGCAGGAAGATTGCGAATCGGGCAGTCCATTGCGGGCCTTCCTCTCGCGGCAGGCCAATACGCCTGGGCACCGCGAGACGGTCGTGCCGTCATGGCATACGCAGATCACGCTGCTGCATGCGGCGGGCGGCATCTGCCCGGTGCTCGACTTCAACGTGCCGCTGATCACGCGCGACCGCAAGACGCGACTGCTGCCGCCGCCGAGCAGCTTCCCTGAATGGGCGGCGCTGCATTTCTGGGCGCCGGAGCACGCGCACGACAAGAGTGCGCTGCGCGAGATCATGGAAGTCGGCAGCCGCGTGCTGTGCGACCCGCTGAAATCCATCGACAGTCGCGTCGAACGGGAGTCGCTGTTGCAGGCGGAAGTCGCCTGAGGCAACGCGGCGCGCTCCCTCCCCCGCGCTCTTACCTCTTACCCATTTGCGCAGGAGCCGGACGCCGCGAGGCGTAGCCGGCTTGCGCTCCTGTGCAACCGGTTTCCTGTGCTTGTTGCCGGTTGTCTGCCGTTCGTCTGCCGTTCGTCTGCCGGTTGTCTGCCTTTTCCAGATTTCCTGACTGTTGTCCGAGTCTCAGCGATTTGCGAATTTTCTCAATCCGCCGAGCCGGTACGGTCGATAAGCTCCGCGACACTCATCCGAATCGGCGCGCAGCGGCATGCATCAGAGGCAAGCCGCTCGCCGCAACGGACCCCATCGCACAGGAGCAATGTGATGTCATTGAAAATACTCGTGGCCGACGACCACCCCGTCATTTCGGCGGCGGTCAAAGGGAGTCTGCAGGGTCAGCTCGGCTGGGAGGTCTGCGGCGACGTGACCAATGCGGCGGACCTGCTTTACGCCATCGAACAGCTCCAGCCAGACATCGTCGTCACCGACTACCACATGCCGGGCGATGGCGAGCACGACGGCGTGCAACTGCTGACCCACCTGCGCCGCCGCTACCCGGCCATCGGCGTGATCGTCCTCACCATGATCACCAATCCGATGCTGCTGCGGACCATGCTCGACACGCGCATTCATGGCCTGCTGCTGAAGGACTCGGCGCTGACCGAACTGGTGACGGTCGTGGCGCGCGTCGAACGCGGACTGACCTACATCGGCAAGTCCGCGCTTGCCGTGCTCGCACAATGCGAGGCCGCGCTGGGCCCTCGCATCGGACGGCAGCGGCGCCTCCAGTTGTCGGTGCGTGAAATGGAAGTGTTGCGGCTCTATCTGTCGGGTCGCTCGGTGTCGGAGATCGCCGCGCAGCTATGCCGCAGCGTCAAGACCATCAGCCGGCAGAAGCAGTGCGCGATGTTCAAGCTCGGCGTGCAGAACGACCGCGAACTGTTCGAGAGTGCGACGGTGCAGGGCATCCTGCTGCCGAGGCAGTAAGCAAACGGGGCGGAGGCGTCAGGCGCCCTGCAGCGCCTCGGCTTGCGACACGGCCTTGGCGATGCCGGCTTCGAGGAGCGCGAGCCCGGCCGAGAGTTCCTGCATGGTCGCCTCGGTCACGTCGGAGAGCACGTCGCTCAGGAACGCCGTGCGGCGCGGCATGGCTTCGTCGATCACGCCGCGCCCGAGCGCGGACAGCCGGACGTTGGTCACGCGGTTGTCGCGCTCGCACGTCTGCCGTTCGATCCAGCCAAGCTCCTGCAGCGCCTTGAGCTGGCGGGTCAGGGCACCCGGGTCCATCGCCACGCGGTCGGCCAGGGCCCGCTGCGCGACCGGGACGTCGTGCTGGTACAGCATGTACAGGATGCGCCAGCGCGGCAGCGGATGTCCCACCCGCTGCTCGAAGGCCGCCGCGTAGGCGCGGTAGGTGCGTCCGAACTGCTGCAGCACGGCCAGGCTATGACTTTCCAGTTCCAAGGCGCTCTCCGGGGTAATTGCTCTCAAACATCGCACGGACAATCAGTCCACCGTCGCCATCGCCGGCGCACTCGCCCGCGCAAGCTCCACCGGCGGCACGCGGCGGGTGCACCAGAGCCCGATCACCGTGACGACGGCCGCCAGCGCCAGTCCCATATGGATGGCGCTCACCAGCGACAGGCGTGCCTGCTCCAGCAAGTGGGCGCCATTCTGCCCCGCCGCATGCAGTTGCGCGAGGAGCGCCACCTGTGCGTCCTTGTCGACGAGAATCTGCGGATCGGCCATGCGCGACAGCCATGCGCCGGCATCGGCCTGCGCCAGCGCCTGCGACACGCCATCGCTGTAGTGGCGCGACACGAGCGTGCCGACCACGGCAGAACCGATCATCCCTCCCACCATGCGCAGCGATTGCAGCATGGCGGTCGCGATGCCGAGATGCGCACGACCCGCCGTCTGCTGCGCGAAGACCGTCAGGTTCGGCATGATGAACCCCATGCCCAGTCCGCCAACCAGCATGATGCCAAGCACCAGTCCGTGCGGCATGGAACGCGAGGTCATCGACAGTCCGATGCAGCAGATCGCCAGCATCGTGAAGCCCGCGTAGAGCATCACGTTGGGATGACGAATGCGGGTAATGATGCGGCCGTTCAGGATGCTGCCGAGCGTGATGCAGACCACCAGCGGCGTCACGAGGAAACCTGCCTCCCGCGGCGACAGTCCGAAGCCACCCTGGAACAGCAGCGGCGTGTAGAGCAGGATGCCGAACAGCGTGAAGCCGAGCAGGATCGCCAGCGTAAAGAGCGACGCCAGTCCGGGATTGCGGAACATCTCCAGCGGCAGGATGGGATTGGCCGAACGGCGCTCCCACCACCAGAGCGTTCCGGCGCCCACGACGGAAACCGCCAGCAACGAGACGGTGAGCGCGCTGATGCCGCGTACCGGCAGCATCTCGACACTGGTCTGCAAGCTCCCCAGCACGGCGGCGATCAGCAATGCTCCGATCCAGTCGACCCTGGCCGGTCCGCCATGCGCTTGATGGCGGATATGCGGCAGGTAGCGCCAGGCGAACCAGAAGCCGAGCACGCCGATCGGCAGGTTGACATAGAACACCGCGCGCCAGCCGTACCACTCGGTCAGCAGGCCGCCGAGCGACGGTCCGACGGCGTTGGCAATGCCGAACGACGCGCTCAGGATGACTTGCCAGCGCAACCGCACGTGCGAATCGGGGAAGAGATCGGGAATACAGGCGAACGCGGTGCCGACGAGCATGCCGCCACCGATCCCCTGCAAGGCCCGTGCGCCGACGAGGAAGGGCATGCTGGTCGCCATGCCGCACAGGACCGATGCCAGCAGGAAGACGCCGATCGACGCGAGTACGAAAGGTTTGCGGCCGTAGTAGTCGCCCAGCCGCCCGAAGACAGGCACCGTAATGACGGACGCCAGGAGGTAGGCGGTGGCCACCCACGCGTAATACTCGAAGCCCCGCAGTTCCGCCACGATGGTAGGCAGCGCCGTGCCGACCACGGTCTGGTCCAGCGCAACCAGCATCACCACGAAGGCGACGCCGAGCATCGCGCGCAGCGATTCACCAAACGGCAGCAAGCGGCCGTCGACGGGTGTGGCGAGGGGTTGGGGGGCCATCAGTTGTCCCATCAATCATTGTGTTGTCAAAGATTATAGGACGAGTTGGGAAGTTACGCAGGCGATGGCCGCGCGGTCAGTCTGATCTGGACCACGATGGCGCGGCGTCGGGGGTCTTTCCCGTGCCGGAAAAGACAAAACCCCTCGCAGCGTTTGCTGTCGAGGGGTTTTGGGGATAAGAGCCTGGCGATGACCTACTTTCACACGGGTAGTCCGCACTATCATCGGCGCAAAGTCGTTTCACGGT
>Ga0160472_100455_pt1 | contig 29067 bp, 17 predicted proteins | sample HID1973M_E11MG_FD_108267 | JGI IMG/M metagenome (GOLD analysis project Ga0160472, IMG submission 108267) | Enriched mosquito-associated microbial communities from UW Madison campus, WI, USA - HID1973M_E11 MG | ecosystem: Host-associated > Arthropoda: Insects > Digestive system > Unclassified ... | reverse complement strand
CTTCGCCGACAGGAACGCCGGCGTCGGCAAGACCGTCCACGTCACCGGCACGTTGTCCGGCGCCGATGCCGGCAACTACGTGCTGACCAGCAACGCCGCCACCACGGCGACGATCGATCCCAAGGCGATCACCGCGGCCATCACCGCGGCCGGCAAGGTCTACGACGGCACCACCGCTGCGGCTACCGCCGGCAACCTGGTCGGCGCCATCGCCGGCGACGACCTGGCCCTGGCCATCGACGGCCACTTCGCCGACAGGAACGCCGGCGTCGGCAAGACCGTCCACGTCACCGGCGCCTTGTCCGGCACCGACGCCGGCAACTACGTGCTGACCGGCAACGCCACCACCACGGCGACGATCGATCCCAAGGCGATCACCGCGGCCATCACCGCGGCCGGCAAGACCTACGACGGCACCACCGCGGCTGACACCAACGGCACCTTGGCCGGCGCCATCGCCGGCGACGACCTGGCCCTGGCCACCGACGGCCACTTCGCCGACAGGAATGCCGGCGTCGGCAAGACCGTCCACGTCACCGGCACGTTGTCCGGCGCCGATGCCGGCAACTATGTGCTGAACAGCAACACCACCACCACCGCGACGGTGTCGCCGGCCGCCCTGCTCGTCAGCGCCAGCGATGCCACGAAGCTGTGGGAACTGGACACGCTGCTCCGGGACTACACGGTGGAGGGCCTCTTCGCCGGGGACTCGGTGGATTCAGTGGTGCTGGCGAGCGCAGGCCAGCCGGCGCACGCGCTGCCCGGCTCCTACGACATCACCGCTTCGGCGGCGCAGGGAACCGGCCTGGACAACTACACCATCAGCTACCGGCCGGGACGCCTGACGGTACTGGGGCTTGCCGGAAACCTGGCCACGGTGGTGGCGTCGGCGATCCATGTCTCGCTCCCGGAGACGTCCCCGCCGGCGCTGGCGGACGATGGCGCCGCAGAGACGCAGGTGGTCGAGGGTGGCATCAGCCTGCCGGCCTCCTGCCCGCCGGACGACTATCGCCTGCAGTGCGTGCGGCGCATGCCGGATTGACATGCCCGCTTGAAACGGGACTGACCCGGCGACAGGCCGTCGGGTCTTCCGTGGCGCCCTCGGATCACAGCGTCCATCGGGGGCCGGCGGCCTGAACCGGCGGCTGCGCCGGCTCCGCATTCCATGCACCCGCGGCGGCTGCCCGGCGCCCTGCGGGTATAATCGCCCCCTGCCCGATTTCCTGATCTCCGGCGCCGCACCGGTGCCGGGGAGTGCACCCGCTTTTCCGGAGCCCCCATGTCGTCCCAGTACATCTACACCATGAACCGCGTGTCCAAGGTGGTCCCGCCCAAGCGGCAGATCATCAAGGACATCTCGCTGAGTTTCTTCCCGGGCGCCAAGATCGGCCTGCTGGGCCTGAACGGCGCAGGCAAGTCCACCGTGCTGCGGATCATGGCCGGCGTGGACCAGGACTTCGAGGGCGAGGCCCGCCCGCAGCCCGGGATCAAGGTCGGCTACCTGCAGCAGGAACCGCAGCTGGACCCGGCCCAGACCGTGCGCGAAGCGGTGGAGGAAGGCGTGGGCGAAGTCCTGCAGGCCCAGGCCGCGCTGGAAAAGGTCTACGCCGCCTACGCCGAGGACGGCGCCGATTTCGACGCGCTGGCCAAGGAACAGGAACGTCTGGAGGCGATCCTGGCCAGCGGCGACGCGCACACGCTCGAGCAGCAGCTGGAGATCGCCGCCGACGCGCTGCGCCTGCCGCCGTGGGACGCGGTGATCGGCAAGCTGTCCGGCGGCGAAAAGCGCCGCGTGGCGCTGTGCCGCCTGCTGCTGCAGAAGCCGGACATGCTGCTGCTGGACGAACCGACCAACCACCTGGACGCCGAGTCGGTGGAGTGGCTGGAGCAGTTCCTGGCCCGCTACACCGGCACGGTCGTGGCCGTCACCCATGACCGCTACTTCCTCGACAACGCCGCCGAGTGGATCCTGGAACTGGACCGCGGCCGCGGCATCCCGTGGAAGGGCAACTACACCGACTGGCTGATGCAGAAGGAAGAGCGCCTCAAGCAGGAAGAGAACCAGGAAAAGTCGCGGCAGAAGGCCATCGCCAAGGAACTGGAGTGGGCGCGGCAGAACGCCAAGGGCGGCCGCTCCAAGGGCAAGGCGCGCCTCGCCCGCCTGGACGAGCTGCAGTCGGTCGACTACCAGAAGCGCAACGAGACCAACGAGATCTTCATCCCGCCGGGCGAGCGCCTGGGCAACAAGGTCATCGAATTCAAGAACGTGTCGAAGAAGTTCGGCGACCGCCTGCTGATCGACGACCTCAGCTTCTCGGTGCCACCGGGCGCGATCGTCGGCATCATCGGCCCCAACGGCGCCGGCAAGTCGACCCTGTTCAAGATGATCACCGGGCAGGAGAAGCCGGACTCCGGGCAGATCGACATCGGCCCGACGGTGAATCTGGCCTACGTGGACCAGAGCCGCGACAAGCTGGAGGGCAACCACAACGTCTTCCAGGAGATCTCCGGCGGCCTGGACATCCTCAACATCAACGGCATCGAGATCCAGTCGCGCGCCTACATCGGCCGCTTCAACTTCAAGGGCCAGGACCAGCAGAAGCTGGTCGGCTCGCTGTCCGGCGGCGAGCGCGGCCGCCTGCACATGGCCAAGACCCTGCTGCAGGGCGGCAACGTGCTGCTGCTGGACGAACCGTCCAACGACCTGGACATCGAGACCCTGCGCGCGCTGGAAGACGCGCTGCTGGAGTTCCCGGGCAACACCTTCGTGATCTCGCACGACCGCTGGTTCCTGGACCGCATCGCCACCCACATCCTCGCCTTCGAGGGCGACTCGCACGTGGAGTTCTTCCAGGGCAACTACCGCGAGTACGAGGAAGACAAGAAGCGCCGCCTGGGCGACGACGCCGGCCCGCACCGGCTGCGGTTCAAGGCGCTGAAGTAAAACGCAAACGCCCGCCTCACGGCGGGCGTTTCGTTCCGGCCACCGGATCGGGTGGCAGGATCAGCCGTGCATGGAGATGGCTACCGCCAGGACCAGCATCGGGGTGAGCAGTGCGTTGATCACGAAGACGATGGCAAAGCCCAGCACCGCGCGCAGGATGGATTTCCATCGTGGATATCCCCGGAAGAACTCGGCGAGCGAGACGATCCCGTAGAGCACGGCAAGTCCGGCGGCCCACAACTGCGGCTGCGGTATCCACCGGTGCAGCAGTGTCAGCAGGGTCCAGAAGACGAACGTCTGGACGGTCAGGAAGGCCGTTATCACCAGCCATTCCGGGTAGTTCAGTCCGCCGACGCGGTGGAACGCGAGCCTGAACGCAGCCGCCTCGATCGGGAGCAGCAACAGCGTGATCGCGGCGAAGTGCCGGCTCATCCAGTCCGCGACGGCCTTCGAGGCCTTCATCGCCACCTGGATGTCGGGCGCTGCTGCATCGCCCTGGGCCGCGGCGGCCGCCGCGGCATCGGGGATCGAGTCCATGACGCCTTCGCCGACCAGATACTTGCTGGCGAGCACCACCGCCGCCGCCATGACCATCAGCAACAGCAGCGGCTTTGCCTGCCGCGCCCGGCGTCCTTCGAGGTAGTCGCGCATCAGGCGACCGGGCCGGAGCATCAGCTCCCTGAGCGAGTACAGGATGCCGCGGTCCATGTGCAGGACGCTGTGCTCGAGCTCGTGCGCCAGGAAATGCCAGTCGATGCGATGCACCGGCGTGGCCTGGCCGCAGGCCGGGCAGAACTTCTGGACGGCGCCATCGATCGCACGCCCGCAGTTGGCACACTCCAGTGCATCCGACATCGCCACTCCCTGGCCCCGGCGCGGCGCATCTTGATGCGCCGCGGGAAAGTGCCCCAGTCAACCACGGCCAACGATAAAAGTCACCGGATGACCAGCCATCCGGCGGCTGTGGAACCCGCCCACGCCCGCGCGGGAATGATGGATGGGGCGATGCCAGGGCCGACGGATGGGAGATCCCTCCGTCTCCCACCTCCTCACGGAATCACGTCGATGAAGCTGTTGATCGACAGCCGCCCGTCCAGCGGATCCGGCGGCGGCACGTTGCGGTTGTCGATCGTGCCCGAATGCAGCGAGTTGCGCCGGTACACCACGATCCGGTTGAACACGCCATCGACCTTCCCGATCCGCTCGAACAGCGGCGTGTCCTCGCCGATGTAACCGGGCCCGGGCGCGTCCGCGCCGCGGCTTTCCCGCTCCAGGCAGCTGAAATAGGCCTCGTGGCGCGACTCGTCCACGTATTCGTAGCCGGTCTGGCGGTGCCGGTAGAACGCGGTGCCGCCCCAATCCCCGCGGAACAGGTAGTGCACCGTCGCCAGGCCCTGCGCGGTGGCCGAGTCGATGTGCGGTATCCGCTGCAGGAAGCCCAGCTTCTCCGGCGCCTGGGTCACCAGCGAGTAGTGGCACATGGGGAAGGCGAAGCGGCCGGGCCGGAGGCCGAAGAAATCGACCACCAGCGGACGGATAAGCTGTTCGAGGAAATGCTCGTACGACAGTGGCGCACGTGCGCGGATGCCCGGGAACATCGCCCCCTGCGGCGCGAACTGCGAACGCGCCGCCTTGCGCACCAGCCGCTCCGGATCGGCCACCAGCTGGTCGATCAGCAGCAGCGGCGCCCCTTCCTGTCCAAGGCTGAGGCGCTGGACGTGGATGTCCGGATGCAATGCCAGGTGCATGGCGGGCGCGGTCCCCGGTCAGGCGTTGGCCGGGGCCCGGCGCAGGTTCCACACCGACGGGTCGGCCGGGCAGTAGTGCTCCAGGAAGGTCTGGTGCGGCGGCATCGCCTCGACCATGCGGTTGATCGGCTGGCGGATGGCGTCGAACAGCTTCGCCATGTCCGCGTCGCCGAGCCCGCGCGTCAGCGGATGGTGTTCGCGCGGCACCACGCCCTGTCCCAGCATCACGTGGGTCCACGAATCCAGCCGGAACAGTTCGTCCTCGCCCTGCCAGGCGTAGGCGCTGTCGCGGAACACCTGGATCCGCCGTGCCAGCGAATCGGGCAGCCGCATCCCGCGGCAGTCGCGCCACAACGGTTCGTCGCGCTGGTTGAGGTGGTAATGCATGATGATGAAGTCGCGCACGTGCTCCAGCTCGGCACGGCTGACCTCGTTGTAGCGGTCGACCACCGAATCGTCGATGCCGGCGAAGGGGAACATCTGCACCAGCCGCGTCACCGCACTGAGCGACATGTGGATGCTGGTGGACTCCAGCGGTTCGATGAAGCTGCTGGCCAGTCCCAGCGAGACCACGTTCTTGTTCCAGGCCTTGAGCCGGCGCCCGGTACGGAACGACACGGTCCACGGGTCGCGGACCACCGGCGCACCGGCGTTGGCGGCGGCCAGCTTGGCCGCGGCCTCGTCGTCGGACATGTGCCGGGTCGAGAACACCCAGCCGCAGCCGACCCGGTGCTGCAGGGCGATGTGCCAGCGCCACCCGGCCTCGTGGGCGATGGCGCGGGTGTAGGGCACCGCCGGCCCGACCGACTCGACCTGCATCGCCACAGCACGGTCGCACGGCAGCCAGTTGTTCCAGTCCTCGTAGCCGGTCTTCAGGGTCTGCTCGATCAGCAGGCCGCGGAAGCCGGTGCAGTCGATGAACAGGTCGCCTTCCACGACCTGGCCATCCTCCATCACCAGCGCCTGGACATAGCCGTTCTCCGGGTCCTGCCGCACTTCGCGGATCTTGCCTTCGACCCGGGTCAGGCCGCGGCCTTCGGACTTGCGGCGCAGGAAGGCGGCGTACAGCGCCGCGTCGAAGTGGTAGGCGTAGCTGGGACCGGGGCGCTCCGTCGCGGTCGGCGCCTTGGTCCAGCGCATCGACCACTGCTGCGCGCCGCCGTCGGCCTGGTCGAACAGGGCGAAGCGGTTGTCCCGCGAGGCCACCGTTTCCAGGCAGTAGTCGCCCAGTTCGGACTTGCCGCCGCGGCGCAGGCTTTCCAGCCAGAACTGGTGGAAATCGCACGACCAGGTGCTGCGCCCGGTCGCGCCGAACGGATGGAAGTAGTGGTCGCCCGGGCGCTTCCAGTTCTCGAACGAGATCGAGAGCTTGAAACTGCCGGCCACCGAACTGAGGAACTCGCGCTCGTCGATCTGCAGCAGCCGGTGGAAGGTGCGGATGGTCGGGATCGTCGACTCGCCCACGCCGACGGTGCCGATCTGCTCCGACTCCACCAGGGTGATGTCGAGCAGGTCGCGGAACTGGTGGGTCAGCGCGCACGCGGCCACCCAGCCGGCGGTGCCGCCACCGGCGATCACGACCTTGCGAATCCGTTTGTTCTCCAAAGCAGTCTCCCTGTTTCCACGATTGCGCCGCGGACCCCGCGGCGGATCTTTGCCGATGCCGGGAGCAGGCTCCCGCATCCCCGTTGTTTCCCCCGCGCGGTCGCGCCGCGCCCGCGCTCAGCGGTTGAGCTTGCCGATCAGCAGCGCCCGCATCCGCCGCGCCATCGTTTCGTCGAACGGGCCCAGGATGTTGCGGGCCGGCACGGGCAGGTGCTCACCGGCGCGTTCCGCCGGACCGAACACGTAATAGTCGAACACCTCGCGCCAGGCCTGCTTCTCGCGCTCGGGCCGGTCGCGGATCGTCCACAGCGCGTGGTAGAGCGCATGCATCGGCGTCGGGATCCAGTCGGGCATGCTGCCCCACCAGTAGTTCACCAGCACGGTGAACGGATCCAGCCCCTGCACGTGGTGCCACCACAGGCTCGGGATGAAGATCGCATCGCCGGGCTCGAGCACCGCCGACTGCGCCGCCTCCAGCGCGTCGCGAAAGCGCGGGTAGCGCTCGAAGTCCGGCGCGGAGAAATCGACCACGCTCACCGCCTGCCCCCCGGGCGTGGGTTCCAGCGGCCCCGGGTAGAGGTTGACGATCTGTTCCGGCGGGAACAGGGTGAAACGGCGGTGTCCCACCGCGCAGCAGGCGATGTTGTTCGGCGCGTCGTAATGGCACGAGGCGGTGACCCGGTTGCCGATCCAGATGCTCGGCGGGGCCTGGATGCCGTGCGCGGCGAAGTCCAGGTCGTTGCCGGCGCGCAGGCCCGGCAGGCAGTAGTCGACCAGCAGCGAGGCCACGTAGTAGGTGGGTGGCCGCGGGTCATCCAGGTACCCCGCCAGTTCGTCCAGCACCTGGTCCAGCCCACCGCGCCGGACCTCGCAGTTCAGTGCGGTGAAACCGTCGTTGTAGAACGGGCGCCCGGCCGTTTCCGGCTCGCCCCAGGAGTACTGCACCGGGCGGCCGTTGTAGTGGGTGCGCAACTGGTCCATCGCCGCCTGCGTCGATTGCAGGCCCGCGCGCACCAGGCTCCAGTCGCGCGCCAGGCCCTTGAGCACGGTGGGCACGCCGTCCTCCAGCAGCTTCCCGAGCGGCAGCGCACCTGGGCTGCAGCCTTCCAGCACGCGGACGCTGGCGATCCGGTCGAACATCGCTTCAGGCCGCCTGCCCCTGTCCGGCCGCTTCTTCCTCGCGCAGGCGGCGCTGTTTCTCGGCGATCAGCCGGCGCATGTTGTACAGCGAGGCCAGCACCAGGTAGGCGCCTTCCAGCCAGCCGGCCCGGTGCAGGCCATGCAACGCCGTCGCACCCAGGGCCGCCAGCCGGTCGCGGTCGATCCCGTACAGGCCGGTGAGGTTCACGGCGTGATTGTCGTCGAAGCGCACGTCCAGGCTGATCGGCTGGATCAGTTCCAGTTCGTCGAACGCGGCGAACATGTCCTTGCCGGCCTGCACGCCGTCGTGGATCCCGCGCAGCACGTTGATGATGTGCTCAAGGTAGGGGCTGTTGCCGCCCTGGGCGAGGAACAGCGATTCGCCCTGCCCGGTGACGACGCGCGGATGGTCCAGATCGACGTGGATGACCGGTTCATTGCGCAGCTGGCCATCGACCACCTGCTCCTGGAAGCCGATCAGGAACGGTCCGCGGGCGACCACGCCGGGCAGGTAGGACCCATTCCAGCCGCCGCGGTGCAGGAACAGGTTCTCGCGCTGGTCGAAGCCCAGCAGCACCACCGCCTGGAATTCGCCGGCGGCATCCTTCCGGAAGAAGATCGGGTACTCGCGCTGCAGTTCGGCGAACTCGGTGGGAAAAGCCTGGACAATGCCAACGCAGTCACCGAACTCCAGGCCGAAGCGGGTGGACACGCGCAGGTCCTTGTGCGCGATGTTGTTCAGCAGTTCGTATCGGGCCATGTCGGCTCCATTCAGTTCTTCGGTACCGGTGCCGGCCGGCCGCGGGTTTCGACGGCGGGCCATACCGCCCAAGACGCGACCATATCCACAATCGCGCCACCCCCGCAAGCCGCGATGCGGCGACCTTTGCGACCCGCAAAAAAAGGGGCCATCGCCGAAGCGACGGCCCCATCCTGCACAACAACCTTTGATCCCTGGAACCCCGGATCAGAAGCTGTAGCGCACGCCCATCATGTAACGCGGCGCCTGCTCGATCAGGCGGACCATCTGGTTGTGCGACCGGGCGCTCCAGCGGACGTCCTCGCCGGTGAGGTTGATCGCCTCCACGGAAACGGACAAGTGCTCGTTGAAGTTGTACGCCACGGCAAAGTCGTACTGCTGGTACTCCTCGACGAAGTACGGGTTGCGGCTGTTGCCCGTCTGGTTGGCCGCCAGCAGGTACTCGTCGCGCCAGTTCCAGGCCAGGCGGGCCGACCAGCCGTACTTCTCGAACATCAGCACGGCATTGGCGGTGTCGCTCAGGCCGGTCAACGCGAACACGTCCGCGCCCGGATCGGCCGCCCGGTCGATACCCACGTCGCCATCGACGATGGTGTAGTTGGCCAGGATGCCGAAGCCGCTGTCGCCGAAGAAGTACTGGCCGCCGATTTCCCAGCCGTCGAGCGTAGCCGAACGCTGGTTCACCGGGCGGTTGACGTCGAACATGTACAGCGGATCGTCGGCCTCGCCCAGAATGTCGAACTGGCTTTCCATGCTGATCTGCTGGGTGTTGGTGCCATCGTACGCCCCAAGGCCACCAGTCGCCGCTTCGTTGCGCAACAGCGCCAGTGCGGTGAACAGCGTGGTGTAGTTGCCGGCGCAGCCTTCGCCCGGGTCAACGCCCGCGGCGGTAACCTGGGCCGCACAGGCACCGCTCTCGAGGAACGCCAGCGCCGCCTGCGCATCCGGCCCGGAGGTCGGGTCGGTGATGCCGTACAGGTTCTCGCGGACCACCGTGTTGCCGATGAAGTTGTCGACCTTCTTGCGCCAGTAGGTCACGCCGATGAAGCTGGACGGAGCGAAGTACCACTCGCCGCCGATGTCGAAGTTCTGCGATTCCAGCGGCAGCAGCGACGGGTTCTGCGCACTGCCGCTCGCGCGGTACTGGTCGCCGAACAGGACCGAACCGGTGGGGGTGCCCGCGTTCGGACCCGCGTACAGGTTGCCGTACGGCGGACGGGCGATGGTCTTGCTCGCCGATACGCGGCCCTTGATGTCCTCGGTCAGGTCGATGCTGAAATCGAGGTTCGGCAGCAGGTAGTCGTAACTGTTGCTCTCGGAGAACGGCATCACCTCCGCGGACCGATCGATGCCGAAGTCGTTGTTGGACATCCAGCGCATGGTGCTCGGGACCTGGATGGCCGAGGTCGATTCCAGGTCGGTCTTCTCGTAACGCAGACCGATGACCGCGTTGGCCGACATGCTGCCGAGCATGAAGTCCTGGTCCCACTGGACGTATACCGCCTTGGTCTTCTCCTCGATCAGGTTGTCGTTGTCGTAGATCGTGCGCACCTTGGAGCTGATGCTGTCGCAATCCGGCCACGCCGCCGGCGCGGTTCCGGCGCGACATGCATCGTCCGCCCACTGGGCCAGCGCGCTGGCGTCGCCGCGCCAGGCGCTTGTGGGCGAACCGTTGGCATTGAAGTCCGTGAACAGTCCGCCGATGTTGATCGTATCCAGCAGGCCGACCATGTCCGGCGCCTGGCCGACGTCATCCACACCCCAGTTGCCCAAGGTCATCAGGTGGCCGTGCCCGTCCACGGTCAAGCGCCGCATCGACACGTCGGAGGAGTCGATGCCGAAGGTAAAGCGGCCGCTGTCGAAATCAAGCGCGCCGTCGATGCGGCCCTGCTTGACCTCGCTGTCCTGGCGGGTCGACCAGATGCGCAGGATCTGCGTGCCCAGCTGTTCCGGGGCGAAGTCTGGATTGAGCACGCCATTGGCATTGGCCACCGCGTCGGCGGTGCTGGGGTAGAGCGTGCGCGCCATGATCGGGAGGCCGCCGTTGAACCAGTATTCCTGCGCCCAGTTGTTGTTCACGCGGTCCGGGGCGAGCCCGGCCAGACTGAAGGCGGTGGAACTGCCGCCGGTGACCGGATCGTTCGGGCGGCTGTCGACCTTGGTGTTGTGCGCGTCGAAAGTCAGCGAGAAGCGGTCGTTGACGTTCCAAACGGCGTTCAGGCCCAGCGATCCCAGCTTGAACTTCTGCTCGTCGCGCTGCTGCTCGAAACCGAAGTCCTTGGCGCTGCCGGCGATGTCGCGGATGTAGATCGGCGTGGCGACGTCGGGGTTCCCGTCGAAGGTGACGTTGCTGAGGCTGTTCTGCAGCCACATGGTCTGCTCGCCGCGCACCGAGGAGAGCTCGTTGGTCGAGTAGGTGTAGTCCAGGGTGAAGGTGAAGGCATCGGACGGGGCGAACTGCAATATCGCCTGGCCGTTGACGCGCTCGCGCTCGAAGTCCTGGAACGCGTAGCGCAGGTCGTCGGGCATGGAGTAGAGCTGGCCGATCTCCGGCGCGTTCTCGACCACCGCGCCCGGGCGCAGCTTGGCGTCGGTCCCGGTCCAGCGGGAAACGTTCCAGCCGTTTTCGGTGGCCTGCACCGAGCCGCCGTGGCGCTTCTCGTAGCTGGCGTTGACGCCGACGCCCCAGGTCTTGTCCGGGTTGGCATAGCTGAAGATGCCGGACACCTCGGGCGTGGCATCGCTGCCCAGGACCTGCGACTGGTCGGTCACCACCTTCGCACCGGCCGTGGCCACGATTTCGCCGCCGTCATGGTTGAACGGACGGTCGGTCAGGATGTCGATGGTGGCGCCGATGCCGCCGCTAGGCACGTTGGCGCGGCCGGTCTTGTACACGGTGACGCCACTGATCGCGTCCGAGGACAACTGCGCGAAGTTGAAGCCACGCGTACCGGCACCGACACCGCCGATCACCAGGGTGCCGCTGCCGAAGCCGTCGGCGCCGGGGATCTGGCGGCCATTGAGCGTGACCATGTTGAACTCGGGACCGAAGCCACGCGCGGTGACCTGCGCGCCCTCGCCGTCGCGGCGCTCGATCGAGATGCCGGTGATTCGCTGCAGCGACTCGGCCAGGTTGGTGTCCGGGAACTTGCCGATGTCCTCGGCGCTGATCGCATCGACGATGCCGTGCGTATCGCGCTTGATGTTCATCGACTGGTCGAGGCTGCTGCGCATGCCGGTGACGACGACGGTATCCAGTGTCGTCGCGTCGTCCGTCTGCGCCTGGGCGGCCGGCTGCGCGGGATCCTGGGCGTAGGCCGGATTGATGATGATCACGCCACCGACGATGGTGAACATCGCCGTCGACTTGAACCGCTTCTTGAACTTGGAATTCATGTAGGTGTCCTCAGCTCTGGAGTTCGACGGCACGGGGCGCGTCATCCGTGATACGCGATACGGCCTGCGCCCGCATGTCGCTTGACAGCGCGGGACACCGCAAACTGCAATTTCTCATCTCCTCACCCTCCCCTTTTGCTTCGATTTGTGGATGTAGCCCTTGGTGGACTTTCTTCAGGCCGCGGTCGACGACCCGCAACAAACCGGACGCTGCACGCCCGTTTCCGCAATGCCGGTTACATCGAGATCGCCGGCGAATCGAATCGAGAAGCATGGAACTGCGACGTTTCCCGGCCTGTGCCGTCCACGTCGTGGCGCGTGCCATCCGGACACCCGCCTGGCTGATAGCGCTAACATTCCGAGGCGGCGCAAGAAATAGCACGTGCGACTCGGGCGTGTCACAGTGCACCGCAACACAAATTTAATTACTTGGGCAACGGCCCGGCTGTTTCGGAATTCGAGGCCATCTTCCCATTCGGAACCGGAATCCGTGCGCCAACGGATGTCTACCGGTTTCCACTGTCTTAGCCTCGTTCCATGTCGCCAATCGCGATCTGCCGGGGGTATTCCGGCGAGATTTGGCGGCGCTGCTCAGCCTCGGATGAAGTCCCGGTAATCCACCAGGAAACGGGCCAGCTGTATACGCGTGCGCTCGTCGACCAGGCGGCCTTCGGCGTCGAATGCCTGCCCGGCGCGCGAAACCAGCAACCGCCCGCCCGACCAGAACCGGGTACCCAGCGTACGCAGGACCGCCAGCCAGGCGTCCTGGGCCAGGATCGTCCCGAACCCGCCCGGCGAGGCGCCGAGCATCGCCACCGGCCGGCCGCCGAACACCTCGGGGATGTCCGCCGCCGGACGCGACAGCCAGTCGATCGCGTTCTTGAACACGCCGGGGATGCCGTTGTTGTACTCCGGCGTGGCCAGCAGCAGCCCGTCGCAGGCCAGCACCTTCTCCTTCAGTGCGAGCACCGCCGACGGCAAGCCCTCGCGCTGTTCCAGGTCGCCGTCGTAGAGCGGGATGCCGTGCAGCGTCGCCAGCTCCAGTCCGATCTCCGGCACGGCCAGTTCCTGCGCGGCGCGCAACAGGGCGGTATTGAACGAGCCGGCGCGCAGGCTGCCGGAGATTCCAAGGATCTTCGCCATCGGTCGTCCTCGCTGCGGTGTCGCGCGCCGCGATGCACGCAGCGCGCTTCGATAGTAGTCGGCATCGGTTGCTGCGGTACGCCGCCGCCCCTGGCTAGGCGCTCGGCGGCGCCACTTCGAAGACCTGGCGAAGATAGGCCAGGTATCCGGCGTCGTCGACCATGGTCTTGCCCGGCGAATCGCTGAGCTTGGCCACCGGCTGGCCGTTGCAGCGGACCATCTTCAGCACGATCTGCAGCGCCTTCGCGCCGAGGTCGTTGGTCAGGTTGGTGCCGACCCCGAACGACATCCGGCAGCGGCCGCGGAATCGCCCGTACAGCGCCATGACCAGCGCCATGTCGAGGCCGTCGCTGAAGACCAGGGTCTTGGTCCGCGGGTCGACCCGGTTGGCCTGCAGGTGCGCGATTATCCGCTCGCCCCATTCGAACGGATCGCCCGAATCGTGGCGCATGCCGTCGAACAGCTTGCAGAAGTACAGGTCGAAGTCGCGCAGGAACGCGTCCAGGCCGATCGTGTCGGTCAGGGCGATGCCCAGGTCGCCACGGTACTCACGCGCCCAGGTGTCGAACGCCACCACCTGCGAATCGCGCAGCCGCGGCCCCAGCGCCTGGAACGCCTGCAGCCATTCGTGCGCCATGGTCCCCTGCGGCACCAGGCCCTCGCGCATGGCGAAGTACACGTTGGAGGTGCCGACGAAATGCTCGCCCAGTTCGGCGCGCAGATGCGGCAACAGTTCGCCCTGCCAGGCATGGGACCAGCGCCGCCGGGTGCCGAAATCGGTGATCACGCAGTCTTCGAAGCCCACCGTCCCGCGCAACTGCGCGGTCTTGGCGTACATCCGGCGCAGGCCCTCGTCGCGGTCCGGTGGCCCGTACGTCCCGCGCATGTACACCTCGCTGACGATCGCCAGCAACGGCACCTCGAACAGGATGGTGTGAAGCCACGGCCCCGCCAGGCGCAGTTCGATGCCGCCGTTCTCGGACGGATTGGCGCGCAGGGTCACGTACTTGCGGTCGAAGTGGAACAGGCCGAGGAAGTCGACGAAGTCCGGCTTGAGGAAGCGCAGGCCGCGCAGGTAGTCGAGCTCCTCCGGCTGCATGCGCAGTGCGCAAAGCGCGTCGATCTGCCCGGAGATCGCCTCCAGGTACGGCACCAGGTCCACGTCCGGCGAGCGGCAGCGGAACAGGTACTCGACCTGGGCACCGGGATGCTGGTGCAGCACCGCCTGCATCATCGTGAACTTGTACAGGTCGGTGTCGAGCAGGGACGGAATGATCGCCATGGTCGTCTCCCCGGGCGGCGCTCAGCGTGGCCGCAACGTGCGCGGCAGGCCGGCGAGGAAGTGCGCCCAGATCGCGGCGAACACCGCCGCGCGGGTGGCCGGGCCGCGCCGCCGCGCCTCGAACTTGCGGAAGTAGCGCCACAGGCCACGGTGCTTGTGCCACTCGACGAACACCGGCCGCGAGCGACTGGACACGCCGCGCACATGCAGCACGCCGACGTCGTTGGCCACCGCCACGCGTGCGCCGGCCTGGCGCGCTCGCCGGCACAGGTCCAGGTCCTCGGCATGCAGCCGGTAGCCCTCGTCGAAGCCGCCGATGCGCTGGAACAGCGCGCGCGGCATCAACATCAGCGCACCGGACACCGCGTCCACCGGCTGCACCGCGCGCGCCGCCTCCATCGGCACCTCCAGCCGCGTGCCGGCGCCGGGCGCGCGCAGCATCGCGGCGAAGTCCGGGTCGTGGCGCCGCGCCGCGCCGTCGCGCGCGCCGTCCTCGCCGAGCAGGTCGGCGCCGAGCAGCGCCTCGCCGTCCAGCGCGCGTGCATGCGCGCGCAGCCGCTCCAGCGTGTCCGGCCGCACCTGCAGGTCGGGATTGACGAACGCCAGCCACGGTGCGTCACAGTCGGCGGCGCCCTGGTTGCAGGCCACGGCGAAGCCGGGATTGTCCGGATTGGCTATGAAGTGCAGGCGCGGATCGGCCAGCGCATGCCGCTGCAGGATCTCCAGCGTGCCGTCGTCGGAACCGTTGTCCACCACGCGGATCTGCTCCACTCCGCGCGCGGTGCGCAGCCGCAGAAGGCACTCGTCCAGGGTGGTGGCGCTGCGATGGCTGACCACCACCGCGGCGATGCCGTCGCCGGCCACAGCCGCGCTCATGGCGCAGGCTCCGGCGAACCGGCCGCGAACAGGTCGTGCTGCGGCCTGTCGCGCAGCTGCGCATGCAGTTCGCCCAGGCGTTCGCGGGTGTCGTGCAGCGGATCGTGCATCAGGAAGCCGGCCAGGCGCGCGTGCCAGGCTGGCCAGCGCGCGGCCAGCGCATCGAGGTCGCCGTCGGCCGGGCCGCCCTCGCCGCCGCGGGCAACGAACGCGGTTTCGCACAGTACGTTGCGCCAGCCCAGTCCGGACAGGCGCAGCGACAGGTCGGTCAGTGCCGCGTACCAGGAATGGAAGCTGGCCGTGTCCAGCCCGCCGGCGCGGATGCGCGCGCTGCCGCGCAGCGCCACCGCGTGGCCGACCGCCGCCGGCAGCTCCGGATGCCGCGGCGCCATCGCCGCGCAGGCCTGCGCGGTCAATGCCGGTTCGGCCGGCGGCGGCGAGACCTCGCCCAGCCGCGGCCAGCCGGCGGTTTCGCCGGCGTTGCACCAGGGCGTGGCGGTGGCGATGGCGGCATCGCGCGCCAGGCACGCGGCCAGCTGGGCGAGCCAGCCCGGCAGCGGCCGTGCGTCGGCGGCCAGCACGACCACGTCGGCGTCGCCGCAGGCCTGCAGCATTTCCTGCAGGTGCGCCGATTCGCCGATCGGGTTCGTCCTCCGCGTGTATTCGGCGCGCAGTTGCGTGCGCTGCAGCCACAGTTCGACCAGTGCGATTCCGCGCGGCCCGGCCTGTGCGTCGTCGGCCAGCCAGACCGGCGTGCTGGCCGGGGTCGCGGCATCCAGCGCGGCCAGGCAGGCATCCAGCGCGTCCTCGTCGGCGGTGAGCGGCAACAGCACGATGGGCAGGTCGCTCACGGTTCGATGTGGACTCTCGGGGAAACTGCGCAGACTTTAGCAGGGCGCCCGCAGGGCCCGGGCCCAGGGCCTGCCCTATGCGGGAAGCCGGTGGTTTCCGCCGGCGCAACAGTCGGGTTCTGCCGGCCACACGACGATGGCAGCATCGCCGGCTACGCCGGGCATGGTCCCGGGTGAGGCAAGCAAAGCCGGAAACGAAGCGGGCCCGCATCGCGGGCCCGCTTGGTCCGGGGGCCTGGCCTGCCGTCGCAAGCCGGGTTCACCAGATCAATTGACCCCCACCGCGCTCCAGGCGGCTTGCACGGCCTTGGCCTGGGTGGAACTGGCACCGTACAGGTCGGTCGCCGCACTGACCGTGGCCGCGCGGGCGCCGGAGTAGCTGGTGGTGGATGTCATGTAGACGGTCAACGCGCGGTACCAGATGTTCGCGGCGGCGTCACGACCGATGGCGGTGAGCTTGGTATTTCCGTTGCATACCAGGGAGGCCGGGGTCAGGTTCGCCCATGTGCCCGCGCCGAAGCCGGACGGCACCTTGGCGCCCTCCGCAAGCAGGTAGAAGAGGTGATTGGCAACGCCGGAGCTGTAATGCACGTCCATCTGCCCCACGGTCGAGGAATAGCAGTCCGGCGAGGCGCCATCCAGGCTGGGCTTGAACATCCAGCGCACCGCCGAGCGCATGCTGTCGTTGTTCTTGTAGAGCTCCTCGCCGATCACGTAATCGGCCGGATCGTTCGCATTGCCTGCGTAGTGCTCGACCATGGTTCCGAAGATGTCGGAAGTCGCCTCGTTGAGACCGCCGGTCTCCCCGGAATACAGCAGCGCGGCCGTGTGACTGGTCACCCCATGGGTCATTTCGTGCGCGGCGATGTCCAGGGCGACGAGCGGGAGGATGGTGGCGCCGTTGGTTCCATCGCCGAAGCTCATGCACTGGCAGGCATCCGACCAGAACGCGTTGCCATAGTTGCGGCCGTAGTGGACGCGGGCGACGACGCCCACGCCATCGCCTAAGATGCCCAGCCTGCCGTGCTTGTTCTTGTAGTAGTCCCAGGTCATGGCCACACCGTAGTGCGCGTCGACGGCGGCGGTCTGCGCATGGGTGACCAGGCCAGTGCCCCAGGTGTTGTCCGGATCGGTAAACACCGTGCCCATGCCGCCGGTCTTCATGGCCATGTTGTGGGTCGAACCGCCACCGCGGGCCATGTCGGTGAGGACGTACTCGTTGCCACACTTGGTCGTGCCGATCTTGACCGCGCCGGAGGCGAGCGACTTGCCGGTGCCGGTCGCCGCAGTGCCCGTGCAGGCGGTTCCACCGCCCGGGCCGGGCTGCGCCGTATGGATCATGTCCCACTGGTCCAGGACCTTGCCGGTGCCGGCATCGACGATGTAGTGCATTTCGGTCGGCGTCTGGTCGGCCTTGGTGCCGTTGAAGACGACCTCGTGCGCAAGCACCGGGGTGGCGCCGCGCGCATAGACCACCAGGCGCGACGTAGGCGAGCCGGCGAATTGACTGCCGAAGCGCGCACCGGCCTCGACGATGGCCTTGTCGCTGGCGATCTTCGGCTTCAGGCCGGGACGGGAAGTCGTCGCCAGGGTCTGGCTCACGCCCTGCAGCTTGCCGTCCTTGGAGTGCACGACGAAGTCGCCGCCGATCACCGGCAGCCCGTCGAAGGAGCGCTGGAAACGGACATGTTCGGTGCCGTTGGCGTCGATGACCACATCGCCCGCGGAGAAGGCATCCGCGCTCGCCCGGCGGAGGGTCGCTGCGTTGCCCGACTGTTTGACCAGGGCCTGCGCGCGGGTCTTGGCGGACGCTTTTGTCGTATCCGCCGCATCGGCCGGAAGCGCGCTGAGGACAAGACCGGCGGCGACGGCCAGGCTCAGGAGGCTGTGATGTGTCTTCATGTAGCGTTCTCCGTGAGGTTCAGACCCGACCGTTTGCCGTGCCGGGGGATGGGTTGTACGGTTGTGCGGGATTCGGGGCAGCGGGATCCGCCTCCGCGGATGCGGCGGGTGCGGGCGGAAGCAGGACCGCGGCGTCGAAGTACGACACCCTCAGCTGCAGCCCACGCGGCGAATAGCCGATGAAGGTGGCGTCGAAACCGGGTTCGTAGGCGCGCCGGTAGGCGGACGCGATCTTGGTGTTCTCCACTTCCAGCAGGATGCCCAGGCTCTCCGGCGGCGCCAGGGACGCGTTGTATTCCTGCAGGATCCGCTTGGCGTCCTGGTAGAACGGCAGTTCCTGGCGCTTTCCCCGCAATGCCTTGGCGAAGAACTGACGGTAGTAGTACATCGGCTGCCGCAGCCGCGGCAGCACCTTGATCACCGCGGTCGCCACGCCGCAGATCGTGCCCTCCCCGTCCCTGGCGATGCAGACGGCCTGCGCCGTGCGCACGCTGGCCGAAGTGGCGTCGGCGATGGCGTTGTGGCCCTTCCAGAAGGCGACGAGTTCCTCGGCCAACGCCGGCTCGACCCGCTTCCAGACCGGAACGGTGTCGATGCTCACTCGGCCCCGTCCTTCCCGGTTTCCCGCTGGACCAGTGCCTGCACCAGCCGGGCGTACTCCTCGAATCCAAGCTTGCCGTCACCGTCGGCATCGAAACGGGACAGCGGCGGCGCCTGTTCACCCAAGTGCCTGACGAGGCGGAGCTGCGCGTATTCGCCGGCCTCGACCGAGCCGCTTCGGTCCAGATCCACCACCGAGAACTGCTGGCGCAGGCGGACCTGGCTTTCCACGCGCTGCAGCTGCTGCCAGCCGGCGCGGAATTCCGCGAGCGTCAGGGTTCCGTTTCCGTCCGAGTCCAGGGCCTTGAAGACCCGGGCCGCCTGGTCCTCGGCCGGCAACGCAGCCGCCTGGCGCGGTTGCGCCGGACCGGCCGCCTCCGCCCCCTTCTGCGCCCGCGCCTGCGATACGGCGAATGGCAGTCCCAGGCAGGCGAGCGAAATGGCGAGCACGCGGTACCGGTTCATGCCGTCGGCGCGTCCGTCGCCGGGATGTCCGACTCGAAGGTGATCAGGTCGCGGATCTCCGCGGTGCGCAGGCCGATCATCATCGGATTGCGCACGTTCGGCAGGAACGAGATGTCGAAGATCTCGGTGATGTCGCCCTCCAGCCGGATCCAGTTCATGACGTCGCCGGTGGTCAGCGAGATGATCTGCACCCCGCACCACGGTTCGGCGTCGCGCTTGCGCAGCTCTTCGTCCAGCTGCAGCCCCTCGAATCGCTGGTTGCGTGGCTTGGACAGGCCCACCGCCGCGACGTTGCCGATGATCGACAGGCCGCGGGCGAAGCCGGGCACGAACGCGTGCGGTACGAACGCCTTGCGGTCGAAGTCCACCCAGCCCAGATGGCCGGTGCCGGCATTGAGTACCCACAACCGGCCGTTGTGCCAGCGTGGCGAATGCGGCATCGACAGGCCTTCGCAGACGATCTCGTCGGTCTCCACGTCGATCACCACGCCGCCGTCATGGCGCCGGTCGCGCCAGCCGTCGACGCTGTCGCTGCGGCACACGGCGGTCACGTACTTCGGGCGGCCCTCGACCATGGCCAGGCCGTTGAGGTGGCACCGGTCCTCCGGCGCCAGCTTGCTGATGAACTTCGGCTTCCAGATCGCCTTGAAGCTGTGGGTCTGGCTCAGCTCGGCCAGGCACGAATACTTGGTGTTGACGAACACCACCTTGCCGTTGCTGCGGATGCCCAGCTCGTGGATGTCCAGGTCGCCGATGGTCTGCGCGTTGCGCGGCACGTAGCACTTGTCGTACTGGCCGTGGATGACCTCGTTCGCACGCAGCACGTTCTCGAAGCGCCATAGCTGGTACAGCCCGCCCAGATAGATCCGCTGGGCGTTGCCGACCACGCCCATGGCGCGTTCGAAAATGCGCTCGAAGAACGAGACCCGGCCCTGCTTGTCGCTGCCGACCAGGTAGATGCGCCCGGTCTGGTAGGAGGTGACGGCCAGTGACAGCTTGTGCTGGGACAGCCAGCCGGCCAGCCCGCGCGAACAGCCCTTCTGGACGTTGAGCTTGGTCAGGTCGCGCGGCTTGCCCGTGCCTGGCCCGGGACCCTGCCCCTTGCCCGGCGCCTCGGCCTGGGGTTCGGCCGCCACTGTGTCCAGCCCGACTTCCAACTCCGGTTGCCTGTCCCGGTTTTCCTGGATCGGGCTTTCATTCTGTTTCGGATTGCTCACTACATCGCCTCTTGAACTGCTGAATCGACGCGCGGGCGGCGCCGGCCAGGGCCGGCGCCGCCCGCGCATTCCACTTACCACGCGTAGCGGACGTTGGCCTGGCCGCCGAAGAAGCCATCGAACGCGCCGCCGTCGGTCCAGTTGACGCCGACGCCGAACCCGAAGCCTCCGTGCTGCACGCCCACGCCGAGCTCGGCCATCGTGCTGGTGCCGGTGAGGCGCTGGCTGCCGGTGTAGTCGCCGGCCACCGTGTAGGTGCTTTCGCCGTCGAACATCCGGATCGCGTTGAGCGATCCGTACGGCGTGATCCGCGCCGCGCCTGCCTGGAACGTCGTGTTGGCCTCCAGGCCGAGGCGGCCGCTCGAGTACGAACCACCGTGCGACTGGAAGTCCACGTGCTCGCCCGACAGTGCGCGGATGCCCTCGACCTCGGTGCGGGTGTACTGCAGCTGCGGCACCAGCGCCACATTCCCGACCTTCCACGGGTAGCCTGCCTCCAGGCTCGCTGCGGCCATGTCCACGCGCGTACCCATGGCGGTGCCGGCGGACCCCAACCTCACGTCCGCGGTCATCTTGCGGCCGGCCAGGTCGACATAGAAGCCCTGCGGCACGTACCAGGTCGCGTAGGCGCCGATGGTCATGCCGTCCATCCGGGTCTCGCCGGTGCCGTCTCCGGTCAACCGCTGGCGCCCGTCCGCGTTGCCCAGCACGATTCCCGCGTGGAAATCGCCGAAGACGTTGGCGTTGATGCCGACCTCATTGCCCGACACCGTCTGGCGGAAGTCGAAGCTGCCGTCCTGGCCGAAGTTGGAGGCGACGTGCGCGGGCGAGACATCGCCCTCGTCCCGGTAGCTGCGGAAAAAGGCGCTCAGGACCTTGCCCTCGTCGCCGTACGGGTTCACGCCGAGCCGCTGGCGGAACGTGCCCATCTGGCTGTTGATGAAGCCGGCCGCGCCGGAGGCGATGTTCGACGCCAGCGCGCCCACGTCGTTGAGGCCGGCCACGCCCACGCCCGCCGAGAAGGCGGTGCCGCCCGTCGCCGCCGCCTGGCTGCTGACGACGACGTCCAGATCGAGGAAGTCGCTCGGGGCGAACCCGGTCGCCTCGCCCCCCACGAACGAACCGCCGGCTGCGCTGCCGTCGACCTGCGCGAACACGACCGGGGCGGCGCCCAGGGCCGGGATTCCGGTGAACGCCACGTTGACCGTCTGCACAGCGCCGCCGGCGACGTCGCCCTCGAGGTGCAGCAGGTCCGTGGTCCCGTTCGTCAGGTCGGCGTCGATGTCGACCGCACCGGTGCCGCCCAGGTCGCCGGCGATCGTCAGCGTGTCGCCAACGAATCCGTTGGCCAGGCTGATGGTGCCGTCGTTGAGCAGCGGTCCGGAGTTGAGCGCCGCGGCCACCCGGATCGGCGCGGACACCGCCGCCGCCCGGAACAGCCCGGTCTGGAAGCCGGCCGTGCCGACGACGGTGGCCGGCGCGTCGCCGCCCATGTCGATCAGGCTGTCGCCGTTCACCACGATCGTGCCGCTGTTGGTGAAGGCGTTGCTGCCGCCCCCCATCGCGATGGTGCCGCTGTCGAGCAGGAGGGTGCCGCCCGCCGCATTGGTGACCTTGTCGTTGCCGTCGCCCATGTCGAGGGTGCGGCCGGTCAGGTCGAGCAGGCCGCCCGCCAGGTTGTTGAAGGTATCGTCGGCGGCGTACAGCGAGATCGCGCCAGTGATGTCGCCCGAATTGTTGATGGTGTCCGCCGCCCAGTTGCCGATCACGGCGAAGGCCTTGCCCTCCTCGCCGTCGACGCTGATCGAACCGGAGTTGTCCAGCGTGCTGGTGCCTGCCGTCCAGCTTTCGGAGGCGTAGGGCTGCAGGGCGTAGTTGCCCAGCAGCACGCCTACCGCCGAGCCCGAATCGCCGGCATGGATGTCGCCGGCGTTGGTGACCGCGATGCTGCCGCTGACGGTCAGCGCATGCACGCCGATGGCGACGTCGCCACCGGATGCCAAGAGGCTGCCCGTGTTGTTGACCGCCACGTCGCCATAGAAGCCGTAGGCATACACGGCGCGGGCGGCGATCGCCGGCAAGGCGTACCCCCAGGGACCGGCATCGCCGAACTGGGCGAGCTTGCTGTGCGCGTGCACGCTGCCGGAGTTGCTGATCGTCACGGTGCCGTCGTTGCTCGACTTCACGTACAGGCCATAGGAATGCGCATAGCCCTGCACGTCGACATCGCCGGAATTCTGGATGGCCAGGTCGCCACCGAAGAAGGAGAGCGCGGCGACGCCGACCGTCTGATCCGGCAGGTAGGCGTACAACATGGCGCGGGTTTCGATGCTTACGTCACCACTGTTGATGATGGTCGCATCGCCCTTGCTGGCACGCGTCTGGATGCCCGCGGCGTTGTATTGGCCGAGCACGTCGATGGCGCCCGAATTACGGATGTAGCTGTTGCCGTACGGCTGCATTGCGCTGCCGGCGATGGCGCCGATCGCACTGGCGAAACCGTAGTCGCTGTGCACCGCGATGTCGCCGCTGTTCACCACCGAAACGTCGCCGCCACCGTAGAAGAAGGAGCCAGTGGTCGCCTGGATGCCGATCTGCGCGTCGGACGGCGAGAACATGGAGATCCCGCCCGAGTTGGTGACGCTCACCTGGCCGTATATGACCGAGGCCGCGATGCCGTAGGAGCGGCCCCCGGAATAGATGTCGATGCCGCCGGAGTTCTGGACCGAGAGGTCACCCGTCCAGCGGCTGGCGGTGATGCCCGATCCCCTGCCAATACCGGGCGCCAGCGCGACCACGCTGATGTCGCCGCTGTTGGCCACCGAGAGACTGCCCGGACCGCTGGAGATGCCGTTGGCGTAGGAATAGTAGTCCTGCACCAGGATGCCGTCGGCGAAGCCGTAGACGGTTCCAACGGAGATGTCGCCGCTGTTGGCGACCGAGGCGTCCCCGAAGGCGTCCACCTTGATGCCGCTGGCATTGACCAGATAACTGGCCACCGTGATGTCGCTGGCGTTGGTGACGCTGACGTCGCCTCCGGTGGACTTGGCGTTGATGCCCGCCACCTCGCCTACCAACGTCGTGTAGTAGTACCAGCTGCCACCGTAGCCACCGCCATAGCCACCATCGTAGCCGCCGCCGTAGTCGGCGCCCTGGATGCGCCGGACCCCCTGGGCGTCCTGGACCAGACGCTGCTTGCGCACCATCTGGGCGTAATACCCGCCGCCATCGCCGCCATCGCCGCCGTAATACCCGCCGCCGCCATAGCCGGGTACATAGACGTATCCCACCACCAGCGCGCCGGGTGCATAGGCCTTGATGCTGCCGTCGCCACTCACCACCACCGCGTCGTCCAGCGCGGACACCGCGATGCCCGCCGCATACGCCTCGCCGTACACGGTGATGTCGCCCGAATTCTCGACCAGCACGTCCTCGCCCTGGGCCAGCACGCCGTAGGTCAGGTAGCCGAGGTCGTCCGCGTACTCGCTGGATTCGAACGTCGAAACAGTGATGTCGCCGCTGTTGGCGACATGCGCGGTGCCGTACCACGCCCGCGCGAACAGGCCCAGCGCCGCGTCGGCCGACGTGGCCACGTCGATGCTGCCGCGGTTGGACAGGTTGACGTCGCCGGACAGGGACAGGCCGAACACGCCCATCGCCTGGCTTGTGGCCTGTCCCTCGATCGCGCCGGCGTTGTCGATGTTGACGTCCCCGCCGACGGAGACGCCGAAGATGCCGGTCCCGTTGCCGATGGACGTAAAGCCGATCTCGCCGCCGGCGGCGTTGGTCACGACCGTGTCGCCGCCCATGGCCACGGCATAGACGCCATAGCCGTACTTCGCATCGACGTACAGCGAGCCGCTGTTGGCGACCGACACGCCGCTGTAGCCCTGCGCGTCGATCGAGCGCCCGATGTAGGTCATCGCGTCGACCCGGACGTCGCCGCTGTTGTCCACCTGCGCGTTGCCGTTGCCCGCGAACGACAGCAGGCCGGCGGTGGTGTAGTAGCGCGACGCCAGGCCGGTGACGTCGACGTCGCCGGAATTGGTCACGCTCGCGTCGCCGGCAAACGACAGCGCGGCCGCGCCGGTGCCGGCGCCGGCCGAATAGACCTCGATCGCCCCGCTGTTGTGCACGCTCGAGTCGCTGTCGGCCGAGGCGACGACGCCATACGCGCCATAACCGTACTTCACGTACTGGCCGGCATAGATGCTGCCGGAATTGGCCACCTCGGCCGTGCTGCCGTAGCCGCTTGCGGTGGCGGAGATGCCGTTCGAACCGTACAACGCATTGACGCGGATGTCGCCGCTGTTGCCGATGGCGACGTGCGTGCCGTCGCCCACGCTCGTGGCCTCGATGCCGTCGGCCAGCTGCGCGCCGTAGATGGTCACGATGCCGTAGGGATTGGTCGAATAGTCGACCATCCTCGCCGGGTCCGGCCCGGTGGCGATGCTGCCGCTGTTGTCGATGGCGATGTCGCCGACCGCCACCACCTCGATGCCGGTGACGTAGCCGCCGCTGGCCTGGATGCTGCCGCTGTTGCCGACCTGGACCCCGCCCTCGCCGCCGGTCGCGTAGATGCCGGTGGCATGGCCACCCTGCGCGGCGCCGACGTAGTAGGCGAAGCCGTCGTAGCTCATATAGGGTTGGCTGGCGGCAACGTTGATGTCGCCGCTGTTGTCGACCACGGTCGAATCGGTCGACTCGGCCTCTATGCCGGCCGTCCAGCCGTAGCTGTAGGTCTCGATCGAGCCGGAGCTGGAGACGTCGACGTTCGTGCCCGCGGCGAAGATGCCGTCGGCGATGCCGTAGTACGAACCGGCCGAGATGCTGGCGGCGTTGTCGACCATCGCATCGCCGGTGGCCGAATAGGCGTAGATGCCGATCGCGCTGCCCCAGCCCGACGCCGCCACCAGGTCGCCGCCCTCATGGTTGGCGATGTCGACGTTGCCGTCGGGGCTGTAGCCCTGGATGGCCACCACGTTGTAGTAGGCATCGATCTCTTCGATCGGGTCGACGTTGTCGATCGACACGTCGCCCGGGCCGGAATCCACGATCGACAGCGGCACGATGGCCAGGCTCGCGCTGACCGGTACGTCGAGATCATCGACCACGGTCAGGTCGACGACCGGCGCGATGTCGATCGCGGCCTGGTCGCAGACGACCGTGTTCTCGAACGGGGCAGTACAGGCGGCGGCGAAGGCATTGCCCGCCGTGCCCATGGCCAGAGCGATGGTCGAAACAGCCAGTGCTGAGCGCACTGCGCGGGTCATGGGAGCCAGCCTGATGCTGCGGTTGCCAAGTGCCTTGGCCGGCTGGCGCCCGGCCCGGATATCGATCATTTGTCCCCTCGCTCTGGCTGGATGGTCGTGAATGTTCCGCGCCGCCATCCTTGGCCAGTCCGCACCGAGGGGTCTTCCCTATAACCGGAGTCCCTGCCGGTCGATAGCGTCCCCCCGTGCCCAGGCGCGTTCCCCAACGACGCCTGCGGGACGTTATCGCCCTTGAAGTTCATATTTGTCAACTGGACACACCCCATTTGGAGGTATATACGGCGGCAGATTTGAAAAATGTGACATGTCGCGCGCTCCAGACGATCAGGTACGCGAAGGTATGGTCCCGACGGATGCCCTTCTGCGCCAGCCATCCGCTGCCAGCAGGGACGGTCAAGTGAAAACGTCTTCAAAAACATATACCTGCGATTGTCTGTCATATGTGTCAGAACGGATGCGGCCGCAGTCACCTGCCGTATCGGGCACGGATCGGGGCGCGGTCAGGGCTGCGCCATGAAGAGCCGCCCGTTATCTGGCCGACCCCGCTTGAAAGCACCCTGCCGGGTACCGCACCCAGGCCTGCGGGCCCAACGCGAAGGTCGGCGGCGGCGGTCCGACGGCAACCGGCGACAAGTCCGCTGTGGCCGGCAGGGAACGGCCGCCTCGGTCGGTTCCTGGATCGATCCGCATGGCACGACCCGACCGATATCGACGAAGCGACCTGCGCCATGGGTACCCATTCGAACGCCATGGGCGGGGCACCCAGGGCAGGCAGGCGATCGGCGACAACCGAACGGCCATCGCGTGCACTGGGTGCGCAATGCCGCATCACCCTCGGTGGCGCCGCATCCAACCGTCGGACTGCACGCCGCCAAACTCCATGCGAACAGGCCCGCAGATCGAACTCCGCGACCGGATGGAATGAGCGCTGCCGGTCGCGCAGTCGCTCATGTCGTACGATGGAAGGATTCTGAACAGGATCAAAGGCAGACTTGGCGCATGCGCCCTACCCGGTACCGGTTCGGCGAATTCGAACTCGACCCCGCGTCGCGCGGCCTGTGGCGCAGCGGTGAACGCATCGCGCTGCCGCTCAAGTCGCTGGAGTGCCTGGCCTACCTGATCGCACATCGCGAAAGAGCCGTGGCGCGCGAAGAGCTGATCGCAGCCGTCTGGGGACGCGCCGACGTCAGCGACACCTTGATCGCGCAGACCATGCGCCGCGCACGCAAGGCGCTGGACGATGCGGGCAACCGCCAGGCGCTCGTGCGCACCGTGGCCGGCTTCGGCTATCGCTGGGTGGCGCCGGTCGAAGAGATCGATGTGCCCGGCGCCCCGGCCGACGCGGTCCCGGCCAATGCCGTCCCGATCGACCCCGGGCCGGAAGTGCAGGCACGGGAGGCGACACCCCCTCCTGCGGCCGAACGCGCGGCCACGCGCGCGCGCCGACTCCGGGCGGCCGCTGCAGCCGCGGTGCTGGCAGTCGTGGTCGTGGCGACATGGTGGTGGTCGCCACCGTCGCCGAAGCGGGATCCGGCCACCGCTGGCGGGGACGGTTCCGACGATCGGGTGATGATCCTGCCGGTGGCGGTGGAATCCGGCGGCCAGGACCTCGAATGGATGCGGCTAGGCGGCATGGCGTATGCCGCCGACCGCCTGCGCGCGGGCAAGCTGAAGGTCGCCCCGACCGAGCAGACCCCCGGCGGGGAATCGGCGGACGGCTGGACCATCGACCCGGCCCGCCTGCCCAGCGACACGAACCTGCGCCAGGTGCTGGAGGACAGCAGCGTGGATTGGCTGCTGGTCCCGCGCCTGCAGCAGGACAGCGGCGGCTGGCGGGTCCAGCTGCGCGTGTTCGACCGGCGCTCGGACCTGAATGTGGAGGCCCGCGACACTACGCCCCTTGGCGCGATGGCCGTGGCCACCGATGCCTGGCTGCGGCAGATCGGCCGTACGCCGCCCGACCTGGCGGCACCGGGCCCCATCATCGAGCGCCTGCAGCACGTGGACGTGGAGCTGGCCGCGGGCCAGCTGGAGGCGGCGCGCGAGCAGATCCTCCAGGCGCCGGTGTCGCAGCGCGACGACCCGCGCATGCAGGTCCGGGAAGGACAGGTGGAGTACCGCACCGGCAGGATCGACCAGGCCGAGGCGCTGTTCGAAAAGGCGCTTGCCGCGAACGCGGACGCGACCGATGTCGCCACCCGGGCCAGGGGCCTGCTGGGGCTGGGCTCGGTGGCGCTGCGCCGGCAGCAGTTCGATGCGGCCGAGAACCGCTACACGCAGGCGCTCGACGCGCTGGAGGGCGCCGGCAGCGACGTGGGGAACGGCGAACTGCTCGGCAATGCCTACAACGGACGCGGCGTGGCGCGGATGCACCGGAACGACATGGAGGGCGCCGTGGCCGACATGGGCCTGGCCCGGTTCAACATGCGCCAGAACGGCGACCTGGTGTCGGCCGCAATGGTGGGCACCAATATCGGACGCATCGAAACGATCCTTGGCCACTGGTCGCGGGCCATGCAGGAATTCGACCGCTCCATCGACGTGTTCGAACGCTATCAGGTGCGCGGCTACCTGGCCGCCACCCTGGCGTCGAAGGCGAACGCGCAACTGATGATGGCGCAGGGCGCTGAAGCGCTGGCCACCGTCGAACAGGGCCGGGCGCTCTCGGACGCGATCCAGGATCCGTTCCCTGCCCACCTGCTGGCCACGACCCGGGTCCGCGCGCTGCTCGTCAACGGCCGCCTGGACGACGCCGAGGCGGCCCTGCAGGGACTGTCGCGCGAACCGGATGTCGAAGGCGTGGTCGCCGGCCTGTCCATGGCTCTGGCGCTTTCGCGCGGCGATCATGCCCGGGCTGCCCGCCTCGCCGCCCACCTGCCCCCGTCCACGACGCGTACCGATGACGGCGTAGTGATGATGGCCGTGCAGGCCGCCGGGAATGTCGCCGACGCGCGTGCCTGGCGCGGCCTGATCGCCACTTCATCCCCCGTCGGTCCACAGCGCCCGGGCATCGCCCCGATACTGGCCGACGCCATCATCGAACGTCGCTTCGGCAACCACGAAGCGGCCCTGGCCGCCGCGATCGAAGCAACCACCCGGGCCAACCGCGACGGCAGCCAGGACGACCGCATCCGGGCCGGCGTCGTCCGCGCGTTGCTGTTGCTGGAGAGCGGCCAGCCACAGGACGCCAGCGCCGTGCTCGGCCAACTCGACGCCTACGCCACGACCGACTACCGCGTGGCCTGGCTGGCCTGGTCGATCTACAGGCACAGCGACAATGCCGCACTGGCCCGACGCACCCAGGCGCAGGCCGAGGCGTTGTGCGGGCAGCGGTCGCTGGCGGATGAGCCGGTGTTGTAGATGGCGTAATTGGCCCGTCCGGTAATCCCCCCATTTTTAGCAGCTGCCAAAAGTGGAGCTAAGCGGCCATCGCCAATTTCTGCATCGGAGTGATGCCGCCGAGTGCCATATTCGGGCGCTCGTGGTTGTACGTCCATAGCCAACGGGTGGCCTTGTCCTGCACCTGCTCGATCGTGTCGAACAGGGTCCGGGCCAGCCAGGCGTAGCGCACGGTGCGGTTGTAGCGTTCGACGTAGGCGTTCTGCTGCGGCTTGCCCGGCTGGATGTGTTCGATGCGGATGTCGTGGCGTTCTGCCCAAGCCAGCAGCGCACCGCTGATGTATTCAGGGCCGTTGTCGCAGCGAATGACGCTCGGCTTGCCCCGCCACTCGATGATCTGCTCCAGCCGTAAGCTCCCCCGTCAAGCAGACACTTCAAAAGTAGAACTTGCGGCGTGCAGTTGGCGGTACTCGACGGGAGTCATCCCGTTGAGGGAGTCGTGGGGTCTCATCTCGTTGTAGTCGAT
>Ga0160472_100454_pt1 | contig 29072 bp, 22 predicted proteins | sample HID1973M_E11MG_FD_108267 | JGI IMG/M metagenome (GOLD analysis project Ga0160472, IMG submission 108267) | Enriched mosquito-associated microbial communities from UW Madison campus, WI, USA - HID1973M_E11 MG | ecosystem: Host-associated > Arthropoda: Insects > Digestive system > Unclassified ... | reverse complement strand
GCCCGGACCTGCGACGCCGTAGCCATAGGCCCAGGTCACTTTGGCCTTCATGCCAGGACGCCAATGACGGGGGATCTCAATGCAGCAGTTGAATCCTCCTCCTCCCTCTTCGGGGCCGAGATTTGGGCCGCCGGCGCCGTTGACGGAGAAGCCCATGATCGACTGATCACTGATGTGGTTGTACCCCGTGACCTCGACGGGGATCCTGTCGTTGTCGCAACCGCAGAGCGGCAATAGCGCGAGTAGCAGCAGGAATGACAGCCTTGCCGCGCGGAGCTTGATGCCGACACGCATGCTCAAACAGTCCATGAACCGAACGGGAATGGCGACGTCGGGCGGGGCGCACGAATCGGAGGACAGACAAGGTCAGTGCCTCGCATACTGTTCCGGCTCGAACACCATGCCGGTGATTGCACGGCTGGGATCTGGCTCACCAAGCCACGTAGACCAGCCCAGACGCTCAGGCGAGCCGAGTACGGCTGGCGGAGCGGAGTCGGGAATGACCTGGAGTTCGACGTCCCAAACGAATTCGTGGCCAACGAACGAGCGCACCCATTCGTTCAGCACGGGCAAGTCCCGCCCGTTGGGCGTGAAGTTCAAATACTGCTGAAGGCTGAGCGGGCCGATCACCAGACGGAACTTGTGCTGGCGATCCGGCACCATCTCGCCCAGTATGGCGCCTTGTCCCATCACACTGGGCGCGCCGGGGAGACCGAGACGAGCGTGTTCAGCCGGGTCGATCGCGATCCAGTGCATCACGAATTCATCGACCCGGACGGGCACCCCGAAGAAATGCGCCAGCGTGGCCGCGATGCCATCCGGGCTACGGGCTTCGCGCACATGGTGGGCGCTGGCCGCCAGGCGGGCATGGGCAGGAAGGGGGCCAACGATCTCGCCGGCTTCACTGCCAGATAGCCACCCGATGTAGCGAGAGAACACCTCGTCGTCCCGGCGATCCAACCCCGCGGCCGATTGCGCGTGTGCCCAGGCCTGATAGAACTGCGTGAGCGCACGATGGTGGAATAGGTCGAGGAAATCTGCGGTGGTCCTGTCGCGGTGCGCCTCGCTTCGTTCACGGACGATTTCCGTGAAGTGGAGGGGCAGTGCTCCGTTCGGGCCCAGCATGCCGAGGCCAAACAGTTCAATTTTCAGCTTTTCTTCCGTTTGCTGAAGCCCCGCGATCTCGCGGGGCGCAAAGGCGAGCGAGGGGAGTTGGCCGATCCGGAAATGCTCTTCGCGCGGCCGGCTCGCCCGGCCGACCGGAGGGAAATCCGGGCGGCGCGCGGCCAGCTGGCGCAGCAGTCCCAGAAAACTCAGCTTCCACGGCGCTTGCCCGATGTGCTGCCCCGGCGGCGCATGGGAGCCGGCAGCCGGTGGCGCGTTGTCGTCGGTGCCCCGATACATGGCTATACCGCGCTACGTGTGCCCGTGCGGACGGGCCAACGATGGACAAGCCCGCGCTGGATTGAGGTCAATTCGGTCTCGGTGAAGGAATTTACCGACACATGCCGGGCAACGAAATGTTCCAGGACCACGCCGAAGAGGTAGGGGCTGATGCCGGAGAAGCCCGCTTCATCAATTGTCAACTGACATTGGATGCCGCGGCCGTAGATGATCGGACCGTTGTCCGGCAGCCGCCGCGTGACCGGTGTGACCTTGGAGCCGATCAGGCTTTCAACCTGACGCTGTTGGGCAGTGTCCTCGCTGGCAACAAAGAGGCGCAGCATGTCCCGCAGGCCCTGACCGCCTTCGCGGTGGTCCAGATCTGTCAGAGACAGATAATTGAATCCGAGTTGGCGGATCAGGCGCCAGGCGGTCTCCCCTTCTGCGAACGGCGCCCGGGGGGCAGACGGAGGGCGGATGAGGCCGACGCTCCCCACCGGCACGGAGTCGGGCGCGCGCAGGTCATCGCGGCCATTCCGGGGCACGAGGTTGGGAAGATCGCGGTTAGTGACCAGCGCCTCGACTGACAGGTGTCGCAGGATGTCAGGGTAGGGTGCTTCGTTCTGGTCCACCAGGGAAAGGAAGACCTCGGTGCCGATATAGGCGGTGCGCGTCCCGTACTTACGCGCATGGGTGGACAGCAGGCGCCGCTCGCGTCGCGCAGAGAAGTATTGCCCGTGGTTGCCTTCGTCGCCGTTCAGGGTGGCAAAGAGGGGACGAAAGTCGATGGCTTCGCTATGCTCCGCTTTCTGACCGAAGATCCTCTGGACCGAGTAAATCTCGAAATCGAGCGGCAAGGTCCGATCCGGGACCATGTGAAACTCGGCTCGTCCGGGGTGGATTTCAATGCGATCGGTCCGCTTCGGGAAGAGATTCACGACCGGCGAGCAGTACAGGGCAAACTGATTCGCGTCGACGTGGGCCACCAGATGACCCGGCGGCTTTGACAGGAGCACCACAATCTCCGCCTCCGGGCCATCGATTCTGGCAAGCCCGGGCGCCAGGCCATTGAGCCCGAAGAAGTAGAAGCGCTGCGGGCATGCGAAGTACTCATGGACGAGGTTGTGTCCGTGGAACTTGTTCCACGGAAGCGGCAACGCGCTTTCCCCCGGACCGAGTCCCACCTGGGAGACGGCGTTCTGGCTGACCGCCGTGGGTCGATTGCCCATGGCGCCCGGTTGCCCAACTAGTGAGACCGCACCCGCGCTCAGGATGAGTTCCAGGAGATGGCTGGCGATGTGTTCATCGCCGCGCAGGTAGACGGCGAGTGAATCCACCGGAGGGAGTTGGGCAAAGGTCGCGTCGCGATTGATACGCAGCCGCAGGCGCAGGGCGCCATGCACAGTGACGTGCGCGGGGACGTAGCGTTCCAGTCCCGGGATGTCAGGGGGAATGCCAGTGAGCCTTGCTTCGGCGATCTCGAACGGCCAGAGCCGTACATCCTGAGTGGTCCGAAATTCGCACGCCGTCGACTCTCCATGGGGAATCTTTGCCTTGAGGGCGGTACCGCGCGGGACCACTACGCCCCGAGCAAAGTCCCCCTCCTTCTCGCTAGGGTGGAACTGGGCGACCGCGATGGCCGGCGTGGGCGCCACGTAGTTCGGATAGACCACTTCCAGCAGCCGCTGGGTGAAGCGGGGAAACTCCGCGTCAAGCTTGAGCTGGGTGCGCGCGGACAGGAAGCAGAAGGCCTCGATCAGGCGCTCGACATAGGGATCGGCCACTTCGCGACCATGCATGCCCAGGCGCTTCGCCACCTTAGGGTGTTGGCTGGCGAATTCACCGGCCAGCTCACGCATGTAGACAAGTTCCCGGTTGTAGTACTCGAGCAGTTGCGGGTCCATGAGGTCAGTTGGCGTGAATGGATTTGACGGCAATCCGGCTGGTTTCCAGATCGAGCGAACTCTGGGCGGTGAACGCCATCGGATAGGGATCCATGTGGATCAACCCGCGGATCTCGAACAGCAGCACGTTGTAGCGGTGCGGTGCGTCCTCCTTCTCCAGCGGCGCGACAGCCAGGCTGCCTGGAATAAGCCGCGGCTCGAAATCGAGGATCGCGCGCCGGATAATGTCGACGATGTCGCTCCACTTGTGCTCCGACAGGTAGGTGCCGGCCACCGCGGGAACACCATAATTAATGGTTGAACTAGCCGCTGCCGCATGACGATCACGATCCATCTCGTCCTCCCGATTGGTCGTGTTAAGCAGATAGGTGAGATCGCGCTGGATGATCTCGCGCATCTGCGCGCGTGAGACGGTGTACTCGTCTGTACTCTCTGTCAGCCGCTGCGGCGCGTCGTTGCGCAGCCGGTCAAACAAGGTCGGCAGCAGTTGCGAATTTGAGCGACGCGGGGTACGTTGCTCAGCCATGCTCGGCGCCTAAGGTGAGGGTGGACACATCTAGCAGGGCCACATCGCCCGCATTGGTCATCCACGTCTTCTGGCCGAACGCAATAACACCGGTTTCGCCCACTTCGGCCCAGTTGGTCTCCCGAGCCAGCCGGATGGCATCGCTGCCCAGCTCGGAGCCGGGATATCGCACCGGCATGAAGCCATGGCTGATCATGCCGTCGCTCAGCGTCACGGTTGCGGGACGCCACAGCAGGTCCAGCAGCCCTGTCGGCCTGGTCAGCTCGAGCTTGCGCATCTGGGCAAAGGGTAGCCAGGCATAGCGGCCCGCGGTCACGATCTCGCAGGTGGGGCCGAGCCGCGTATCGGTATCGGTGATCCACGCAAAGCTCGTACCGTCATGCGCACCGGACGCCACTGCGACCTCCGGCAGCGCCAGATTCCGGCTGCTGTCGGCCGCAGCAAGATCGCCAGCCTCCGTCTGCGCCAGCGCAATCTGCAGCCGTCCCAGCCAGGCTGGGGCCGGCAGTAGGGTGCCGGGGTCGCGCTGGCCGGCGAAGACCTCGTGCCGGAAGACCTCCGCACGGATCAGGTCCCGATAGACGTGTGCCGTCTGCGCAAAGTCCTGGGCGAGTTGTGTGGCCACCTGCAACTGCTTGAGCGCACGCGGCCAGTCGCCGACCACGCACAGCCACTGAAACAGTTGCCAACGCGCGTCAAAGGTGCCCGGCTGCTGGCGTACTCGGGCTTCCGTCGCAGCCAGCGCGCCCGTAACCGAGCCGGCTTGCCGGAGGATGGACGAGAGTCCCGTAGCGGGCGTATCACTGGACAGCTGCAGATCAAGCGTCATGCTCGGGCTCCGGCGTTTGCGCTTGTGCAGGACGGTAGGCGCTGTCCATCGAGACGAGGTGGTGTTCCCGGCGGGTAAGGGGGGCTGTGACATCCCGACGCCGCGTCGGCACGATGTCTCCCGCGAAGAGGCGCAGGACATCGGGCGCCTGCGCGATCGTAAAAAGTTGCTGATCACCCCGGGATTCGGGAGCGCCGATCAGGGCGTTGATGTGACCGGCGGCATCGAGCATGTCCATCAGGCTGTCGTCACTGGCAGCCTCGCGTGCGAGCGTCTGCAGCGGACTCGGATCGCCTTCCGTGGGCAGCGCCCACGTCGATGCCGCGCCGGAGCTCATATGCGCAGCGTGTGCGCTGACGTAGTCGGGGTCACGCAGGACGGCCTCGGCCTCGCGTTTGAGTCGCTCGAGCACGTCGTTCGCCTCAGGCGCCTCGTGCGCCTCAGGGGCATCAGCCAAGCGAGCCGCACTGCCGCCAGCCGGCATCAGGAGGGCAAACGGATCCGCGGCCTCCCGTTGTCCGGAGCTCTCCCACGGCAGCGGGACGTCGCTGGCGCCTCTCGTCACGGGATCGACAACGGAAGTGCCTTCCGATTCTGGCTGCCGGTTGTTCATGGGTCTTGGTTGATCCGGGTCGTAATTGGGCTTGATGATAATCGCAAATCACGGTTGGACAAAATGTAAACAACTGCGACATGAATTCATAAAATCCGAAAAATAAAATTCATTAATATTCATATTTTTTTGAGGAAAATCCTATGGACTGCGTATCCGATTCGGTATATCAGGCTGCAATTGCATTAATTTGTCTCAGTGAGAAAAATGCTTGCATCCAGTCATTGCGATAAGGTCGCCGTTGTGGTAGCAACTCGATAAGTTCGGGCAACTATCAGGAAATTGCGGCTACTTTCGCGAAATTGCAGGGGTGTATCGACGTCGGCGGCCAGGGGAATCGTTTTTCTGTCGCAGGAGGGGATTTGCACAACCGATGGTTTTGCCCATATCCTAAAAAAAGGAGTTAATCGAAACCGCAATCCTGGACAAGCGCTGTCGCCCGTTCAGAAAAGCAAAAAGAAGGTATCGAATGGATATCTCGCGTCAGGCGCTGTTTGGCCGACTCAATCCCAGCCTATTCAAGGCGATCGAAAGCGCCACCGCCTTTTGCAAGCTCCGGGGCAACCCATACGTGGAGCTAGTGCATTGGCTGCACCAGTTGTTGCAGGCGCCCGACGGCGACCTGCAACGGATCCTGCGCCATGCCGGCGCCGACCTGTCCGCGCTGGAAGCCGACCTGACCCGTGCGCTGGCGGCATTGCCAGCGGGTGCCACATCGATCAGCGACTTTTCCTTCCAGATCGAGGCCGCGATCGAGCGCGCCTGGGTCTATGCGACGCTGGCGTTCGCCGACGATCGCGTGCGTGGCGCTTACCTGCTGACGGCGCTGCTCAAGACGCCGGAGTTGCGACGCACGATGCTGGGCATCTCGAACCAGTTCGCCAAGGTCCGTGCCGATGATCTGGTCGAGGCCGTGCCCGCGCTGGTCGCCCAGTCTCCGGAAAGCCGCGAGGCGACCTATGACGGCAGCGGCCTGGCACCGGCCTCGCCGGGCGAAGCCAGCGGCGCCATGGTGCCTGCTGGCGTCGGCAAGTCTGCGCTGGGGCAGTACTGTCGCGACCTGACCGATGCCGCCCGTGCGGGCGAACTCGACCCCGTGATCGGCCGCGAGCACGAGATCCGCACCATGACGGACATCCTGCTGCGCCGCCGCCAGAACAATCCGCTCCTCACAGGCGAAGCGGGGGTCGGCAAGACGGCCGTGATCGAGGGGCTGGCCCAGGCCATCGCCGCAGGCGAAGTGCCGCCGAGCTTGAAGGAGGCGCAGCTACTCAGCCTGGACGTCGGCGCGCTGCTGGCCGGCGCCAGCATGAAAGGCGAGTTCGAGGCGCGCCTGAAGGGCGTGCTGGAGGCGGCCGCCAAGTCGCCCAAGCCCGTGATCCTGTTCGTCGACGAAGTGCACACCCTCGTGGGCGCCGGCGGCCAGGCCGGCACGGGCGATGCCGCCAACCTGCTCAAGCCGGCATTGGCCCGAGGTGCGTTGCGTACCATCGGCGCTACCACCTGGAGCGAGTACAAGCGCCATATCGAGAAGGATCCGGCGCTTACCCGCCGCTTTCAGGTTCTGCAGGTGATGGAGCCGGAGGAAGCCAAGGCGGTTGCCATGCTGCGCGGGCTCGTTGGCACCTTCGAAGGCCACCATCAGGTGCTTATTCGCGATGAAGCGGTGCGGGCCGCCGTGAAACTGTCGCACCGCTACATCCCATCGCGCCAGTTGCCCGACAAGGCCATCAGCCTGCTCGACACGGCCTGTGCACGCGTGGCACTGTCGCTGCACGCGCCGCCGGCGGAAGTCGAACACCTGCGCCAGCAACTGGCAGCTGCGGACACCGAGTGCGCCTTGTTGGCCAAGGAGGCCGGATTTGGAAAGCCGGATGCCGCGCGGATTGCCGTGGCACACGCCCGGCGCGAGCATGCCGACGCCGATTTGTGGCTGGCGGAAGCACGCTGGGGGCGCGAACGCGGCCTGGCAAGCGACCTGCTCACGCGCCGGCAGGCGTTAGTCGAGTCCCTGGCGCACGAGCCGGCCATCGCTGCCGATGCCCGGCGCTCGTTAAGAGCAATCGAGGCCGAACTGCGTGCGACCCAGGCCGATGCCCCGCTCGTGTACACGGAGGTGGACGAAGCAGTCGTGGCCGCGATCGTCGGCGATTGGACGGGCATTCCCGTCGGCCGCATGATGGCGGACGAGGTCGAGACTGTCATGCAGTTGCCGCAGACCCTGGCCAGCCGGGTCATCGGCCAGGACTACGCGCTCGCTCAGCTTGGCGAACGGATCCAGACCGCGAGGGCGCGTCTGACCGACCCGAACAAGCCGGTGGGCGTGTTCCTGCTGGTCGGCCCGTCGGGGGTCGGCAAGACCGAGACGGCGCTGGCGCTGGCCGACGTGCTCTACGGCGGCGAGCAAAACCTCATCACCATCAACCTTTCCGAATTCCAGGAATCGCACACCGTCTCCACCCTCAAGGGCGCGCCGCCGGGCTATGTTGGCTATGGCGAGGGCGGCGTGCTGACCGAAGCCGTACGCCGCCGGCCGCACAGCGTGGTGCTGCTCGACGAGGTCGAAAAGGCGCATTCCGACGTCCACGAAGTCTTCTACCAGGTCTTCGACAAAGGCTATATGGAAGACGGTGAAGGGCGCCACATCGACTTCAAGAACAACATCCTGCTGCTCACCAGCAATGCCGGCTCCGAGCTGCTCGCGAACCTGTGTGAAGACCCGGCACTGATGCCGGAGCCCACTGCGCTGCGGGACGCGCTGATGCCGGAACTGCGCAAAGTCTTCCCCGCGGCGTTCCTGGGGCGTCTTGTTGTCGTCCCGTATCTGCCGTTGGCCGCCGGGAATCTCGGCCGCATCGTGCGCCTCCACCTGGACCGCGTCGTGGCGCGCATGCACGACCAGCACGACATTGCGCTCACCTATGGCGAGACCGTGGTCGCGTTCATCGTGGCGCGCTGCCCGGTGGGCGAGACGGGCGCCCGCCAGTTGATCAGCTTCATCGAGCAGATTGTCCAGCCGCAACTGGCGCGGCTGTGGCTGTCGGCGCTGTCCGAGAAGCGCGAACTGGCGGCGATCGACATCCGGCTGTCGGGTGTCGAATCGTCTGAGCTTACCTATCACACCGAATACCGTGCCGGCCACGATGCTATTGGGCCGGAATATCCCGAAGCCGAAGCGGCCTGACACCGTGCGGCGCGTCCATGCAACCCTTCTTGTCACCCATTGAGGAGACCCATGTCTGTTGTGAACAGTTCGCAGAAGTTCATTGCGCGCAACCGCGCGCCGCGTGTGCAGATCGAATACGACGTCGAAGTCTATGGCTCGGAGAAGCGCATCGAGCTGCCCTTCGTGATGGGGGTGCTGGCCGACCTGTCCGGCAAGCCCGCCGAGCCGCTACCGGCCGTGGCCGACCGCAAGTTCCTTGAGATCGACATCGACAACTTCGACGAGCGCATGAAGGCCATGAAGCCGCGCGTTGCGTTCGCGGTGCCCAATACGCTGTCGGGCGGCGGTCAGCTCATGGTCGACATGACGTTCGAGAGCATCGAGGACTTCTCGCCGGCGGCAGTGGCGGGCAAGGTCGATGCGCTCCGGCAACTGCTCGAAGCCCGCACGCAACTGGCCAACCTGCAGACCTACATGGACGGCAAGTCGGGCGCCGAATCGCTGATCAATCAACTGCTGCAAGACCCCGCGCTGCTGCAATCGCTCGCCAAGGCGCCGAAGCCCCAGGCCAGCGAAGGCGACGCACAGGCGCCGCAGTCCTGACTGGACCGGCTTCTTGCCCACCTGAACCACCTCATCAAGCAAGGATTCCATGGCTTCCGCCCAACAAGAACAACAGCAAGCGGCCGCGACCGCTAACCCGTCCGACTTCGCAGCGCTGATCAGCCGCGAGTTCACTCCCAAGACCGACCAGGCCCGTGAAGCGGTCGACCTCGCCGTCAAGACCCTGGCCGAGCAGGCGCTCGCCAGCTCGTTCACGATGAGCGACGATGCCTACAAGAGCATCGAGGCCATCATTGGTGCCATCGACAAGAAGCTCTCCGAGCAGATCAACCTGATCCTGCACCACGAGGACTTCCAGAAGCTGGAGTCGGCCTGGCGCGGCCTGCATCACCTTGTGTCGAACACCGAGACCGACGACAAGCTGCGCATCCGCGTGATGGACATGTCCAAGGAAGAGCTGCGCCGAACGCTGCGCCGCTACAAGGGCATCGGCTGGGACCAGAGCCCGTTCTTCAAGCGCATCTATGAGGAAGAGTACGGCCAGCTCGGCGGCGAGCCATACGGCTGCCTGGTGGCGGACTATTACTTCGACCACACCCCGCCCGATGTCGAGCTGCTCAGCTCGATGGCGAAAATTTCAGCGGCGGCCCACGCCCCGTTCATCGCCGGCGCCTCGCCTTCCGTGCTGCAGATGGATTCGTGGCAGGAACTGGCCAACCCGCGCGACCTGTCCAAGATCTTCCAGAACCTGGAATACGCGCCGTGGAACGCCCTGCGCAACTCGGAAGACGCCCGTTACGTGGGTCTGGCCATGCCGCGCTTCCTGTCGCGCCTGCCCTATGGCATCAAGACCAACCCGGTCGATGAATTCGACTTCGAGGAAGACACCGACGGCGCCGACCACCGCAAGTACGTGTGGAGCAATGCTGCCTACGCGATGGCGGTCAATATCAACCGTTCGTTCAAGCTGTATGGCTGGTGCACGCTGATCCGCGGCGTGGAGAGCGGTGGCGTGGTGGAAAACCTGCCGTGCCACTCCTTCCCGACCGACGACGGTGGCATCGACATGAAGTGCCCGACCGAGATCGCCATCTCGGATCGCCGCGAGGCCGAACTGTCCAAGAACGGCTTCATTTCGCTGGTGCACCGCAAGAACACCGACTATGCGGCCTTCATCGGCGCGCAGTCGATGCAGAAGCCGGCCGAGTACTACGACGCCGACGCGACCGCCAACGCCAACCTCTCCGCACGCCTGCCCTACCTGTTCGCCTGCTCGCGCTTCGCCCATTACCTGAAGTGCATCGTGCGCGACAAGATCGGCGCCTTCAAGGAGCGCGAGGACATGCAGCGCTGGCTCAACGAATGGATCATGAACTACGTTGACGCCGACCCGGCCAACTCCTCGCAGGAGACCAAGGCCCGCCGCCCGCTCGCGGCCGCCGAAGTGGTTGTCGAGGAACTGGAAGGGAACCCCGGCTACTACAGCGCCAAGTTCTTCCTGCGTCCGCACTTCCAGCTCGAAGGCCTGACGGTATCGCTGCGCCTGGTGGCGCGTCTGCCCTCAGTCAAGGACGCCGCATAAGGCTTTCGCGGCGACCTGACCGAAACCCCACAGGCTCTACCGCACGGACCTGCTACCGGCAGGTCCGGGGAAGCTGCTGTGGATTTTGTCTGCAGTACCTGTCTTAACGTGAAGGAGTTTTGTAATGGCACAGGACATTTTCCTGAAGATCAATGGCATCGACGGTGAGTCCAAGGACGCATCGCACAAGAACGAAATCGAGTTGCTGGCTTGGGAATGGAGCATGGACCAGCAGTCCACCATGCACGCCGGTAGCGGCGGTGGCGCTGGCAAGGCGACCGTGTCGGACCTCAACTTCGAGCACTTCATCGATCGCGCCTCGCCCAACCTGATGAAGTACTGCCTGACCGGCAAGCACATCAATGAAGCCGTGCTGGTGGTGCGCAAGGCCGGCGGCAACCCGCTCGAATACCTGAAGATCACCATGACGGACGTGATCGTTACAAAGGTCAATCCGAAGGGATCGGTGGATGACGAAGTGCGCATGCGCGAGAAGGTGGCTTTGTCGTTCTCCAAGGTCAAGCAGGAGTATGTGGTGCAGAACGCCCAGGGCGGCAGCGGCGGTGCCGTGACCGCGGGCTACGACATCAAGGGCAACAAGGAAGCCTGATGGACATCGCCCATCTGGTGTGGACCTTCCGGATGGGCGGTGTTCTCCGCGCTATCACAGGCGATTCATATTCAAAGCAGTTGTGCGCATCCCAACAGGAGAAGAAAGATGGGCTCGTCCCTGACTATCCCCGGCTTCGGCAGTCATCGCACGGTCACGGTCAAAGGACCTGGCCTGCCCGAGGTGATGGGGCAGCCGGCGCTGACGGTGGTGCGCGTTAGTGGCAGGGACGGACTGTGCGACCTTTTTGAATATGAAATCGAACTCAAGACGGCGGACGACCTGAACTTCGTCTTTGGGCCCGGCGCGAACTTGGACAAGGAGGCTCTTGAGGGCCGCGAGCTGACCATCGAGATTGAACTGGATGGCGCCGGCGCGGGTCTGGAAGGGCGCCTGGGTGCCGGCAAGCGGGAAATCACCGGTCTAGTCACTCGCGTCGTCGGTCCCACGCCGGAGGGACGCCACCTTGTCTATCGCTTCGTGCTGCGACCCTGGCTCTGGCTTGCCACGCTGACCAAGGATTACAAGATATACCAGCAGAAGACGGTCATCGAAATTCTCGATGAACTGCTGGCGGACTACAGCTTCCCAGTCGAGAAGCGGCTCAGCCTTGTCCAGTATCCGCGGCGCGAGTACCAGGTCCAATACGGTGAGACCGATTTCGACTTCTTTCAGCGTCTCACGCAGGAGTGGGGGATCGCGTGGTTCTTCGAGCATAGCGAAGGACACCACCGGCTGATCCTGACCGATGGCAACGGAGCGTTCCGGAAGTTCACGAGCAGCGCTTATCACACGATCAAGTGGTATTCGAGCGCGGATCGAGTTGACGAAGAGCATATGTGGGATTTCACGGTCGTCGATCAGTTGGTGACCGGGAAATGGCGCTCCAATGACTACGACTTCGTCAAGCCACGTGCAGACCTGACGGTGAAGGCCAACCAGCCACGCGAGACGGGGCACCGTGACCAGGAAATCTACGAATGGCCCGGCGACCATGCGCAGGCGGGTACGGGGAACGAACCGTGGCAGGAAGGAGACATGGTCGCTCGCATTCGCATGGAGGAATTGCGGCAGCACGGCCGCCGCGCCTATGGCAAAGGCAACCTGCGCGGTGTCGTACCGGGCTGCACCTTCACGCTGGCTCGATATCCCGAGCAGAAGGCGAATTGTGAGTACCTCATCTTCGCAACGGTACTGAGGCTTGAGGATGTAGCGGAGGAGGCTGGCCAGAGCCAGCATTGGCGCTGCGAGGTGGAATTCGAGGTGCAGCCGACCACGGAGACCTTTCGGCCGGACCGCAGGCAGCCCAAGCCTCGCACCACCGGGCCGCAGACCGCAACCGTTGTCGGGCCGGATTCCCAGGAGTTGTGGACCGATCAGTATGCGCGGGCAAAAATCCAGCTGCACTGGGACATGTATGGCCAGCGCAACGAGAACAGCTCATGCTGGGTGCGCGTTGCGTCGCCGTGGCACGGCGACCAATACGGCGCCATCCAGATTCCGCGAATCGGGCAGGAAGTCATTGTTGATTTCCTGCATGGCGATCCGGACCTGCCGCTGATTGTGGGTCGAGTGCCCAATCAGCTCAACATGCCACCGTGGAACCTGCCCAGCCAGCACGCGCTGTCCGGGTTCCGCTCCAAGGAAATTGGCGGCGGTCGCCATAATCACCTGGTGATGGACGACACGCAGGGCGAGATTCAATCGCAGGTGTCGTCCGACCACATGCTGTCGCAGCTCAATATTGGCCACATCACCCGTATTCCGGATGCGGGGGGCAGAAAGGACAAGCGCGGCGAAGGTGCAGAACTGCGTACTGACGGCCACATGGCCCTACGTTCAGCCAAGGGAACATTGTTCAGCACCGAAGCGCGCATGAGTGCCCGTGGTCATGCCATGGACATGCGCGAGACGATTGCGCGCCTCAAGGATGCGCTGGAGATTGCCCAGACTCTCCAGGAAGCGTCGACCGGTTCCCAGGCGCAGCATGAGGAGCAGAAGGACGTTGCCAAGGCGATCGAGCTGCAGAACGACGCGATCAAGGGCTCGGGGGAAGCGCTCGGAGAACTGACGTCTCCGCATGTCGTTGTGTCGAGCGCCGCCGGCATCGCAGCCACTGCAGAAGAAAGCACCCATTTGCATAGCAAACGCCATACATCACTGACGACGGGGGAGCACTTGTCCCTCAACGCTGGCAAGAGCCTTCTGGCCAGTGTGAAGGAGCTAGTTTCTATCTGCGCCCACAAGTTCGGCATCAAGCTCTTTGCGAGCCGTGGTCCAGTTGAAATCCAGGCGCAGAACGACACGATGGGCCTGCTCGCCAAGCTCGGCATCAGCATTATCAGTACCGAAGACAGTATCCGCGTCATTGCCAAGAAGGAATTGCTGGTCGGCGGTGGCGGCAGTTTCACCCGGTACAACGCCTCCGGCATTAAGCACCTGACAGAAGGGGAATATATCGCACATGCCGCTCACCATTCCTGGCCGGGAGAACAGGGCTTGCCGGTGGAAATGCCGGTCACACCGAAGCCGATTTGCATCGAGTGCTTGCTCAAAGCATTGAAGGCGGGCAGTGCGCTCGCCGCCGTCTGAGAGGGGTAGAGATGTATCTTGCAGTGGATCCAATGAACTCTGCCGAAGTATCCGGCCGGCTGGTCGAGATCATCGCGGCAAGTCCTACGTCCAACTGGACGGCGGTCATCGATGGTGCCTTCGATCATGGTCGTGGCCGGTGCAATTACCCCGGCTCGCCAGAGGCCCTGTATGCCTGCGATGAGCTGGACGCAATGCTGGAAGTGTCACCCCTGCTCGTCCCGCTTATCACCGAGCGTCCGGAAATGTTGAAGGAACAGCTGCTTGGTCTCACGCAGCATTGCGCCGGCCGGCCAATGTTCAGCGTGGTGGCCGCATCCGGCAATGCCGCCGAACTCAAGCCGAATTGGCAGAAGTGCGCGCGTGTCATGACCGATGATGGTCAGCCGCTGCTACTGCGCTTTGCCGACACACGGGTGTTGCCGGTCCTGCCGGAGGTCCTCCGTCAGGAATCCTGGGCAGCGTTGACTCACGAGCTAAGCGAATGGTGGTACGTCGACCGGGAAGGAAAGCTTGCGCAAATCCCGGTCGTTGCTGACAGGGCTGCACCCGTCTTCCCGCTCGCGATCGGAAGGCGAGAATTCAGCAAACTGCTGGAACGGGGCGAGCCCGATGCCGTTATCGATGCGATGTCCGCGCAGTTGCCCGAGATCTTGCCAACTTCGAACAAGGCGGTGTTCTTCGAGAAGATTAAGGCGGTGTGTGAGTTCGCCCGCGCGCGGGAAATCGATGCGTTTCCGGACATTGTTGCGTTGGGGATATTTGACACCCTGACGGGGCACAGGGGCCTGACGAGCCCGAAGCTACTCAAGCTGGTAGCGGACCGTGGCTGGGAGCGGGGGGAACTGGCGTCGAAGCTTGTGGAGATCTCGGAATGAGTTTGCGTTCGTGCCTCACAGTAATTAGCGTGATTCTCGCAGTTGGGGTTTCGCCACACGTCTGCGGCGAAATCGTGAACTTCAGTGAAGGAAAGGCGTTCAAGGCAGAACTGGATACGATATTTGATCTCCAGCTCATTCATCCTGAAGCGCAGATCGGAAAGCCGCCAACCGAGACGATGTTGGATCGCCAGGCCGCCGCCATCCGGAAAGTGGCGGCCGCTCCTGGCAAATACACACCACTCACGCTTCTTGCGATGGCCCGAAGTCTGGGAGATGAAAAGGAGAAAGTTTTCTGGGAATTGGCTGCGCTGCTGCGAATGCACTCGGACTCCCTGCACTGCCAGGATGAGAGAGCCGAAGTCAAGGTGGTCGAGTTCAGGGCTGATTCGGAAACACGTGGCGCATTGCGGCCGGAGTCAACATGGATGAGTCAAATGACCGCGGTCGTTAACTGGGATCGGGCCACCCCACACGACTATGGCCGCAACTGGGTTTACTTGTCTCGCAAGGAAACTGACAGAATCTACGAAGGGGAGAAAATCTCGAAGTCACTTCCCAACTGCGCGTCTGTGGACGAGTGGAATGTAGCTGTTGAGCGCCTCAGAGAACTGTATCTCGAATATGGAGAAACCGGAAAATGGCCACCTCCACATGTGCTAGAGGTTGTTGGATACAACTGGTCGCAGGACGCGCACCCAATCATCATCGGGTTTTTTGATGATAACGCGAGCACTGCGCGTGTCTTGATCGATGCCGGTGAGAGGAGGGCGGGAACCATAAGAACTCTTGTACTTCCGAATTCCTGGAAGCCAGACGACGGCTTAAAGATCGAATGGTTTGGCGTTCGAGAAAAAATGAAAGTGAGTGGCGCTGCGCGCCGCGTGCCAATTTTTTCTCCAGCAAGCGTCGGTCGTGGATCGGAAGAGCACCCCACACGGCTTGCGGTGCATGTCTGCTCGGACAGTGAGATTAGGGCCGTGGTCGAGAGCGAGCCTCAAGAAATGGCCGTATCACCCTGCAGTGTTCCACGATGACCCGGTCTGCAGACAACTGCCAGCGGCTATAGCCCACTCAGACGCGCTCGTAATTCCGTGCCTCGAGACTACAAGCAAAAATGACCACACAATCCCCTGATCCCCTTCCGCCAAGAGGACTGCGCGCGCTGTCGCCTCGTGAGGCGATGCAGCTGTTTGCAGCGCATGTCTTCTCGGGCTTACGCCAGTTCGCCTGCTTCCTTGCTCTGGTTGGAGCCGGGTGCGCCGTCCAGAGTTCGGCCGGCGCGATGGAGTTGGTCGGCATCAACTACACCGACCAGTACGTTGCGCTGTACACGGTCAATGGCTATGCGGGAGCAAACATCCTTCCACACTCGGGAGGCGGGAAATTCGTGTGTTGTATCTCGGTGCCCCGGGAATGGAAGCCGGGTATGACCGTGACGGTGAAATGGACCCATGACCGCAATGCCGATCCGATCCCGTGGAAGACCCAGGTCGTCGAGGTGCCTCAGTATCGGCCAGAGGACCGAGGCGTCTTTGCCGTGCACTTTCTCCCAAACGATGAGGTGAAGGTCTTGGTGACGCGCATTACTGTTGGTCACCCGAATTACCCATTCCCCGAACCCGAAGACTACAAGCGAAAATGACCACGCAATCCCCCGATCCCTTTCCGACAGGTGGCCTGCGCGCGCTATCGCCACGTGAGGCAATGCAACGGGCTGCCGCACTGGCCTGTACCCTGCCCAAGGACAGTGCGCCCGCCTGTACCGGGCAAGCCAACGTTGGCATCTTCTTTGATGGCACCGGCAACAACCGGGATGAGGATTACCTCGGCATCATGGCCGCCGATCAGGTAAAGGCGATGAAGTCGGCTAGCGCACCACTAGCGCCAGAATCATTCCCGGACAGCAGGAAGAAACATACCAACGTTGTCCGTCTCTTTCATGCCTATAAGGACGATAAGAAGAATGGATTTTCTTCGCACTATATCCCGGGGGTGGGAACCCCATTTTCCGAGATCGGTGACGAAGGCGGAATGCGAGGCAGTGCCATGGGTGCGGGGGGCGAGGGGCGCATCCTTTGGGCGTTTACGCGCCTCCTGAATGATGTCTATGACTACGTGCTGAAGGGATTTCTCCTAACGGATGACGAATCACAGGCGCTGGTGGACAAGCTGTCGTCCGTATTCAGTCCAGCCAGCCAACGTCGGGCTGAACTTAAGGAATGGCAAGGCAAGCTGCAAGCGGCGCTCAAGGGCAAGAAGCCCAAGATCGTGCAAATCAACCTATGCGTGTTTGGCTTTTCGCGCGGCGCAGCCCAAGCGCGCGCCTTCACGAACTGGCTGTTCGAGGTGTGCGAACAACGCGATGGCGGCTGGCTGTTCGCGGGCATCCCATTGCGAGTCCAGTTTCTCGGCATCTTTGACACGGTGGCGTCGGTAGGGCTGGCCGATTTGTCCGGGAACAACACCCTGGAAGGGCATCAAGGGTGGGCAGATGGCGACATGGAGATCCACCCTGCCATCGAGCAATGCGTGCACTACGTAGCCGGCCATGAAGTCCGGGCGTGCTTCCCTTTGGACTCGGTACGAATCCACCAGACCTATCCGCCCAACGCCAAGGAAGTCATGTATCCCGGCTCGCATTCGGACTCCGGAAGACGGCGGAAAGAAATGACAACCTATTCCCCAGACCTTTTTCCGTCTAGCGGACTTCGATCACTGTCTGAAAAAGAGACGATACAAAGGGCGAAGGCGTTAGCGTGCCCTCTACCAAAGGACAACGCTCCAGCTACCGTGAGAACGTGACCACTGATTCCAACCGGAAAACAGCGGGCGTGATAGGAAAACGAAGATGAAGGGAGTGATTACGTCGTGGAGTCGGGTAGTTCTCTGCCGGCTTTTACTACTGTTCGCAGCATTGAGCACCGGTTGTCTAGCAACGGGGCAAGTGAGCGCCATGGATCTGGTCGGTTACAACTATACAGACGAGCATGTCGAGGCCTTCACCGTCAACGGCTATCCGGGACCCAATATCTATCCGCACAGCGGGGGTGGAAAATTTGTCTGTTGTATTTCGGTTCCCCGAGAATGGAAGCCTGGCATGACAGTAACCGTCAAATGGACCGATGACCGCAATGCCAATCCAATTCCGTGGAAAACGCGGGTTGTTGAAGTGCCGGCCTATACGCCGGAGGACATCAGCCGCTTCGCCGTGCATTTTTTTTCTGGTGGCGAGGTCAAGGTGTTGGTTACCACCAAGGGCCCTGGGCATCCTGACTATCCGTATCCCTCGCCGAGCGCGGGAAGGGGGCAGCGATGACCACAACCGCTCCCGATCCATTTCCCACGGGCGGGCTTCGATCGTTGTCGTCGCGTGAAGCCATGCAACATGGCGCTGCGTTGGCCTGTACCTTGCCAAAGAAACTTTGCAAGGGTGATCGCGCTGACCTGACTCCATCGCCTGAAGTCATCTCGAATTTAAACAACTACGTTAGCGCAGCTGCAATTCTGCCGAGCGACGAGGTTGCGGTGCTTGTGACGATCAAAGGTCCAAGAGACCCGGAGTATCTGTACTGCCATGGAGATTTCGGAATGAGCGCGCGCTATTTTCTGACATTGGTGTTCAAGCCAATAGCGGATCGCGGCTGGAAGCGGGGGAACTGGCTTCGAAGTGATCGGGCTTGGGGCCCGACTCTACTCGGAGCGGATAGATTAGGCGGTGGTTGAGAGCCAGTGTCAGGTGGGGGCATTTTTCGTGCGGTGTTCTACGGCTGGCGCGCGAACGTGACCACTGATTGCAACCGGAAGCAGAAATTGTGATAGGAGAACGAAGATGAACGGGGTGATTACTTCACGGAGTCGGCTCGTCCTCTGCCGACTCTTACTGCTGTTCGTAGCATTGAGCACCGGTTGCCTGGCGACGGGGCAAGTGAGCGCCATGGATTTGGTCGGCTACAACTATACAGATGAACATGTCGAGGCCTTTACCGTGAACGGCTATCCGGGACCAAATATATATCCGCATGGTGGAGGTGGTGGCCATGTCTGCTGTATCTCCGTCCCGCGAGAATGGAAGCCAGGTATGACGGTAACCGTCAAATGGACCGACGACCGTAATGCGAATCCAGTGCCGTGGAAAACGCGAGTTGTGGAAGTTCCGGCCTATACACCGGAGGATATTGGGATATTTGCCGTACACTTTTTTCCTGGGAATGAGATTAAAGTGCTTGTCACAATGAAGTATGCCGGGCACCCGGATTATCCATATCCCTCACCGAACGCAGGAAGGGGGCAGCGATGACCACGATCTCCCCGGATCCATTTCCCACGGGCGGGCTTCGATCGCTGTCGCCGCGTGAAGCCATGCAACGTGCTGCGGCGTTGGCCTGTACGTTGCCAAAGGACAACGCTCCAGCGTGCACAGGACAAGTCAATATCAGTATCTTCTTTGACGGTACTGGGAACAATCGGCTGGAGGACTACGAAGGGATTCCCGCCGATGAACAGACCGAGGCCATGAAGTCTGGCGTTCCACCAAAGTCGCCAGAGTCGTTCCCGCCGGACAAGCGCAAACACAGCAATGTTGTTCGGATCTTTCATGCGCACAAAGACGATCGGGATAATGGCTTCTACGCACACTACGTTCCGGGCGTCGGCACACCGTTCGCGGAGATCGGCGACACCGGTGGGGTACTTGGGAGCGCAGCGGCGGCAGGTGGGGAAGCCCGCATTCTTTGGGGCATGATGAAGCTCTTGAATTCTCCCTACGACTATGTTTGTCACGGCGATCTGATTTCGGATTCACAAGCAAAGCCTATTGTCAACAAGCTATCCAGCTTTTGGAGTCCGCACTGGCAACGCCGGAACGAGTTGCGACAATGGCAAGAGAGGCTAAAAGTCGCCTTACAAGGCAAGAAGCCTGAGATCACGCAAATCAACCTGTCTGTATTCGGCTTCTCGCGCGGCGCGGCGCAGGCACGAGCCTTCACGAACTGGCTGTTCGAGGTGTGTGAACAAGAAGAGGGGGTGTGGATATTTGCCGGCATTCCGATTCGGTTGCACTTCCTCGGCATCTTCGACACGGTGGCGTCTGTTGGGATCGCCGACTTGTCGTCCAACGGCATCGTCGAGGGTCACCAGGGATGGGCCGACCACACGATGGAGATTCATCCAGCGATAGAACAATGCGTGCACTACGTTGCGGGACACGAAGTGCGGGCCTGTTTCCCTCTGGATTCCGTGCGTGTACGCGAAACGTACCCGCCCAACGCGAAGGAAGTGATGTATCCCGGCGCCCACTCCGACGTGGGGGGCGGATACGCGCCCGGTGCACTTGGCATCTCGCCGGCTCCAGGCAGCTTCATGAGCACGATCCCCGGGGCCAATATGTATCGCGAGGCCAGAATGGCAGGTGTGGCGCTCATGCACTTGGACGAGCTTAGCAAGGGCGATCGCGCTGACCTGACCCCATCGCCTGAAGTCATCTCGAATTTCAACCGCTACGTCAGCGCTGCTGCAATTGGCGACGGCCCGGTGGAGGAAATGCATGCGCGGCACATGGGACTGTACTTCAGCTACCGGTTCAAGTACCGGCTGAACTACAAAGATCGTCCGTGGTATATGCGAGCCTCCGACAAGCACAGGGGGCATCTCGACAAGACGTCCAGGACTGTTTTGCTGCGACTCGCTGATCTCCGAAGCCCGAAATCGCCGACCGACCCCGCATACGATCCTCAGCAAGCGTTGGCCTATCACGAGGCTGCAACGAAGTCCGCTGGAATCGAGCATGTCTATAGCCATGACGTCAGGTATCAGCAGCTTCGGAAAGTCGTCGAGTCAATCGACACGGGAAAGCTGTCCTCGCCAGTGGAGCAGCTTTTCGATGACTACGTTCACGATTCCATGGCGGGGTTCATTGACATGGGGATGAACGAGTACGCCGCCAACGGCATGGGCATCATGAAATTTCGCAAGATATTCAACAAGAACGGGTAGCAGGGCGAACCCCAGACGTCCCCCAAAAGCGGGAGGCGACATCGTTGCTTCATGGTAGCGGCGTCAGCATATATGGATGCCGACCCGTGTAGGGTGCAAGTGCAGCCGGTCTCTCGATTGGCGCCCTAGGTTGTCATAGGTGCTACTCGGCGAGTTGGAACAGATTGAATCAGGAATACGTGATGGGAAGAAAGCTTGTAACTGTCGGAGACATGACCACCCACGATGGCAAGGTGATCTCCGGTTCGGAGAAACACCTCTTGCGCGGACGGCAGATCGCCCGCAAGGGGGATCTGGTGGATTGTCCGCAGCGGTATCCCGACGGCCGCCCGCACGGGGTCAACAAGATTGTAGAAGGCGATGACAAGTTCCTGATTGGGGGGCGACCTGCGGCACTGCATGGTCATCGTACGGAGTGCGGCTGCCAATTGATCGGCAGCCTGCCGGGCGTGGTGGGAGGCTAGGTTATGAGGTCCTATGCGGAACAGCCACTAGCCAGCCGACGGCAGCACGTATTCACTGCGTCGGTTTTACTTGCTGTGACACTGCTCGCCGGCTGCGCGAGCGCCCCGGCTCAAAACGAGCAAATGAAGCTGGACCTTGCAGTCGAGGCCAAATCGACCGTCAACCCCGACGACAAGGGGCGCGCCTCGCCCGTGCTGGTACGCGTCTACGAACTCAAGACCGAGGGTGCGTTTGAGAACGCCGACTACTTCGCGCTGGAAAAGAACGACAAGGCATTGCTGACCCAGGATCTGCTGGTGCGAGATGAGTTTGTTCTCCGGCCGGGCGAGTCTCGTGACATCGAGAGGAAGTTGCATCCGGATACCACGGTGATTGGTCTTCTGGTTGGCTACCGTGACCTGGGCAAGGCCACCTGGCGCTCCATCCACAAGTTGCCCCCCGCTACTGAAGTAGCGTGGTATCGGACCGTCGTTCCGGCACGCAAGATCAAGCTGCAGGTCGTTTTGGACCAGCAGACCATTACCATTACCAAACCTGACTGATTTCATGAGCTGGTACAACAAAGTCGTCTGGAGCGAAGGGCTCTTCCTGCGTCCTCAGCTGTTCCAACAGCAGGAGCGCTATCTCGAGCACTACGCGCACAAGTGCGCGGCCGCCTTGAGCCCGTTCTTTTGGGGTTTTCATCACCATGCTGTTGACGCAGAAGCCCTCGCGCTGGGCAAGCTGGTGGTATCGGGTGCTGCGGGGGTGTTCCAGGATGGCACGCCCTTCGATGCGCCCGCCCACACCATGCTTCCCGCGCCGCTGGCCCTGCTGCATGAGCACCTGAACCAGGTGATCTACCTCGCGGTGCCGATCCGCACGCCGAATGCGGGGGAGACAAGCTTCGGTGAGGCCGGGGATTCGCTCGCGCGCTACCGTGCCTTCGAGGAGGAGTTGCTGGACGCGAACTCGATCGCACAGGGGCCAAAGCTGGTCCAACTGTCGGACCTTCGGTTGCGACTGCTGCCGCAGAAGGAACTGACGCGTTCGTGGATCGGACTGCCGCTGGCGAGGGTCACGGAGATCCGGGCAGACGGCAGCGCCAGGCTGGACGCGGCATTGATCCCGCCCATCAACGTCTATCCGGCCAGCAGCCAACTGATGACATGGCTGACGGAGCTCCACGGGCTTTTGCATCTGCGTGCCGACTCGATGGCCGAGAACCTTAAGGCGGGAAGCACCCGGGGGGGCGATGCTGCGGAAATTTCCGAGTACCTCATCCTGCAGTTGCTCAACCGCTACGAACCCGTGCTGACGCACCTGCTGGATGCCAAGGCGGCTTCGCCGGAGACGCTGTATGTCCACCTGTCTGCGTTGGCTGGTGAGCTTTCGACCTTTGTGCGAACCGACATGCGGCGGCCGCGAAAGTACCCACCTTACCAGCACGCGGAGCCTCATACTTGTATCAAGCCGCTGGTTGATGACTTGCGCTACCTGCTGAATGTCGTGCTGGAGCGCGGGGCGCAGCGGATCGAGATGCGTGAGCAGCCACACGGCTTCCGGCTTGCAGTAGTGGAGCCCACCGAGATCCAGCGCTTTTCGACATTCGTTCTCGCGGTATTCGCGCAGATGCCGCCCGACGTGCTGCAGCAGCAATTCCCGGCGCAAGTCAAGGTTGGGCCATCCGAGCGGCTGGCGGACCTGATCCGATCGCACCTGCCAGGCATCCCGCTGCAGGGCTTGCCGGTGCCGCCGCGGCAGATTCCGTTCAACGCCGGTCATATCTATTTCGAACTGACGCAGAGCCATCCGCTGTGGGAGCAAGTTGCCCGCTTTGGTGGCCTCGCCATGCATGTCGCGGGCAATTTCCCCGATCTGCGCCTTGAACTCTGGGGGGTACGATGAACAAGCCGGCCGAGCCGACATCGATGGCACCGGAAAGCCAGACACCGCCGTCAGAGCAGGAAGACCAGCAACCACAGGGGGAGGCGAAGCAGGCAGCCAACATTCAGCAGTCGGAAGCCACGCCGGCTCGCCCACCGCGAACCCCTTGGCAGTGGCGAACGCCAGAAACTCCGGAACGGAGCCTCGCCCGCATCAGGAAAGCACCAAATCCCTTGTTAGAGGCCGCTCAGCCGCTGCTGCGGGCATTGGCGGAAATGCCAGACAAGCTGCCGGGTGCCGAAGTACAGAAGGCCGAGGAATCAGTGGTTACCGCGAATGCCGCCGTGGCGTTACGTTTTCTGCTGACGGAGGAGTTGCAGCGCTTTCAGCAACTCTGTGAACGCGCCAATGTCCGGCGTGAACACATCCTTGGGGCGCACTACCTACTGTGCACCGCGCTAGATGAGGCGGCCCACCGGAAAGCATGGGGCACGACCGGTTGGCCCCAGCATTCCTTGCTTGTCAGCTTGCACCAAGATACCGAAGGCGGGAACAAGAGCTTCCAGGTGCTGGGCCGGCTGGTCACGAGCCCGGAGGAACACCTGGATCTGATCGAATTGTTTTATCAGGTCCTGTCGCTGGGCTTCGTTGGTCGGTATATCAACGAGACAGATGGTCATCGGCAGCTGGACGCCATCCGGCAACGCTTGCTCAACCTCATTTCCGGCAAGCGGGAGGAGGTGCCACGCGATCTTTCTCCACACTGGCGTGGCGAAGCAGCAGGCCGCCTAAGCCTGCTGCGGTCCATACCGTTATGGGTAACGGTTGCCGTACTGGGGCTGGCCGCATTCGGGCTTTTCTCCTGGTTCAAGTACCAGTTGCTGTTCCGCTCGCATGACGTCGAGCAGCAGATTCTGGCGATTGGCAAGATCACACCACCGGAGCCGCCCAAAGCATTGCGCCTGGCCGAACTGCTCAAGGATGAAATCGCACGCGGCGTGGTCAGTGTGAAGGAAGATGCGACACGCAGTGCAGTCACCTTCCGCGGCGACGACATGTTTGGCGGTGGCAGCGCGGAGGTCAGTGGGAAGGTCCTGCCGCTACTGGACAAGGTGGCCGGTGAGGTCAACAAGGTGAACGGCAAGGTGAGTGTAATCGGCCACAGCGACAACGTTCCTATCAAGACGCCCAGATACCCATCGAATCAGGCGTTGTCGGAAGAGCGCGCCGCAACGGTGACGGAGTACCTGGCGAGCAAGGGTGTGGCCAAGGGGCGCCTGGAAGCGATCGGCAAGGGTGATACCGAGCCGCTGACCGACAACAAGACGCCAGCCGACCGCGCGAAGAATCGCCGGGTCGAAATCGTCGTAACGCAGTAGTGGGGTCGAGGGATGGAATTTCTGAAGCGTGTTGGCGAAGTACTGTTTTCTCGACAGGCACTTGCGTTCGTGGCAGTGCTGTTGCTGGCCGCGGCCATCTGGGTCGTCGGTCCGCTCCTCGGTTTCAATGGCATGCAGCCGTTGGCGAGCATTGGGATGCGCGTCACGGTCATTGTACTGCTGCTGGCGCTGCTGCTCTTCTGGCTGGTTGGGCTGCCGATCTCAACCATTGGGGTTGCGGCCTTGTGCCTGCTGATCTGGCATGCTGGACCGCTGCTTGCAATCGGAAGCGGAAGGCCATTAGAACCGGCGTCGGTCCGCATCGTGTTGATTTCGGTGATCGCTTTCCTGTTTGTTGCCTATGTGCTGTATCTGCTGATCAAGCGCGCACGCACTGACAGCACGTTTCTCCAGCAAGTGCTGAACCTTGGGGGAAAGCCCACGGAAGTGGTTGCAAAGGCGGAGATCGCCCAAGTCAATGAGGCGGTGCAGCGCGCGCTACAACAGCTGAAGGGGATGCGCGGGTTGGGAGGGATTCGCCGGCTGTTCGAGGGCAAGCGATATCTGTATGAACTGCCGTGGTACATGATGGTCGGTTCGGCAGGGGTCGGCAAGACGACTGCTTTGCTCAATGCTGGCCTGCAATTTCCTATTGCCGCGCAAATGCGCGCTGCAGGTGGCGGGCACAAGGGAACCGTCCATACGGACTGGTGGTTCACCAACGACGCTGTACTGATTGACACAGCCGGCCGGTATACGACGCATGAGTCGAATCCAACGATCGATCCAGCGGAGTGGCAGGGCTTCCTCGGTCTGTTGCGCAAGTATCGTACGCGGGCGCCCATCAATGGCGCACTGCTGACGATCAGCAGCGCAGACCTTTTATCGTTCTCACCAGAAGAGCGGGTGGAACATGCTGCCATGCTACGCGCGCGGCTGGCCGAGCTGCGCCGGGATCTGGGTATCCAGTTCCCCGTCTACGTTGTGGTCAGCAAGCTCGATCAGTTGACGGGCTTTGGGGAGTACTTCCAGTACCTGTCAAGCGAAGGACGGGCGCAGCCTTGGGGGTTCACGCTTCCCTATGGCGAAAGGAAGCGGAAGCGCGGCCAACCCGCACTTGACATTCTGGCGCGTTGCAGTGAGGAGATGGACTTGTTGGCCGGGCGCCTGCGGGACGGGCTCAATAGCCGCCTCTATGAGGAGTTTGATGAAGCCCGGCGCAAACGCTTGCTCGTATTGCGCCTCGAGTTTGCCAGCTTGGCTCAGCCGCTTCTGGAGATGCTGGAGCATGTCTTTCTAGATTCGCGCTTCGATGATACCGAGCGGCGTCACATGCTGCGCGGGGTCTACTTCACCAGCGCGACGCAGACCGAGCAAGCGGTGGTGGGTGACTACGGGACCGTCTTTCGAAGGCTCGAGCGCGGGGAAGGGGGGTTTCACCGTCTGGACGAACACCCGGGCATCGGCGATGGTGTTGCAGTAGATCCGACCAAGGCCACAGGCAACCGCAGCTTCTTCCTGCAGGAAGTCTTCAAGCGCGTCATAGTGCCAGAGGCGCACCTGGTGAAGCCCAACCTGCGCTGGGAGTTCCGCTTCCGCCTGTTGCACCTGCTCGGCCATGCGCTGGCGCTGGTGGTCTTCCTGTGGCTGGCCGGCGCGCTCTATACGAGCTTCGGCCACAACCGCAACTATCTGGACGTGGTGCAGGAAGAGACCAAGGCGCTGGCTGCCACGGTCACGGCGTTCTACAAGAAGCCGCAACCGGACGCGATGCCTGAGGTGCTGGCAACTGCGCGCGACCTGCCAGGCTATGCCGGGCTGAATCTGGCCGATCCGGCGGCCGACTGGCGCTACGGGCTCTACAGCGTGCCCCCGTTGCTGGACGCCGCAGTCCTTACCCATACGAAGCTCGAGGACAATCTGCTGGTTCCGTACCTGGTGCGCCGGGTGGAATCGGTGCTCGCCGCGGCGGTAAGTGCGCATGACGCCAAGCAGACCTACGACACCCTGCGTGTCTACCTGATGCTGCATGACAAGGGCAAATTCAACGCGTCTGACGTGCGCAGCTGGGTGCAGAGCGACTGGGCGACCGGCAACGGGGCCGATGCCTTCGGCGGTCGGGTGGCGGTGCTGGAGCACCTGGACAGCCTGCTGGATGGCAGCCGGCCTGTGCGCTCGCCATATGCGAAGAACGAAGCCCTGATCCGCTCGGCGCGCGACTTCCTGGATAGCAATACCTCGATTGAACGCCTGTACGACCGGGCCAAGGCGGCGATGATGGAAGAGGCGCCGCAGGACTTCACGCTGGTGCGCGCGGTTGGGCCCCAGGCCGGCACCGTTTTCACGCGGGCGAGTGGCGAGCCGCTGGAGCGAGGCATTCCGGGGCTGTTCACCTACGCCGGCTACCACGACCTGTTCAACGCGCGCCTGCCGGAGTTCGTCGGTAAGGCCCAGGCCGTCGATGCGTGGGTCATGGGGCGCGGCGCCGGCATCAGTGCTCAAAAAAAAACGCTTGAGGATGCCGCCGGCAAGCTGACCGGCAATGATCCTTTGACGCGCGAGATCCGCCGCCTGTATCTCAACGAATATGCCCAGCGCTGGGAGAAGTTCCTGGGCGACATCCGCACCGTGACCGGCAACAACCTGGCCTTCGATCTGGAGATCCTGCGCAACTTCGCCGCTCCGGACTCTCCGCTGGCCCGTTTGGGCCGGGTGGCGGTCCAGGAGACCACGCTGAGCCGCGCGGTGGATGCCGAGGAAAAGTCTCTCGCGGAGAAGGCGCTGTCGGCGCTCGACAAGAAGACCGACAAGGTCAGCCCCCTGACCGCACGTGCCGAAGCCCGCCAGGAGCGCGAGGTGGTCGACAACCGCTTTGCCGCGCTGCGGGAAGTCGTCACCGGCCAGGCCGATGCGGCTGCCCCTGGCGCGCAGGCCGCGGCCGGCAAACCGCAGTTGGACGCCATCGCCGGCATGGTCAACGCCTACTACACCAGTCTGGTGGTGGCGAATAACGCACTGAATACCCGTAACCTGCCGCCGCCCGCCGACGCCGGGGCGCAGTTGCGCATGGAGGCCGCCAAACTGCCGGCCCCGTTCAACACGGTGCTGGCCGATCTGGTGGTGCAGGGCACGCGTGACGTGAACAAGGGGATTGGCGACATCCTGATCGCCCAGATGGATGCCGTGATCGGTGAGAGCTGCCGCAGTGCCATCGATGGCAAGTATCCGTTCACCCCGACCTCGATGCAGGATGTCGACCCGGAGGATTTTGCCCGGGTCTTTGCTGCCGGCGGTGTGCTGGACGATTTCTTCCAGAAGGTGCTGGCCCCGCACGTGGATACCACCATCTCGCCCTGGCGTTACAAGCTGACTGCGCCAGACGTGCCACCGGTCGCCGGGCCGAGCCTGGTGCCGTTCCAGCGCGCCAAGGAAATCCGGGAGGTGTTCTTCCGAGATCCGGGCGCGAAGAAGATGGCCTGGACGGTCGACCTGAAGGTGGTCGAACTCGATCCGGAGATTGTCGAGCTGAACATGGACTTCGACGGGCAGGGCCAGCGCTACGTGCACGGCCCTGTCATCCCGCTCAAGGTGACCTGGCCGGGTCCGCGCGGTGGGCACGGTGCGGAAATCACCGCCAGCCCGCGCATCCGCCCGGACACCTCGACGCTGATCGCCAACGGCCCATGGGCCATGATGCGCGTCATCGCCAAGGGCAAGCTCGCCGGCTCCGCCACTGCCAGCCATTTCTTGGCCGAGTACGACTTCGACGGCCGCAAGGCGAAGCTCGACATCAATACCGGCAGCCTCGCCAATCCGTGGACGACCGGCCTGTTACAAGGCTTTCAGTGCCCAGGGAGGTCGGGATGATCACGGCGCCGTCGATCTTCGGCAAGCTGCCGGCCCTGGGCGACTTTGTTCGCCACAACGCGCCGCTGGACCAGGTGGAAGTGTGGCGGAGCTGGTTCGACCATGGAGAAGATTTCGGCGTGGCAAAGACGCCAAATCCGTCCGTGGTCGCACCAGACTGGCTGCATTTGACGCCGCCCAGCCTTGTGCGCCACTCCAGGCTGCGCGCGGGCGAGCCGTGCTACTTCATCCTGCGTGCGCGTGGGCTGGAATTTCCGAGCGATGGCAGCTACCTGATTGGCATCCTTGCGGCCTCACGAGACCGGGTCGGCCGCCGCTATCCGCTGGTGGCCTGGCAGGCCGCGAACGCCCAATGGACCGGGCAGGTTCTGGCCGCACCTGCGCGATGGCTCACCGACCTGGCGCAACTGGTCCACGACCACACCCGTCTGCCGGGCCGCACAGGCCTGACCACCGCCGTCGACGCGTTGTGGTCCGACCATCGGCCTGGCTGGCGGGATCGCCTCAGCGTGTCCTTCAAGTGGCTGGCAGATGCACGCAGCCAGGCGGGTCTGGGCGATCCTCCCGGCAGCCTGAACGGAACGGGCGAGATGCGTGACGACTGGCCATCGACGCTGCTGCGCGGCGGTAGCCATGGCTGCGTCTGGCAGGCCGGCACAGGTAGTGCCATCGAGATCGACGGCGTTCCCGCCATCCGCGGCATTGTGGCCGGACTCTAGCTTCTTCCCGCACCTGTATAGACCGGGGACATGGTGGACACATGTGCGGGGACATGGTGGACACATTCTAGGTCGCTAAACCTCAGTCAGGTCGATCGTTCCGAATCGGTGATGCGCGTAGTAAAGGTCGTAGCG
>Ga0160472_100453_pt1 | contig 29083 bp, 23 predicted proteins | sample HID1973M_E11MG_FD_108267 | JGI IMG/M metagenome (GOLD analysis project Ga0160472, IMG submission 108267) | Enriched mosquito-associated microbial communities from UW Madison campus, WI, USA - HID1973M_E11 MG | ecosystem: Host-associated > Arthropoda: Insects > Digestive system > Unclassified ... | reverse complement strand
GCCTGACCTGGCGGAACAAGGACCGTGATCTCGACGTCTCGTTCGAGGTCACCAACCTGTTCGACGAATATTACCTCCTGACCCTGTACGACCAGACGGTCGGCGGCCAGGGCTATGCCAATGGCCAGCCCGGGCGTCCGCGCGAATGGGCGATCAGCGTCAAGAAGACCTTCTGATGAAAGGCGGGAGCCGGGTCATGCGGCCCGGCTCCCGTATAAAAACCGGATCCCGCTGGGGAGAGACAGGATCCGTCAAGCGATGTGGCCGCGGCTTCGCGGCACTCCCGACATAGATGCCTGAACAAGCGCGAGTCCGCTTGGCGAAGCGAAGTTTTTTGCAGTTTTCGCGGGCCGGAAAGCTCAGAGCACCAGCCGCACGCCGGCCTTGAAGCGCATCCCGAACGTATCAAAGAAAACCGGGCTGGTCGGATAGGCCGAGAGCAGCCCGTTGGCGCCACCCCCGGGCGCGGCGGGGGGCTTCTGGTCGAAGATATTGTCGACCGATCCGAAGATTTCCAGCGCACGGCGGTCGTTGCCGCCAATGGGGAAGGTGTAGGACATGGCAAGGCTGAGATAGGTCGCCCCGCGCACGCGGTTGATGTTCACGCTGTTGGGCTGCTTCGAGTCGTAGTTCGGATCGTCCGGGCCGATCCACTCGCGGTTGAGCGCCGCCTCGCCGACATGTCGCACCACCGCCGTCGCATTGAACGGGCCGTTGTCATACGCGATGAGGGCGTTCCAGATGAGGCGCGGCATGGGGTTGAAGTCGCCGCCGTCGATCACCGGGCCGGACTGGCCGGCATAGTCGAGCGGCGGGGCCAGCACGAGCTGCTGGACGATCAGGTCATATTGATGATTGGCGAGCAGCCGCATGTCGAGCGTGCCGCCCATGCCCTGCGACAGCTGTGTGAGCGGCAGGCTGTAGGACAGTTCGAAATCGAAGCCGCGTACATCGATCCGCGCGGTGTTCACCTGATAGGCGTCGACGCGGACGATGTCCTGAGGTGTCGCGAACACGACCCGGTCGCAGAGGATCGCATAGCCGGTGCACAGGTCGACGAGGCGCTGAGCCGTGAGGCTGGAAATCGCGTCGCGCAGCTTGATCTGGTACCAGTCGACTGACAGCTTGAGGCCCGGCGCGAAAGGCGGCGCGACGACGATGCCGGCGGTGACGGTATCGGCCTTTTCCGGGTCGAGCGCGAAGCTGCCGCCGCTATAGACCGGGGTGGCGTCCGCCTTGTTGAGACCGGGGATGTTGGGATTGACGACGCGGCCCTGCACGGTCGTCGGATCGGTGGGCGCGTTCTTGAGAAACAGCTCGCGCAGGCCCGCGGCGCGAATGTCGCGCGAGACGGTGGCGCGCAGGCGAATGCCGTCGGTTGCGTCGAAGATGGAGCCGAGCTTCCAGCTGGTCGCCTGCACCGATTTCGATGTGCCGGTGCCGCCCGGGCCGGTGTCGCTGCTGGTGTTGCGCGTATAGCGCAGCGCGCCGTTCAGCTCGAGCAGATCGCCGAGCGGAGAGTCCCGGAAGATCGGGAGGTTGGTCTCGACGAAGCCTTCGAGGACCTTGATCGAGCCGCCATAGTCGAGTCCGAAGTTGAAGGCGAAGTCGTTGGGGTTGATTTGCCCGTGGGTCACTTCGCCATGTTCGTCGCGATATTCGATGCCCGCCGCGAGCCCGATCGATCCGGCGCTGCGATCGTCGGCGAGCTTCCCCCGGACGCTGGCGGAAAGGGCATGCTGACGATAGGCGAAATGCTCGTCGACCGGCCGCCAGACATAGTCGATTGCCGCCTGGCTCAGCTTGTCGAGGCCGAAGAGGTTCATGGGGACGCAGCCCAGCGCGACCGGATCCGGCCGTGGCGCCAGCGTCTCGGCGCAGACGATCTGCCCGGAAGGGCTCCGCACGGCATCGAGCGCGTAGACGAACGCCTCGTTGTGGCGCGAACGGGTCATGCGGGAATGGCGGCTGTTCTCGCCATATTGATAATATGCGTCCCACGAGAACGTGTCGCTGAGCTGGCCGGTGAGGCCCAGCACGCCGCGAAAGATGCGGGCGTCGGCGATATTGTCGTTCTCGACCTGGCCGTCGACATCCTTGCCGAGGCTGAAATTGGCGCCGTTGAGAAGCGTCACCAGCGAAGCGGGCAGAAAGGCGTTGGTCGGCTTGACCGCGAAGTTGGAGCGCGCGGCAGCTGCCAGGCTGGAGCTGCGCGACTTGCGGCGCGCATAGGAAAGCTCGGTGAACGCGCTCAGCGTGTCGGTCAGATCGTATCGCCCCGAGAGATAACCAGCGTAGCGCGTCACGGGGGTCTGGATGAGCGGATCGGCATAGGTCGAGAGGCCCTCACCGCCCTGGCGTTGGGCATTGGCGCCCTTGGGCACGAAGTCGCCGGGATCGAAATCGACCACGCCGGTGCCATCCGCCGTGAAGCGCTTGTCGACCGCGGCGAAGGGCGGGTTAATGGGGAGCGTGGTGCTCGTCGCCGGGGCGACGAGATTGCGCACGACGCCGTAAGGCGTGTTGTAGGCGATCTTCGAATTGGGGCCGACAATGAAGTTCGGCAGGCCATAGCCCGCTGAGCCGGGGATGTTGTAGCCGGAGACGTTCGAGGGCGTGTTGAGCGTACCGGGCTGGATGTTGCTGGCGTTGGTGAACACGTCCCAGCTTTCGGCGCACCAGGTGCGGCTTTCGGCGCAATGGCCTATGCCCTTCTGTTCCTGATATTCGCCGCCGATCACGAGGTGCCCGCGGCCCTGCGCGAAGGGCGTCCCATAGGCCAGACCGGCATGGAAGGAGTGGCCGTCGCCGCGCGAGGTCTGGGCATCGTCCATCTGGGCGCGCAGGCCCGTCAGCCGATCGTCGAGCACGATGTTGACGACACCCGCCACCGCGTCCGAGCCGTATGCGGCCGAGGCGCCGCCGGTCACGGTCTCGACCCGGTCGATCAGGATCGAGGGAATGAGATTGAGATCGACTGCGCCGCCGTCCGACGTGGGGATGAAGCGCCGGCCGTTGACGAGCGTCAGCGTGCGGGTGCCGAAGCTCGGATTGAGGCCGCGCAGATTGGCGTAGGAAGCGCCGGTATTGCCGTCGATCTTGTTGCCCGAGGATGCATCGGACTGGGTCGCGACATTCTGCGGGATCAGGCGAACGACGTCGGCCGTGTTGCCGAGGCCGAGATGCTGGATCAGCGTTGCATCGATGACGGTAAGCGGAACGGGCGACTCATAGCCGTCCGTCTCCAGCCGCGATCCCGTAACCAGAATGTCGATGTTGCCCGTCTGGGCGAGGGGCGGCGGGGCGCGCGGCGGCGGCACATCCGGCGCGAGCGCTCTGGGCGCGGGCGGGTCCGGCGGCTTCTCGGTCGCGCGCGGGCGGGCCTGTTGCCTTGGCGTTATGCCGAGCGTGATCGTGTCATTGGTGTCGGCGACGATGCGGACACCGGTGCCCTCCAGCATCGCCAGCAACGCGGCGCGGACATCGAGCGCGCCCTTGATGGCCTTGGTCTGGACGTTGCGCAGTCGGCTGCCGGGCGCGATGATCTGGATGCCCGCCTGCTGCGCGAACAGCGGGATAGCCCGGTTCGCGGGCTGGCTCGGTATGTCGAAATTCCGGATCTGCGCCTGAACCGCGCATGGCAGGCAGAACACTGCCGCCGCGACGCCGCAGACCAGGACTCCCCCTCTTGGCAACGTAACTCGCGCTCCTCCCCATCGTCTCCCGCTTATGGCTGCGGGCTGTTGTGACCAGACGTCTGGCTGAGGTGATAGCGCTACGCGACTGTGTCAGCGGGACAGTAATATACCGCCGGACGTGCTTTGCATATGGAGATTGAGGCTCAGGGCGACGGCCTGGGCGAATCCCTCGGGATTGTTCGCGGCGTAGAGGCCGGTGACCGTTTCGGCGCCGACATCGGCATCGGGAATGCTGATCCGGCGATCGCTGTAGCGGGCGAACTCGTCCGCGGCCTGCCGCAACGGCGTGTCCTCGAAGGAGAGCATGCCTTCCTGCCAGGCGAGCTGTCGCTGGAGCAACTGGGCGCTCACGCCGCGATCGACGATCTCACCCCGGCCGGGGATGGTCGCCTGCATGTTGGCGTGGAGGCGGTGAGAGCCGCGGGCCAGAAAATCGTTGCGCGTTACCTCGATCGCGCCCTCGCAAACATTCACCTCGAGGGGCGCCTTGTCGATGCGGCAGACGCTGAAGGTGGCTGCATCGGCATGCAGCGAGGCGCTACCCGCATCGACCGTGAAGCGGCCGCGTCGGGCGGAGGCGACCTTGAACAGCGCCTCGCCCTGAAGCAGGCGCACGTCGCGATGCGTGCTGTCGATCGTCACCGCGATGCGGGAATTGGTATTGAGTGTGACGCTCGAGCCGTCCGCAAGCGGGACGAGGCGAATCTCGCCCCGGCCGGTTTCATAAACGAGCGCGGCGGCGCGCGTGGTCGGCAGCACGAGCGCTACGACGCCGCTCGCCGCGACGGCGGAGCCGCCGATGAGCATCCTGCGCCGTGTCAGGCGGATGGGGGCAGCGGGCTCATCCGCAACGCCTTCAGGGACGGGGGCTTTGCTCTCCTGCGCTTCGGGCACGAAGTCCTCCGGCGCAAAGTCCGGACCCAGTGCCTTGGCGCGCTTGACGTGGAGCAGCACGGCCTGCGCACGGGCGAAAGCGCCGACGCGGCGAATGTCGCCCTGCAGCCAGGTGTCGAATTCGGTTTGCTCGGTATCGTTAAGGACAGCTTCGTCGATCCGCATCGCCCATTGCGCTGCGGCCTCATCAATCTCGACGCTGGTCTCTCGAACGGTCATTGCGGGAATGATCGATCCTTGCAGAAACATCCTTGGCTAGGTCCTTAGATGCACCGGACCCGCCAATTCCGCCTCTGCCAAGTTGTTGGACGAAGGTCGATAGACTTTTCGCCAGACTTTTCTGCACGGCGTTGGCCGATATTCCCAATCTTGCACCGATTTCCCGGTGTGAAAGCTCGTGCACCAGCCGCAGGGTCATGGCCGCGCGGTTGGCCGGGGGAAGCCCGGCGATCAGCTTGGCGAGCAGATGGAGCTGCTGCCGGTCGGACGCCTGGACGTCCGGCCCCGGCTCGTCGGAGGCGACGGCAAGCTGTTCGATCTGCTCCACCGCCTGGATGGAGACGACGCGCGAGCGCCGCACATGCATGAGGATGATCGAGCGGGCGATCTGGAAGAAATAGGCCCGCGGATTGCGGATGCTCTCCACCTCGTCGAGCGTTGCCAGCTTGGCATAGGTTTCCTGGATGACGTCGTCGACGTCCAGCCCGTCCGGGAAGCGCCAGCGGTTGAGATGGGCGCGCAGAGCGGACTCGTGCGGCAGGATGTGGCGACTGAGCCACGCCGCGCGACCGCTCGAATAGTCCCGTCCACCTACCACGAGGCGCCTCTCCCTGGTCCTCATTCTGTTGTGAGGGGCAGTGTAGGTCTTTGCAGAAACGGCAGCAAGTGATGCCACAGGCGGCAGTCACGGCGCCGCCGCGCCCGCCGGCCGGCCATTGCCATCGCTTCCGAAGCGCACTAGGGCCGCTTGCGAGTCACTCGCAATAGCGGCGTCGAAAAGGGTTCCGTGAGCAGACAATCGATCCGTGCCTGGTATCTGGTCCACAAGTGGACGAGCCTTGTCTGCACCTTGTTCCTGCTGATGCTCTGCCTGACCGGCCTGCCGCTGATCTTTCATGACGAGATCGACGCGCTGAGCGAGGACCAGTCGGTTCTGGCGCTGGCCGGGCCTGCCTCCTCCGGCGAGGGAGCGGGCCTCAAGCCGCTCGACGCGATGCTGGCGGGCGCCCTCAAGGCCAGGCCGGGCGAGGTGCCGGTGTTCATGGCCTTCGACAATGCCTCGCCCATTCTCACGGTGACGACCGCGCCGCGGCCGGACTCGCCTGCGAGCGAGATGACCCTCCAGCTTTTCAACCGCGCCACTGGCGCGGCGGTCGGGCAGGTCGAGGAAGGCGGCGTGATGCATTTCCTGCTGCAGCTTCACACCGACATGTTTCTCGGCCTGCCCGGCATGCTGTTCCTGGGGGCGATGGGGCTTTTGTTCGTCGTCGCTCTCGTCTCGGGCGTGGTGCTCTATGCGCCGTTCATGCGGAAGCTGCCGTTCGGCACCGTCCGCGTCTCGCGGAGCAGGCGGCTCAAATGGCTCGATTATCACAATCTTCTGGGCATCGTGGCGCTGGCCTGGATGACCGTGGTCGGCGTGACCGGCATCATCAATGCGCTCGCCACGCCGATCATCAAGGTCTGGCAGATGAGTGAGCTGGCCGAGATGACCCGCGCCTATGCCGGGAAGGACGCGCTGCCGCCCGCGCGCTACGGCTCGCTCGACGAGGCGATGGCGGCGGCGCGCCGGGCAATTCCGGGCAACAACCCGCAGTTCATCGCCTTTCCTGGCGGGGCGTACAGCAGCAAGCACCACTATGCGGTGTTCTTCCAGGGGGCGACGCCCCTTTCCGAGAGGGTGCTTACGCCGGCGCTGATCGACGCGGAAACGGGCGCGCTGACCGACGTGCGGCCGATGCCCTGGTATATGCAGGCGCTGAGCTACTCCCAGCCGCTGCATTTCGGCGATTATGGCGGATTGCCGCTCAAGATCCTCTGGGCGCTGCTGACGGTCTTCACGATCGTCGTGTTGGGGTCGGGCGTCTATCTCTGGCTCGGCAAGCATCGTTCGCCGCTGGAGGCGCGGGTGCGCGAGGTGGAGACGGGCGGGCTGGCGGTGCCGGCGGAATGAAGGGCGGCCAGCCTCTCCGCGCGATCTTCGCTGCGCCCGCCGCCATCGCGGTGCTGAGCCTCGTCGGGCTGGTGAGCGCGCTCACCGGCGACGGGCTGCGGGACACGCTCTCCTGGGCAGCGCTTGCCGTGCCGCTCGCGGTTGTCCTCTGGGCGCTGGCGGTCCGCCGGGGCTGAGGGACCGGCCGCTTTTTCGTATCGCCTTTCCCGCGCGGCCACGGCAGAACCGTCCGAACCCGCACTATCCGGGCAAGCCATCGCGAGGGGGATGTCGCATGTCCAATGCCGGTTACATTCTCGTCGCGCTTCTTGCCGGCCTGCTGCTCGGCGTGATCGGAGGCACGCACGCGGCGGATCATTCCGCGCTGCTGCTGCCCGCCGTCGATACGATCGGCGCGCTGTGGCTGAACAGCCTGCGCATGACGGTGGTGCCGCTGGTCGTCTCGCTGCTCATCACCGGCATTGCCCAGACGGCAAGGGCTGCGCGCGCAGGGCGGCTCGCTGTGCTTTCCCTGTCGTGGATCGTCGCGGTCATGGCCCTCTCCGGGCTGGTCGGCGCCTTCATGACGCCGCTGCTGCTCCATCTCTGGCCGCTGCCGGCCGAGGCGGCGGCAGCACTCAAGTCGGCGCTGGGCGCGGCCCCGCCGGTCGCCGCGCCGCCGCCCTTCGCCGAGTTCGTGAAAAGTATCGTCCCGGTCAATCCGTTCGCCGCCGCCGTCAACGACGCGATCCTGCCGCTCATCATCTTCACCGGCGCTTTCGGCTTCGCGCTCACGCGGCTGCCCGAGGGGCCGCGCGACCATCTCGCCAGCATCTTCTCGGCGCTGGCGGACGCGATGATCATCATCATCGGCTGGGTGCTCAAGATCGCGCCGATCGGCGTGTTCGCTCTCGCCTTCGGCGTCGGCGTGCGTTCGGGCGGAGCCGCGTTCGGCGCGCTGCTGCATTATGTGCTGATCCTCTCCAGCATCGGGATCGCGATCAGCCTCAGCGCTTATGCTGTCGGGGCGATCGGCGGCCGCATCCGCCTGCGCGATTATGCGCGGCAGGTGGCGCCGGTGCAGGCGCTGGCGATCAGCACCCAGTCTTCGCTGGCCTGCCTGCCGATCATGCTGCGCAAGTCGCAGGAACTGGGCGTCCACAGCTCGACAGCCGATGTCGTGCTGCCCATGGCTGTCGCGCTGATGCGGGCGACCGGTCCGGCGATGAACTTCGCCGTCGCGCTTTATGTGGCGAACCTGTTCGGCATGACGCTGGTGCCCTCGCAGATCGCGATCGGCGTGGTCATCTGCGTGCTGACGTCGATGAGCTCTGTCAGCCTGCCGGGGCAAGTGAGCTTCGTCACCGCGATCGCGCCGATCTGCCTGGCGCTGGGCATACCGGTGGCGCCGCTCGCCCTGCTGCTGGCGGTGGAGACGCTGCCCGATATCGCCCGGACGCTTGGCAATGCGATGATGGACCTCTCCGTCACCTGCGCCATCGGACGGCGGGACGGGATCGAGGAAGCGGCCTAGCCCGATTTACGGAAACAGGTGCACGACCTCGGCGTCCGGAAAGACTGCTTCCAGCAACAGCGCGCGATGACAGCCTGCGGGTTCGCGTTCGAAGCAGAGCAGGGCGGTCGGCGTTTCGGTAGCAAGGTCGGCGAGTTGAGCGGCTGCCACCATGGCCTCGGGCAGTTGCAACTGGCCCTCGTAAATCTCCGCGAGGCGCTGGCGATGGCCCTTGCGGGCCGCTTCGCGGCCTTCGGGCGGCGTGCCGAGCGCTTTCAAGCCGACATAGTCGATGCCGGCCTCGCGCAGCCCGGCGGCGAGAATGTTCTTGGAGAAGCCTGGGCGGCGGGAGAGCGGGACGGCGCGGACATCGGCGACGCGGCGAACACCGGCGGCGACCAGCGCAGCGATGAAATCCGCCTGCGTGGTGCCTTCATAGCCGATTGTGTAGATCCGCATGCTATTGAGATGGGGCTTTCCGGGGCGGCAATCCAGACCTCCCCACTATTCCTACCGCTCGGGGCGTGTCCTAGCGCTCGGGGCGTGCCTCGCGGCGATCACGCTCGCCAGCCGCGTCGAGGCGGGCCAGCAGATCGGAAAAATCGCGATCCTTAGGCGCTTCGAAATAGCCGGTCAGTCCCTTCCCGAGCAGCGCGAGAAGAAGGTGATCGCTATTGCCGGGTCGGGAGTGGCGGTCATCCATGCCCCCCTAACGGCCAAGACCGCGTGAAGTGCCCGTATAGCTAAATAATTAAATCATAAGATCAAAATTGATCGCATGGGGGCGCAGGTACGTGCACTTGTCGACAACAAAGCCTGTTTGGAGCCCACCGCCTCACCGCGAGCGCGATGCGCCCAGTATTTCCTCGTCATGCTGTCCGACGGTCGGCGGCGCCGTCACCTGCGTCTGCGCCTCGCCGTCGAAGGAGACGGGCGAGCGGATCGTCCGGAACGTTCCCTTGGGACCGGGCGCCTCCAGCACCAGTCCGAGATGCCTGGCCTGCTCGGTCTCGATCACCTCGTTCGAGGCAAGGACGGGGGAGTGCGGCACTTCGAGCGCCGCGAGGCGATCGCACCACCAGGCGCGGCTCTGCTGGCGGAACAAGGGCGCCAGATAAGTGACGATCTGCTCGTAATTGTCGATCCGCGCGTCGCGGGTGGCGAAACGAGGATCCTCCAGCATTTGCGGGCGGCCGACCGCCTCGGCCAGATTTTCCCAGAATTTGGGCGGTGAGGACATGTGCAGCGCGATCCAGCCGTCGTCGGCGCACTGGAACACATAGGATTGCGAGACATGCGGCCGGCTCCACGGCCCCATGACGAGATCGGCCGAGAAGAGGTGGGTAAAGTCGTCCAGGTTGAAATAGGCCATCGACTCCAGCATCGAGGTCTCGACGAGACGGCCGACGCCGGTCGTCTGCCGCTCGACCAGCGCGCCCAGCACGCCATAGGCCGCGAAGAAGCCGGTCATGGCGTCGGCAATGGCCGGGCCGACGACGCGCGGATTGCCGGGATTGACCAGCAGCCGCAGGAAGCCGCTCGCCGCCTGCGCCACCGTGTCGAAGGCAGGGCGGTCGCGATCCGGTCCGCTCGCGCCGAAGCCCGAGATCGACGCGTAGATCAGCCGGGGATTGATGGCGCGCAGCCGGGCCGCGTCGACGCTCAGCCGCTCGGCGACGCCGGGGCGAAAATTCTGGATGAAGACGTCCGCCGTCTCGACGAGCTTGTCGAGCGCGGCAAGATCCTCGGGGATCTTGGTGTTGAGCGTGATGCTGCGCTTGTTGCGGTTGTAGGTCTGGAAGTGCGGCGAATAGAGCTCGCCCTTGAACGAGCGGAACGGATCGCCTGTTTCCGGCTGTTCGATCTTGATGACGTTCGCGCCGAGATCGGCCAGCAGCATGCCCGCAGCGGGGCCGGTGATGAACGTGCCCATTTCGAGCACGGTGATGTCCTTGAGCGGCAGCGCCAACGTCTCTCTCCTCTCCTGCCTTGACTTGCGCGCTACGGCCTTCGATGAGCCGGATCAATGGCGTTTCGAAAGCGTCGCGAGAGGAGAACCCCATGCGCATCGGCAAGCAGGACAATGCGGTGACGTCCATCAGCACTTCGGATGCCGAGAGCATCACCGTGCGCGGCCTGGACCTGTGCGACGAGATCATGGGGAAATGGGACTTCACCAGCTATTTCTGGCTGCTCGTCACGGGCCAGCAGCCGACGCCGGTTCAGCGCCTGTTCGCCGACGCGACGCTCTGCGCGATCGCCGAGCATGGGCTGGTGCCGAGCGTGGTCGCGGCGCGCATGACGCTGGCGGCCGGGCCGGAGGCCTGGCAGGGCGCGGTGGCGGCGGGCCTTCTCGGCTGCGGATCGGTGATCCTCGGCAGCGCCGAACTGGCCGGGCATTTCCTGGCACAAGCGATTGCGCGCGCGGCCGATGAAGGGATATCCGACCGTGAGGCGGCGATCGCCGGCATCAAGGCGCTGCGTGCCGAGAAGAAGGCGATCCCCGGCTATGGCCATCCGCAGCACAGCGCCGGTGATCCGCGCGCGCTGCGGCTTGTGGCGCTGGCGGAGGAGCATGGCGTGGCGGGCAAGCATGTCGCCATGCTGCACACGGCGCGCGACGCGATGCCCGAGGCGATCGGTCGCCCGCTGCCGATCAACGTCAACGGCGCCATTCCGGCCGTGCTGCTCGATGTCGGTTTCCCGCTCGCAGCGCTCAAGGGCATCTCATTGCTGGCCCGCACCGCGAGCCTGATCGGCCACCTCCAGGAGGAATCGGAGCGGCCCATCGGCTTCATCATGGCGGGCGCGGCAGCGGATAAGATCGCGTTCGAGGGATAAGGACCAAAAGGGCCTAGAGCGACCTCAGGGCCGTTGCCGGGCGCACGGAGAGCAGCGGCAGTGAGCCGATAAGGCCGATGCCCAACGTGAGGAGTGCGCCTCCGGCAAGTGTCGCCAGCACCGTTCCCCAGTCCGGCGCCCAGCCGAACTCGAAGACGTGCACGATCACGAACCAGGCAGCGGCCGTGCCGAGCGCGAGCGAGACCAGCGCGAGCATGGCGGCCAGCAGGCCATATTCCAGCGCCTGCGCGCCGAGCACCTGGCCGCGCGTCGCGCCCAGCGTCTTCAGGATCACGCTGTCATAGCTGCGCGTCTGGCGTGAGGCGGCGATGGCGCCGACCAGCACCGCGATGCCCGCGAGAATGGTGATCGAGGCTGCGGTCAGGATCGCGCTCGCCATCTGGTCGAGAATGTCGCTGATCTGGTCGATCATGTCGCCGATCGCGATCACCGAGACGCCCGGAAAGGCATCGAGCAGTGCGCTCGTCATCGCCGTCTCGCGGCCCGGCGCCATGGTGATCGTCGCCGTCAGGCTATGGGGGGCGCTGGCGAGTGTGCTGGGCGAGAAGACCAGCACATAGTTGAAGCCCATCGAATCCCAGTTGATCCGCCTCAGCGAGGCGATGCGCGCTTCGATCTCGCGGCCCATCACGCTCACCGTCATGCGGTCGCCGACGCCGATGCCGAGCGCCTGGGCCTGTTCCTCGTCGATCGAGAGCAGGGGCGGGCCGTTGTAATCGGGCGCCCACCATTTGCCGGCGACGATCTCGCTCCCCTCGGGCAGCGCCGCGCTGTACGTGACCCCGCGCTCGCCGCGCAGCACCCAGGCTCCCTCGGGCTTCTCGGCGAGGTCGGCGACGCGCCGGCCGCCATAGGCGACGACGGTGCCGCGCAGCGAGGGGACGACGTTGAGCTGCGCGTCCTTCGCTTCGCGCGCGACGATCCTACGGAACGCGGCTTCGCTGCCCGAGGGAAGATCCAGCGCGAAGAGATTGGGCGCCTGTTTGGGGATGGTGCGGTCGATCTCCGCGTCGAGGCTGGTCTGGATGCCGGCGAGCGTCACGAACAAGGTGAGCGCGAGGCCGAGCGCCACCACCAGCGCCGAAGTCTGCGCGCCGGGGCGATGGAGATTGGCGAGGGCGAGACGCAGCAGCGGGCGTTGTGGGCGCGGCGCCCGTCCGGCGAGCGTCCGCACACCGATGCCGAGGCCGAGCAGGAGGAGCAGCACGGCGGCGGTCGCGCCCAGCACGGCCGCCGAAAAAAGCGGCTCGCGCGCGGTGGCGAGCGCGATGGCGATCAGCATTGCCGCAGCGCCTGAGACGAGGATGAGGCTGCGCCGGTCTCGCCCGCGAGGCGGATCGACCAGCGCGCGCAGGATCGCAGCGACCGGCTCCGTACGGGCACGGGCGAGGGGAGGAAGCGTGAAGATCAGGGCAACGAGCAAGCCATAGGCCGCGCTGGTGACGAGGGGCAGCGGATGCAGATGGAAGCCTGGCTGGACGGGCAGCACGTCGCCCACCAGCGCGACGATGAGCGACGGGATGGTTGCTCCGACGCCGAGGCCGAGCAGGATCGCCACGGCCGCCACGGCGCCGATCTGTAGGAGGTAGATGCGCTCGATGTCCGCGGAGGTGGCGCCCAGCACCTTTAGCGTCGCGAGGCTGCCGCGCCGCAGCGCCAGATAGGAGGCGACGCCGTTGCTCACTCCGATGCCCGCGACGATCAAGGCGGTGAGGCCGATCAGGGTCAGGAACTGGCCCATCCGCTCGATGAAGCGATTGGTGCCGGGCGCGGCGCGCTCACGGTCCTTATATTCCCGGCCCTCGCTCGCGTGGCGCTTCTCCAGATCTTCGCGCAGCGCATGCGCATCCACGGCAGTGGGCAAGCGCACGCGATATTTGCTCTCGAACAGGCTGCCGGGCTGGAGCAGGCCGGTGCGGCGCAGGCCCTCCATCGAGACGATGGCAACCGGCCCGAGGGTGAAGCCCTCGCCGACGCGATCCGGCTCGTCGGTGATGAGCGCGGCGATGGTGAATTCGGCGGTGCCGTAGAGCAGCCGGTCTCCGGGCTTGACGCCGAGCCGCTCGGCCAGGGCGGGGTCGATCAGGATATGGTCCGCCGGGAGTGGGGCATAGCGGCCCTTGTCCAGCATGAGCGTGCCGTAGAGCGGGTAGGCGTTGTCGACGCCCTTGAGCTCGGTGAGGATGCTGGCGGGGCCGCCGGCTTTCGGAGCCGCCGCCACAGACCGCGCCATGGCCCGCATGCGGATGGTCTCGCTGAGTGAGCCGAGTTTGCGTAATTGCGCCTTGTTGGCGGCATCCATCTCGCGCTGGGTCATCGCAACCTCGATGTCGCCACCGAGGATGACCTGCCCACGCGCGGCGATTTCGTCGGTGATCGAGGCGGTCAGGCTGCCGATTGCCGCCAGCGTCGCCACGCCCAGGAACAGGCAGAGGAACAGCAGCCGCAGTCCGCGAAAGCCGGCGCTGAACTCGCGCCGCGCGATGCGCCAGGCGGCGCCCCAGTCGAGCGGGCTCAAGGCCGGCGCTCGGCAACGATCGTGCCGTCGCGCATCTCGACGATACGGTCGCAGCGCTCGGCAAGCTCGGGATCATGGGTGATGATGAGCAGGGTCGCGCCGGTCGCGCGCTGGCGATCGAACAGGAGCTCGATCACCGCGGCGCCGGTTGCGGCGTCCAGATTGCCGGTCGGCTCGTCGGCGAAGAGGATGGCCGGGCCGGGCGCCATGGCGCGGGCGATGGCGACGCGCTGCTGCTCGCCGCCGGATAGCTGGGCGGGATAGTGATCGAGCCGGTGGCCGAGGCCGACGGCCTCCAGTTCCTGCGCTGCCCGAGTGAAGGCGTCCGCCTCGCCGGCCAGTTCCAGCGGCACGGCGACATTCTCGATCGCGGTCATGGTCGGCAGCAGGTGGAAGGACTGGAGCACGATGCCGATCTTGCCCCGCCGCGCCCGGGCGAGCGCATCCTCGTCCAGCGCGCCATAGTCCGTGCCGGCGACGATCACAGATCCGCCGCTCGCGCGTTCGAGGCCCGAGAGCACTGCCATCAGCGAGGACTTGCCCGATCCCGATGCGCCGAGAATGGCGAGGCTTTCTCCGGGCGCGATATCGAGATCGATGCCCCTGAGGATCTGGACGGCGCCGAGCGAGAGGGTGACATTGCGCGCGCGGATCGCGATAGTGGCGAGGTCGATGGTCGCGTGCATGAAGAAGGAGCGCTCCTTGGCCGGTAAGTTTCGACAATATGGAGCGTCTTTGCTGCTTGTCCATCTGGCGATCGCCTGTTCGCCCGCGGCGCCGCCGCCGGAGAACAGCGCGGAGGCGCCCGCCGCAGTCGCCAATGAGGCCGTGCCGGTCGACGCGCCGCTGGTCGTCGCCTTCGGGGACAGCCTCTATGCCGGCTATTCGCTGGGCGATGGCGAGGGCTTCGCGCCGGTGCTCCAGCGCGATCTCAAGGCGCGCGGCGTGGCGGCGCAGGTGGTCAATGCCGGCGTCTCGGGCGATACCAGCGCGGAGGGGCTGGCGCGCCTCGCCTTCGTGCTTGATGGCCAGGCGCGCAAGCCCGACCTCGTCATCGTGGGTCTTGGCGGCAACGACATGCTGCGGGGGCTCGATCCGGGGGCGACCCGCGCCAATCTCGACGCTATCCTCGCAGAGCTGAAGAAGCGCGGGATCCCGGCCATGCTTACCGGCATGCTGGCGGCGCCGAACATGGGGCCGGAGTTCGGCAAAACGTTCAACGCCATCTATCCCGAGTTGGCCGCCAAATATGACGTGCCTGTCTATCCCTTCTTCCTCGACGGGGTGCTGGGCAACCGTGCGCTGATGCTCCCGGATGGCCTGCATCCCAATGCCGAAGGCGTGAAGATCGTCTCCGGCCATGTCGCCCCGATGGTGGCGCAGGCGCTCGGGGACTAGAAGGGGGGGCGGTCGCGCCGGTCGTTTGTCCGATGACATCGGAGGCGGGCGCTGCGGTGGTTGCGTTGGCCAAGCGATCCCTGCACTATCCCCCACAAACAAGACCGGGGGGATTATCAGCATGGCCAGCGCAGAGGGCACCGCGCCCAAGCATCACGAGGCAACACAGAGCGAGAAGCTCGTCATCACCGCCTCGTCGCTGGGCACCGTGTTCGAATGGTATGATTTCTACCTCTACGGCCTGCTCGCGACCTTCATCTCGAAAGTCTTCTTCGCCGGCGTCAACGAAACCACGGGCTTCATCCTCGCGCTCGGCGCCTTTGCCGCGGGCTTCGCGGTGCGGCCATTCGGCGCGCTGGTGTTCGGGCGCATCGGCGATCTTGTCGGGCGCAAGAACACCTTTCTGGTGACGATGGGCATCATGGGCCTCTCGACCTTCGCGGTCGGCCTGCTGCCCGGCTACGAGACGATCGGCATTGCCGCGCCGATCATCCTCGTCCTGCTGCGCATCCTGCAGGGCCTCGCGCTCGGCGGCGAATATGGCGGAGCTGCGACCTATGTCGCGGAGCATGCGCCCAACCACAAGCGCGGCCTCTATACGAGCTTCATCCAGATCACCGCGACCTTCGGCCTGTTCGCGGCGCTGCTGGTCGTCATCGGCTTCCGCACCGTCATGGGCGAGGGGAGCTTCGGCGGCTGGGGCTGGCGCTTGCCGTTCCTGGTCTCGATCCTGCTGCTCGGCATCTCGATGTGGATCCGCCTGCAACTCGCCGAAAGCCCGGTCTTCCAGAAAATGAAGGACGAGGGCACGACCTCCAAGGCGCCGCTCTCCGAGGCGTTCGGCCAGTGGAGCAATCTCAAATGGGTGCTGATCGCGCTGTTCGGTGCGGTCGCGGGGCAGGCGGTGGTCTGGTACACCGGGCAATTCTATGCGCTCTTCTACCTCGAGAAGATCCTCAAGGTGGATGGCGCGAGCGCCAACATCTACATCGCGATCGCGCTGGCGCTGGCGACGCCGTTCTTCGTCTTCTTCGGTTGGCTGTCGGACCGGATCGGGCGGAAATACATCATCCTGGGCGGCTGCGCGCTCGCTGCGCTCACCTATTTCCCGGCCTTCCATGCCCTGTCGAGCGCCGCCAATCCGGCGCTGGCGATTGCCGAGGCGAAGGCCCCGGTCCGCGTGACGGCCCATGAAGCGGAATGTTCCTTCCAGTTCGATCCGGTGGGGCGGAACAAGTTCGACACGTCAAGCTGCGACATCGCCAAGGCCTATCTCGCCAAGAACGGCATCGATTATGCCAACGTGGGTGCGCCCGCCGGCACGATCGCCTCGGTCGCGATCGGCGGCACCGTGCTGACGGCGCCCGACCCGGCGCACGTCACCGGCGCGGACCGCGCGGCGGCAATCACCGCCTATCAGGACGCACTCAAGGGTGCTCTGGCGGATGCCGGTTATCCGGCAAAGGCCGATCCCGCGCAGATCGACCGGGTGACGGTCATCGCCATCCTCTTCTACCTCGTCTTCCTCGTGACCATGGTCTACGGGCCGATCGCGGCGATGCTGGTGGAGCTGTTCCCGAGCCGCATCCGCTACACCTCGATGTCGCTGCCCTATCATATCGGCAATGGCTGGTTTGGCGGCTTCCTGCCGACCACCGCCTTCGCCATGGTCGCGGCGACGGGGGATATCTACTACGGTCTCTGGTATCCGGTGGTGGTGGGGGTGCTGACGGTTGTTATCGGGCTGCTGTTCCTGCCCGAGACCTTCCGGCGGAGCATCGACGGTTAGGCCACCCGCGCTTCCCGGCCGGAATCGCACAGCAACTTCGTCACTTCCGCCACGGGCAGCGGCTTGCTGAAATAATAGCCCTGGATCTGGTTGCAGCCCTGCTCGCGCAGAATGTCGAGCTGGTCGATATTCTCGACGCCTTCCGCCGTCGTCTCCATGCCCAGCGCCTCGGCGAGGCTGGTGATCGCGCGGATCATCGCGGTGGCGCCGTCATGCTGGAGTAGGTCGACGATGAAGCTGCGGTCGATCTTGATCTTGTCGAACGGGAAGCTGCGCAGATAGCTGAGCGAGGAATAGCCGGTGCCGAAATCATCGAGCGCGACGCGGACGCCGAGCTTGCGCAACGAGTGCAGCGAGGCGAGCGTCGCCTCGACATTGTCGATGAACAGGCTCTCCGTGATTTCCAGCTCCAGCCGGTTCGGCGCGAGGCCGTTGATGGTCAGCGCCTGCAGCACGATGCGGCTGAGCGCGCTGGAGCGGAACTGGATCGGCGAGACGTTGACCGCGACGCGGATATGATCCGGCCAGGTCGCAGCCACGCGGCAAGCCTCGTGCAGCACCCATTCGCCGATCGGGATGATGAGGCCGGTTTCCTCGGCGAGCGGGATGAAATCGGCGGGCGAGACGAAGCCGCGCACCGGATGGTTCCAGCGCAGCAGCGCCTCGAAGGCGGTGACGCGGTTCTGCGCGAGACCGAACAGCGGCTGGAAGTAGAGTTCGAGCTGGCCGCCGCGCAGGGCGTCGTGCAGGTCGATTTCCATGGCGCGGCGCGCCTGCGCCTCAGCGTCCATCGCGGCTTCGAAGAAGCGGAAGCCGTTCTTGCCGTCATTCTTGGCGCGGTAGAGCGCGAGGTCGGCATTCTTGAGCAGGTCGGTGGGGCTGTCACCATCCTGCGGGGCGAGCGCAATGCCGATGCTGGTGCCGATGACGATGCGATGACCGTTCACCGCAAAGGGCTCGGACACGGCACTGATGATATCGCGCGCGACCTTGGCCGGCGAGCGGGCGGGGTCCCGGCTGATGATCGCGAATTCGTCGCCGCCCAGCCGCGCGACGAAACCGGACGGCACGACCGCGCTGAGACGCGCCGCCGCCTCGCAGAGCAACGCGTCGCCGGTCGGGTGGCCAAGCGTGTCGTTGACCGCCTTGAAATTGTCGAGGTCGAGGCAGAACAGCGCGAAGTCGTCGCCATCGGCCTGCTGCAGCGCGAGGGTCAGCTGCTCCCGGAGAAGCGAGCGGTTGGCGAGGCCGGTGAGGGCGTCATGGAAGGCCATATGGGCGATCTGTCGTTCGCGCTCGGCAATGTCGGTCACCATCTTGTTGAAGGTGCGCGCCAGCCGGCCGATCTCGTCGCGCGTCTCGACCGCGACCTGGGCATGCTCGCCCTGACTGACGCTGCGGGCGGCGGCTTCGAGCGCAAGGATGGGGCGGGAAATGCGGCGCGAGGCCAGTCCCGCGCCGACCAGCGCCAGCGCGCAGCCGAGAAAGCCGAAGCCGAGCAGCACCCAGACGATCGGCATATAACCCTGCATGGCGGCGCTCAGGCTGTATTCCAGCACCAGCGCCATCGGCTCGTCCTGCGTGAAGGCGGGCACCGGGCGGGCCTGTTCGAGCAGGCGTTCCCCGCTCCGCACATGCTCCACCGTCGGCGCCTCCGCGAGCGGGCGGCCGCGCAGGGCGGGGGACAATTGGGTGATGGGGACCAGACGGGGGTGCAGGTCCAACGTGGAGAGCCGGGCAAGATCGCGCAGGTCGGCCTCGCCCATTTCCTTGGAAAAGACGACCCAGCCGATCAGCATCGGTGCGCGGACAGGCGCCGCGGAGACCATGTGCGTGCGGCCGGACCAGCGGGCCACGCCCTGCTGGCTGCCGGCATCGAGCGCGGCGCGCAGGCGGGCCTGCTCCGCGGTGGTCCAGCCGTTGGGTGCGCCGACAATGGCTCCGTCGGGCGCGACGAACATGGCGTCATCGAGCTTGATGCGTGCGCCGAGACTGTCGAGTGCCGACTTGATGGTCGGCGCGTCACCCGTCGCGGCCGCTTCGCGGAAGCCATAGTCGGCCGAGAGGACGCGGCCGGCCTGCTGCATCTGGTTGAGATGCATCTGGGCGATTCGGTCGAAGATGGCCGATCCGGATTTCATCTCGTTGTGGATGACGCGCTCGGCATAGCGTTCGATCGCCTCGCGCGTGCCCATCAGACTCAGCAGGCTCGCGAGCGCGAACATGGCGCCATAGAGCAGCGTCATCTTCAGCGTCAGCGTCGAGACCAGCCGCAGCAGCCAGCGGCGCGCGCGGAAGGGGAGCTTGCCGACGATCACGCGACGTCCTCTCGCGCCGGCGCTGCCGGGCGATGCGAGCCGGCGGCGCCGGCCGGCGAGGGACTGTCGGTGGCGACGGCGTGCTGGCACGCGAGTCGCCATGTCACCGGGACGGCGACGGAAAAGTGGCGCATGGTGTTTGCCTATAAGGCGAAATGGTTGCTTTTTGGTTCCGGCGCGCTGGACTTTTCGCATGCCCTAAGTGTCGACCGGACCGAGCCTTTTGCGCCCGGCGGGCGGTCAACTCATCCTGCCAATCTGTGCAAGTGGCCTGGCTGCGCATGGTCCAGACAAGACCGGCATTGCGGGGAGGCTCGATGGCCGAAAGCGGGTTCAAAGGCAGCGGTGGATCAGACGCGCCCCTCGTCGACAGCCACGCGCATATCTTCCTCGAGGACATGCCGGTCAGCCGCGGGGCCTGGACGCAGATCGACTATGCCTTCACCGCCGAAGACCTGCTGGCCAAGCTGGACGAGCATGGCGTCCGCTACGGCGTGATCTCGGGGATCAGCATCTCGGGCTATTACAACGACTATATGATCCGCTCGCTGCGGAAATATCCGCGCCTGCGCGGCACCGCGATCGTGCCGCCGACGATCGATCTCTACACGATGGAGAAGATGCAGGCGGACGGCATCGTCGGCATCCGGCTCCAGCTTGCCCGCGCGGAGACGTTGCCGGATTTGCGCAGCGACGATTATCGCATGCTGTTCCGCCGCGTGCGTGACCTGGACTGGCATGTCCACGTCGCCATCGAGGGACCATTGCTGCGCCCGGTGCTCGAGGCGCTGATGGAGGCGGGCGTCAAGACGGTGATCGACCATATGGCTCACCCCGATCCCGCCGATCCGTTGGGGTGCGACGGGCTTGCGGCGGCGCTGGCGGCGGTCGATCGCGGGCATGCCTGGGTGAAGCTCTCGGGCGGCTTCCGGCTGGCGGGCACGGAGGCATGGCGCAGCGATCCGGACGGTGACATCGACAGCATCGCGGCGGTCGTGGCGCAGGCGCTGGTCGCGCGGGTTGGCCCGGAGCGCCTGCTCTGGGGCAGTGATGCGCCGTTCGTCGGCTATGAGCGCCGCGTCACCTATGAACGCGTGCTGGAGAGCTTCCGCCGCTGGGTGCCGGACGCGGAGACGCGGGCGGCGATCTCCCGGACGGCGCTGGATCTGTATTTCGCCTGAGCGACCGCGCTCACAGCTTCGCGTTCCCGGCGCTCCACTTGACGCTGATCTCGATGCCCTGGCCGATCGGCAGCAGCGTCGTCTGCAGATCGCTCTTGGCCTTCACGGCCGCACGGTAGAGGCGCACGCTGTCCCGCGCGGCGGCGGGATCGATCATGTTGTCCGCCGCGATGATCGCTTCCTCGGCGAGCTTGGGATAGAAGGCCTCGAAGCAGGGGAGATAGACGTCCTTCCAGATGTCGAGCAGCACGAAGTCGAACGGGCCGGCATCGGCTTCGATCATCGCGACTGCATCGCCCTGCCGGAAATCGACGACATCGACGAGACCGGCCTCCGTGAGTTTCTCGCGGGCATAGGCCTGCTTGTAATCGGCCAGTTCCATCGTGACGAGGCGCGCGCCGACCTTCTTGGCGGCATCGGCGAGGATCAGGGTCGAATAGCCGTAGCTGGTGCCGAGCTCGAGAATGCGCTGCGGGCGGCGGGCCAGCACGAGGGCGTGCAGAAAGGCGCCGGCTTCCGGGCCGACCGGAAGCAACAGATCGTCGCGGGTGCGCGGCGTCGCCGTGGCGGAGGGAACGCGCTCGCTGTTCAGCCGCTCCTCATAGGAGGCAAAGACGGCGGCGACGGCGGGATTGTCGAAGAGCATGCGCGAATCCTTTCCGGTTGTCCCTCTCGCGGGGTTGGAGGGATCATGCCCCGATTGGGGGCGGGATGGACAGTCCCCTCGCGAAGGGGGCGTGCGATTTCAGGCGAGCAACCCCAGTGCCTCGATCTCGCCGAGTCCGTCGATCACGCGATGCGGCCGGCGCTCGATCGGCTGCGCGGCCCATTCCGCCGCCGAGGTCGTGCCGGTGGTGACGCCGATGCCCATGGCGCCGCCGGCGCGGGCCATTTCGGTCTCGACCTTCGGGTCGTCGCCGATCACGACAACGCCCTCGACCGGCACGCCGAGCTTGTCCGCGACGAAATGCATGGCGTGGAGCGAGGGTTTGCCGGTGACTTCGGGCTCGACGCCCGTGACGCGCGCGATGGCGCCGCCGATCGCACAGCTATAGCCGAAGGCGCGGCCGCTCTGTGAGGCGAAGAAAGGCACGTCCGAGGCGGAGAACAGCGCCGCTCCGCCGAGCACAGCCTCGCAGGCCGCGTGGATGTCCGGCATGCCGCAATCGGGATGCCAGGCGACATAGACTGCGTCGGCCGTGCCGTCGCCATCCTCGCCGGGGCGTACGGTGGCGATGCCGTCGCCGGTCAGCGCGTCGACGACGCCCTGCGTGCCCAGCACCAGCACACGCCTGAAGCCGCGATCCTTGAAAACCTTGGCCGCGACGCTGTTGGGCGTGAAGAGATGGTCGTCCGAGATCGGCAGGCCGAGCGCACGCAGGCGCGGCGCCTGCTGCGTCGCCGGATAGGCACTGCCATTGGTGAGCGCGAGGAACGGCACGCCCCGCGCTTCGAGATCGGTCAGCAGTTCAATGGCCCCGTCGAGCAGCTTGTAGCCGCCGAGATTGCGGTCGCTGAGGATCAGCGTGCCGTCGAGATCGAACATGAAGCCCTGGGCGGGGCGGAGCGCTTCGGTGAACAGGGCGGCGGTCATGTCTTTTCCTATCTTCTCCCCTCCTCTTCAGAGGAGGGGCGGGGGGTGGTGGCGATGCGTAGCATCGCTCGCGTAGCGATCAAATTCGATGCCGAGGCACCACCCCAACCCCTCCTCTGAAGAGGAGGGGCCAGCGCTGTGCTCAGGAATAACTCTCCAGCTCCAGCTTGAACCCCGGCTTCTCGATGGCGATGCGCGTCATGTCCTTCCGCGCGATCAGCTTGCGGATGAGGTCCATCGCCGGTCGCAGCGTCGGATCGTAATGGCGCGGCGCCGGTCCGGCGGCTTGCATGGCGTCGACCTGGCCCGCCGGCATCGTCGCGCGCAGCAGGAATTCCTCGTCGGAAAGGCCGGTGCCGATGCGCTTGCGCAGGTCCTTGAGGTCCGCCATGCCGGGCTCGGCTGCCAGCTCCTTGGTGCGCGGCAGGGCCATGATCCGGTCCATCACATCGGGTGCGATCGGCTGGTTGGGCCGGCCGAACTTGCCGAGCGCATAGCGGATCACCTCGTCCGGGATCACCGCATAGCGCTCCGTCCCGGTGACGTTCATCACGGCCTGCGTCATCACCATTTGGGCGAAAGGCGTCATCACGATCGGCCAGCCCAGTTCCTCGCGAACCCGGCCCAACTCCTCGACCACCGCGCCTTCCAGATGGGCGACGCGATGATCCGCCAGATGCCGCCGCATCGTCCCGACCATGCCGCCGGGCAGCTGGTGCTGCAGATAGGCCGCGTCGAAAGCCATCGGATGGCCCGAGGCCAGGCCCTCTGCCGCAGCCATGGCGGTGAAATAGTCGCTGACTTCCGCCAGCGCCGCGTCGTCGATGTCGACCGTGTGCCCCAGCGTCCGCAGGTTTTCGACGACCCGCTCGATCGGCGGATTGGAGGTGCCGTCGCCGACCGCACCGCTGGCGCACTGGACTGCGGCAATGCCGAGATCGGCCGCTTCATAATAGCTCTGCTCGCCGAGCCCGATGGTGCAATGGGCGTGCAGTTCCAGCGGCTTGTCGCCGATCTCGGCGAGGATCGCGGGGATCAGGGTCTGCGCGCGCTTGGAGGAAAGCAGCCCGCCGGGGTCCTTGATGTAGAGTGCGTCGATGTCCGGACTGGCCGCCATCTTGCGGGCCGCCTCGGCATAATGCGCATCGTCGTGGATCGGGCTCAGGGTGAAGACCAGCGCCCCCACCACATAGGCGGAGCCGTCCGCCTTGATCATCCGCGCGACCTCGACGTTTGCGTCGGCATCGTTCATCGGATCGGCCAGCGCGAACCGGCCGATGCCGTTCTTCATCAGCGTGCGGAAGGCCAGCGCCATGAAATCGGGCGATGCCGTCTCCCAGGCGATGAAGCGGAAGCCGGTGGAAAGGAACTGCAGCGGCGTGGTCGGCATCGCCTGCTTCATCAGCCGGATGCGCTCCCAGGGGTCCTCCTGCTTGTAGCGCACCGCGACGCCCATATGGGTGGAGGTGGTGAAGTCGATCGCCTTGAAGCCGACGCGCTCCAGCATCGGCGCCACGGTGAGCGTGCGCGCGGTGTCCACGCCGAGCGCGGCCCAGAGGCATTGGTTGCCGTCGCGCAGCGACGTCTCGACGAGCTGGATATTGGCCATGGGTTTTCCGAAACTATCCTATCTAGATCGCGCTACGCCGTGTTCCTGCGAAGGCAGGAACCCAGGGCCCAGCAGCGCAACGCCGAGCTCAACCGCCCTGGGCTCCTGCCTGCGCAGGAGCACGGAGAAGATGGTCATCTCGCCGCCCGCCGCGCGAGGAAGCCGGTGTCCACGCCGCCCGCCGCGAAGTCGGGATCGGCGAGACTCTCTGCCTGAAAGGCGATGTTCGTCGAGACGCCTTCGATCCGGGTTTCACGCAGCGCGCCCTGCAGGCGAGAGAGCGCGCTGGCGCGGTCCGGACCGTGGGCGATGATCTTGGCGACCATCGAGTCGTAGTAGGGCGGAATCTTCGCGCCATCGATGATGTGCGTGTCCACGCGGATGCCGTCGCCGCTCGGCCAGTGTGCCGTGGAGACCGTGCCGGGGCTGGGCATGAAATCGCGCGCCGGGTCTTCGGCATTAACGCGGATCTCGATGGCCGCGCCGTTGATGGCGATATCCTCCTGCGAGAAGCGCAGCCCTTCACCGTCGGCAATGGCGATCTGCTCTGCAATCAGGTCGATGCCGGTCACCATCTCGGTCACCGGATGCTCGACCTGGATGCGTGCATTCATTTCGAGGAAATAGAACTGGTTGCGCGCCACGTCGTAGAGAAACTCGACCGTGCCCGCCCCGCGATAGTCCAGCCGCGCCGCGAAGCGCACAGCCGCCTCATGCATCTGCGCGCGGATATCCTCAGGCAGACTGGGGGCCGGCGTTTCCTCGATCAGCTTCTGATAGCGGCGCTGCACCGAGCAATCGCGCTCGCCCAGATGGACGACCTTGCCGGCGCCGTCGCCCAGCACCTGAACCTCGACATGGCGCCCCTGCGCGACATAGCGCTCCAGATAGACGCGGGCGTCGCCAAAAGCCGCGCCCGCCTCTGCCGAGGCCATGTCCATCGTCGCGGCGAGGTCCTTCAGATCCTCGACCAGCTTCATGCCGCGCCCGCCGCCGCCACCCACGGCCTTGACGAGGATCGGCGCGCCGATCTCCGCGGCGAGCTTTTCCGCCTCGGTCATGCTCTCGACGGGGCCGCCCGGAACGACCGGCACGTTGGCCGCGATCGCCTCGGTCCGCGCCCGCAATTTGTCACCGACGGCCTCGATCTGCTTGGCGGTCGGGCCGATGAAGATGACACCTTCATCTTCGCACATCTGCGCCAGCGCGGCGCGCTCGGAGAGGAAGCCGTAGCCGGGATGGATCGCGTCGCAGCCCGAGCCGAGCGCGGCCTGCACAATCGTCTCGACCCGCAAATAGCTGTCGCTGGGGCGGGCGGGGCCGATGCAGAGCGCGCGGTCTGCCATCTGCGCGCCCAGCGATCCCCGATCCGCCTCGGATACGGCCAGCACGGTCTCCAGCCCAAGCGCCTTCGCCGTGCGGATGATGCGCACTGCGATCTCGCCGCGATTGGCGATCAGGATCCGGCGGATGGTCATGGAGCGATGCCTGCCGAAACAGGACGCCTTGCTTCTGCGAAAGCAGGAACCCAGGGCCCAATGGCCGTGTTCTTTCGCCCTAGGCTCCTGCTTTCGCAGGAGCACGGAACTGTGTCTGGGAATGAAGGGCGCATACCGGCTTCAGCTCTCCGGCCGCACCAGCAGCAGCACTTCGCCATGCTCGACCAGTTCGCCATTCTGGCCGAGGATCTCGACGACCTCGCCCTTCACGCCGGCGGGCACCGAGTTCATCAGCTTCATGACTTCCACGATGCCGATCACCGTATCGGTATCGACTTTGGAGCCGACGTTTACGAAGGCCGGCTCGCCGGGCTTTGGCGCCCGGTAATAGATGCCGAGCAGCGGCGACTTGACCTCGATGAGGCCGGCTTCGCTGCTCTGTCGCGCGCGGCCGACGGGCGCGGCCGGCGCCGCGGGAGCAGCCTGCGCGACAGGCGCGGCCGGAGCCGCAGGGGCCTGACGTGGCGCGCGAGGCGCACCGGCACCGCCGCGCTCCAGCTCGATCTTGAGACCGTCGACTTCGAGCGCGAGCCGGTCGAAGGACGAGCCCTCGAGCAGCTTCATGATCTCCTCGACATCCTTGGCGGTGAGGCTCATCACTTGCGTCCCCCGAAAATCGTCATGACATGCTTGAGTGGATCGGCGGTCGCCGCGACCACCGGCTTCTGGTCCCTGGCCGACCAGACGGTTTCCGGCCGGCTCTGCAGCAGCAGCAGCTTGCCGGTCTTGTCCATCGCCCATTCGATGTCCTGCGCGCGGCCATAATGTTTCTCGATCCGACGGCCGACGCTGCGCAGCGCCTGCAGTTCCTCATCGGAAAGGGATGGCGTCAGTCTCAGGTCGGCGCCAAGCTCCTCGTCGACAATGCCGCCGCCGGCCGCAGGCACCTGGCGGATATGTTTGTCGCTGATGTCGCGGACGGAAATCTCGCCGGTGATCTTGCCCATCACCCAGCGGTCGGGCGTCACCTCGCCGGAGACGACGGCCGATCCTAGGCCCCATGCGCCTTCGATCGTGATCACCGACTTGTCGCCGGTGGTGGGCGAGCGCGTGAACATGACGCCTGCCGTCCGCGCATCGACCATCGTCTGCACGACCACGGCCATGGCGACGCCGTCCTCGGGCAGGCCATGCTTGCGGCGATAGGTCATGGACTCGACCGAATAGAGGCTGCCCCAGCATTCGCGCACGCGGTGCACCGTGTCCTGCGCGTCCAGCACCCACAGGAACGTGTCCTGCAGGCCGGCGAAGCTCGCATCCTCGGCGTCCTCGGTGGTCGCCGAGGAACGCACCGCGACGGTCGCCGCGCCGAGTTTGGCATGGGCCTCCATGATCGCGCGCTCGACAGTCTCGGGGAGGGCCTCCTCCTCGACGCGGGCACGGAGCGTCTTCGACACATGGGTCACGCCGTCGAGATCGTTCGGGTCCAGACCCTCGACCAGCGCCCGCACGGGCGCGCGCTCCTCCAGCGCCTGGAGGAACAGCTCGAAGGCATGGGTCGTCACGACGAAGCCGGATGGCACGTCGATGCCGGCATGGGTCAGTTCGCCCAGGCTCGCGCCCTTGCCGCCCACGGTGGGCCGGTCGGTGATCCGGAGGTCAGCAAACCAGCTGACCGCGCTTTCAGCAGACACTATTCGTTCCTCAATCTTCGTTCCAACGGACCGTTCGGCCTGAGCTTGTCGAAGCCTGTCCTTCTCCTGAGAAAAGAACGGTCCTTCGACAGGCTCGGGGCGAACGGTGTGAGCAGGCCGGTTCCGGTGCTTACGCGTCCTCCAGCACCAGCGCTTCCTCGAGGATGGTGACGACACCGCGTCCACCATCGACACGGATGCGCTGGCCGTCCTTGATCTTCTGCGTCGCGGAACCCGTACCGACCACGGCGGGCAGGCCATATTCGCGCGCCACGATCGCCATGTGGCTCATCGAGCCGCCGATATCGGAGACCGCGGCCGCGATCTTCTGGAAGATCGGCGCCCAGGTCGGATTGGTGACCTGGCAGACCAGGATATCGCCCTGCTGCAAGCGCTTGATCTCGTCGACCGATTTGACCACCCGCGCCGTGCCTTCGACGACGCCCTGGCAGGCAGCGAAGCCCTTGAGCTCACTGCTCGGGCCATCGCCGTCCGAGAGCCACGCATCGAGGCTGTCGCGCGTGATGCCCCAGAGCATGACGATCGCCGGATCGTCGATCACGTCCGGCACCTGGCCGAGCGCGGGGGGCACGACATGATCGGCCCAAACCTTGATCGCCGCCTTGCGCTCGGCGACCTTGGCCGGCCAGACGCGCGGACCGATCGGGTCGGATCCGGAAGACCAGGCGAGCATCAGATCGACGATCGCGCTCTCCAGCTCGTAATGCGTCAGGTGGAACACGTCCGCCGTCTCGGCGAAGAAGCCGTTTGCGGCGAGCAATTCGCCGAACTCACGGATCTTGTTGAAGAACAGGTTCGTGTACCAATGCTCGCAATAGAATTTGTGGCCTTCCACATAGGGGAAGACGCGGTGCGCGAGGCCGATGAGCTGGTCGTAGGTCGCCCGGTCCTCGTCGGTGTCGAGCAGGTCGCGATAGTCGGAAACGAGCTGCTCGCGCTCCTCGATGAGCTGCGCCATCGGCCGTTCGATATTCTGGCCCGCCTTCACCTTGGCGATATAGCCCGGCAACGCCGCGAAGGGCATGGAGAGATCGTCGTTCCAGCTGCGGTGATAATGGTAGAAGCCGTCGCCGACGTTCACGTTGAACCAGGGGTTGCGGCTGGTTTCCAGCTCCTTGAGCCATTCCTTGCCGGCACCGCCGAGCTGGTCCAGCGCGGCCAGCACGTCCTCGATCACCATGTCGTCATGGAACTTGTCTTCGACGCCCAGCTCGACCGCGCGGCGGGCGAGGCGCTTCACTTCCTCGTCGGGCTTGAAGATCTCTGCTTCCATGCCCGCGACCATCCGGCTGATCGCCTGGTCGCTGATCTCCGGGAACGCCTTCTTGCAGAAGTCGAAGAAGGTCAGATAGGCGCCGTAGCCGAGCAGCAGAAACTCGAAATGGTGGTGCCACATCCGGAAGTAGCCCTCGAGCGTCTTGCGGTATGTGTCGATCAGCGCGTGGTTGGCGGCGACGCCCTTGCCGGTGTGGGTCGTCTCGATCGGTTCAAGATCGGGGAGCGAAGGCTTGGGCAGCGCCTGCGCGTCGGCGATCAAGGTCTTCATCTTGACCTTCCACTTGTCGTACAGCTCTTCCCAATGCTCGTAATAATAGAAGGCGCGCTGCTGGAACTCGGCGACACGCGCCTCGATCTCGGCCGGATCAGTGACCGCGACGCCGCCGATGAAGACGCGCCCGTTGATGATGCGGTGGTCGATGCCCTTGGTGGTGGGCAGCACGTGCACGCGGGTGTTGAACGATCCCAGTGCGCAATAGGCCGCTTCCGCCGTGATCATGTCGAAATGATGCATCGGCTCGGGGAAGTGCATGCTGTTGTAGAACCAGAAGCGCTCGTCGTCGCCGTCATGGAACTGCGTGTAATAGGGGAACGCCGCCTGCGCTGCTTCGGTACCGGGCACCACTTTCAGCGAGCTGGGCAGGGGGAAGCCCTTGGTCTGGTCGCTCATCGAAATCCTCTCACTCTTGTCCGGCCGGCGCCGCGCCTGTTTGGCGTCTGTGCGGGCGGCCGCGTTGGACCCTCATCTGTCACGAATGGCGCGGCGATGCGCCCGGGAATCGGGCGATGCTACACCAAGTGAACCGTTGGCCAAGCTAACCGTTTGTCCCTTCCCGCCAAAGGATTCTCGCGCAGCGGCATCAGGACAAATGCGCAGCCATTATTTCCGCCCCCACGTCGCAGAGGGGGCTGTCCTACACCCCAGGTTCGATGGCAGCATCTTGCCCATGGCCTCTTTCACCACCCGATCAGCCGAAAACCGCGGGCGACAAAACATGCGTCATAGTGTGACTTTAGGCCACCGACTCATTATGTCGCAGCCAGATGCGGATTGCGGCGAGTTGGACGGATGCGAGGAAGTTGTCGTCTCGCTTGTCGTATCGTGTGGCGACGGCTCGGAACTGT